>ENA-UONW01003362-UONW01003362.1-human-gut-metagenome-genome-assembly--contig:-CS52-NODE-3362-length-13412-cov-4.000075_pt1 | contig 13412 bp, 12 predicted proteins | sample MGYA00242463_ERZ724010 | MGnify/ENA metagenome assembly ERZ724010 | reverse complement strand
GGGACTATACCATTCTGGACGCCCAGAACCGGCAGGTGGCAACAGTCTCCAAGGAGCTGTTCCACTGGACGGACACCTACGTGATCGATGTGGCGGAGGAGCAAGACGCCCTGTATGCCCTGATGATCGTGCTGGCCATCGACGCGGAAAAATGCTCCCGCAATTAGGTCTATCCAATAAACAAAGAATCCGTGGCGAAAGCCACGGATTCTTTGTTTGAGCTATATCATGGTCAGTGATATAAACAAGGAATAGGGTCTTGGAGGAAACCTTATACCAAAACAGCGCGATGGAAAACTTTCTTGCCCTTCTTGATGATCACGCCGTCACCGGTAAACTGCTCGCAGCCGAAGGTGGTCTCGATAGCGGGCACCTTCTCGTCGTTGACGGTCACGCCGCCCTGCTGCACCAGACGGCGGGCCTCGCCCTTGGAGGCAGCCAGACCGCACTTCACCAGCAGAGTCAGCACGTCGATGGAGCCGCCGCCGAAGTCGTCGTTGGTCAGCTCGGTGGTGGGCATATGCTCGGTATCGCCGGCACCGGAGAACAGGGCCTGAGAGGCGGTACGGGCCTTATCGGCCTCCTCCTCGCCGTGAACCAGCTTGGTCAGCTCGTAGGCCAGAATGTCCTTGGCCTCGTTGAGCTGAGAGCCTTCCCAGGAGGACATGGCGTCGATCTGCTCCAGCGGCAGGAAGGTCAGCATACGGATGCACTTCAGCACGTCGGCATCGCCCACATTGCGCCAGTACTGATAGAACTCGAAGGGGCTGGTCTTGTTGGGATCCAGCCACACGGCGCCCTTGGCGGTCTTGCCCATCTTGTTGCCCTCGGAGTTCAGCAGCAGGGTGATGGTCATGGCGTGAGCGTCCTTGCCCAGCTTCTTGCGGATCAGCTCGGTGCCGCCCAGCATGTTGGACCACTGGTCATTGCCGCCGAACTGCATGTTGCAGCCATAGTGCTGGAACATGTAGTAGAAGTCGTAGCTCTGCATGATCATGTAGTTGAACTCCAGGAAGCTGAGACCCTTCTCCATGCGCTGCTTGTAGCACTCGGCCCGCAGCATGTTGTTGACGGAGAAGCAGCCGCCCACCTCGCGCAACAGCTCGATATAGTTCAGCGGCTTCAGCCACTCGGAGTTATACAGCATCAATGCCTTGCCGTCGGAGAAGTCGATGAACTTTTCCATCTGGCGCTTGAAGCACTCGGCATTGTGCTTGATGGTCTCCTCGGTCAGCATCTGGCGCATGTCGGTGCGGCCGGAGGGGTCGCCGATCAGGGTGGTGCCGTCGCCGATCAGGGCGATGGGCTTGTTGCCCGCCATCTGCAAACGCTTCATCAGGCACAGCGCCATAAAGTGACCCACATGCAGAGAATCGGCCGTGCAGTCAAAGCCGATGTAGAAGGTGGCCTTGCCGTTGTTGACCATTTCGCGGATTTCTTCCTCATTGGTGACCTGAGCGATCAAGCCGCGGGCCACAAGTTCTTCATAAATACCCATTTTCTTACATTCCTTTCCTATACGATCTGTGATGTTGAAGATTTTTACAAGAGGGGTAACAAAATAAAAACGCCCCCTGTCCTTAGACAGAGGGCGACAAATTATCGCGGTACCACCTCATGTTCGCCGTTTCCTCACGGAATACGGCCTCGTCGGGTGCTGACACACCCTATCGCTGTAACGGGCGAACCCGACACATCCCTACTAACCCCAAAATACAGGCTTTCAGAAGGCTGCTCCGGGATGTATTCACACGCGCCGCCCTCTCCTCTTTTCACCAGCCAGAGGTTCTCTTTGCAGGCGCCGGGGCGTGTTACTTCTTCCCTTCATCACGGTAACGGTATCAAGTTGCCACTATTGTAGCAGATTTTTTTCGTTTGTCAACACTTTTTTCGCAATATGAAAAATATTTATAAATACCTCTCATAAGGTAAATTTATTCCGATATCTCTGCCCGAAATTTCTCCGCCTGGGTCAGCAGTTCCTCCGCACCCTGCAGCATGGTCTCCGTCACGTGGCTGCCGCCGGTCAGACGGGCCAGCTCCATCTGACGCTGCTTGCGGTCAAGCTGCTGTACCTGCGTAAAGGTGCGGCCATTGGCTTCCCCTTTTTCCACAGAAAAATGGGTATCCGCCATGGCGGCCAGCTGGGGCAGATGGGTGACGCACAGCACCTGCTTATGGCGGCTGATGCGGGCCATCTTCTCGGCCACCTTCTGGGCGGCCCGGCCGCTGACGCCGGTGTCCACCTCGTCGAATACCATGGTGGCCACGTGATCCTGCTCGCTGAGAACATTCTTCATGGCCAGCATGATGCGGGCCAGCTCACCGCCGGAGGCGATCTTATTGATAGGCTTCAGCTCCTCGCCCAGATTGGCGGACATGAGAAAGCGCACCTGATCCATGCCGGTGGCGTCCAGCGGCTTCTCGGCAAAGTCCACCTGAAAGCGGATCTTGCCCATATCCAGCTGCTGCAGCTCCGTCAGGATGGCCTGCGACAGGGTCTCCCCCGCCGCTTTCCGGGCGGCGGACAGCTCCGCCGCCGCTTTCCGGGCGGCTTTCTCCGCCTTGGCGCAGTCCTTTTCCAGCCGCTCCAGTGCGTCGCCGACATAGGCAATATCGTCCAGTTCCCTGCGGCAGTTGTCCAGATACGTCAGCATGTCCTCCACGGTGGCGCCGTACTTCTTTTTCAGGCGGTACAGCTGATCCAGCCGACCCTCCACCTCGTCCAGCTCATTGGGAGAAAAATCGAAGTTCTCCCGCTGCTCCGCCACGGAAAAGGCAATGTCATAGGCCTCACTGTAAGCGCTCTCCAGCCGCTCATACAGGGCGTTGAAGCCCTCGTCCAGATGGCGCACGGTGCCCAGCGCGTCCTGCGCCTGCCGCAGCAGATTCAGGACGCCGCTGCCATCCTCGCCGCCGTTGAGGGCGTAGTCCGCGCCGGACACGGCGGAAATGAACTTCTCGGCGTTCCGCAGCAGATTGCGGCGGCCTTGCAGTTCTTCCTCCTCGCCGGGCTTCAGCTTGGCCCGCTCCAGTTCATTGATCTGGTATTGCAGGGTGTCCATCCGTCGCGCTTTTTCCGCCTCGTCCATTTGCAGGGCGTTCATTTTGCGGCGGATTTCTGTTAAGCTATTATACTTGTCAGTATATGCTTCTAAAAGGTTCTCCACCTTTCCGAAGCTGTCAAGGTACGTTAGATGCTGCTCCTCGTCCAGCAGCTGCTGTCCGTCGTGCTGGCCGTGGATATTCACCAGACGGCTGCCCAGCGTCCGCAGCTGGGACACGGTGACGGGCCGTCCGCCCACGCGGCAGACGTTCTTTCCGTCCGTGCCGATCTCACGCTGGAGCATCAGGTCGCCGTTTTCGTCCGGCGATGCGCCCAGCTCCTCGCACAGCGCGGGGTCTACATGGGAGAACAGCGCGCTGACAAAGGCCTTACTGGCGCCGGTACGGATCAGGTCGCGGGAGGTGCGCTGGCCCAGCACGGCGCTCATGGCATCGATGACAATGGACTTACCGGCACCGGTCTCGCCGGTCAGGGCGTTGAAGCCGGGACGGAAAGCTATCTCCGCCTCCTCGATAATGGCGATATTCTCGATATGAAGCAGTTCCAGCATAGCGTTCCTCCCTGCGCGATTCAGCGCAGCATCTGTTTCACCTGTTCGCAGAAGTCAAGCGCCTGGATCGTATCGTGGAACACCAGAAAGATGGTGTCGTCACCGGCCAGTGTTCCCACGATATCGGTATCGCCCATGTTATCCAGCGCAAAGGCCGCACCCTGCGCCATACCCTCGATGGTTTTCAGCACCACTATGGTCTGGGCCGCCTCTACGCTGACCACGCTCTCGCGGAAGATGGTGCGCAGCTTGTCGGCAAAGTTCAGCTTCGTTTTCTGCACCGACACGGCATAGCGATAGCGGCCCTGCCCGGTAGGCTCCTTCACCAGATGAAGCTGCTTGATATCCCGGGAAATGGTGGCTTGCGTCGAGCGGATGCCCAGGTCGTTCAGCCGCTGCAAAAGCTGCTCCTGCGTCTCGATGGCTTCCTCGCTGATGATCTGCAGCAGCTTTTCCTGTCGCACATTTTTCATTTTTCGCAGCCTCCCATTTTATAGTCAAGGATCTCGCAGAAGCTCTTTTTGCTGAGGCGCACAAGCCCCATGGCAAACTTGGACTGCCGCACCCGCACCTTATCGCCGTTTTTCAGGGAAAACGCCTTGCCGCCGTCGGCGGAGAGATAGACGAACTTCCGGTTGGCGTCCGCCGCCTCGATGGTAATCACATGCTCCGGCGACAGCACGTAGGACGTGGCGCGGGTAGAGTGGGGACAGATGGGCGTGATAAGCAGATTCCGTGCCGTAGGCTCCACGATGGGGCCGCCCGCCGCCATGGAATAGCCGGTGGAGCCGGTAGGGGTGGAGATCACCACACCGTCGCCCGTAACCTTGGTGAGGCGGCCCTCCTCTGTAAAGATATCCAGCCTTACAACCCTTGCGACAGAGCCCTTTGACACCACCGCGTCGTTCAGAGCGATGTTGCTGTACACCGCGTTGCCGTTCCGGAAGATGGTCACATCCAGCATCATACGGGACTCCACCACGAAGTCCCAGCTTTGCAGGTCACGCAGGCGCTCCAGCTCGTTGGCCTCCAGCTCCGACATGAAGCCCAGGCTGCCCAGATTGATGCCCAGCACCGGCACGTTGTGCAGTGCCGCCGTGCGGCTCAGGTGCAGGATGGTGCCGTCGCCGCCGAAGGCAATCATCAGGTCGGCAGACTTGATCTCCTGCTGGAGCTGCCGCACGGGAACGCCCAGCTCGTCGCCGTAGCCGTCCCGGTGGAACGGCAGGCACACCACCGTTTCAAAGCCGATCCCCTCCAGAATGGCCTTGGCGTCCTTTGCCACCTTCAGTTCACTGTCCCGGTAGGGATTGGGGCATAGGATCACTTTCTTTTTCACTGCGCTTCCCCCTCTTTCAATGTCTCATGGGATGCTGTCACCACAGCGCGCAGGTCAATGTCCGCGTCCTGTTCCTCGGATTTGCGAAGGTATCCCAAATATTCAATATTTCCCTCCGGGCCACGGATGGGAGAATATGTAATTCCAAGTATTGTAAAGTTATTCTCCTTTGCATGCTCCCGGAAGTGCTCCAGCACCTCCAGATGCACGGCGGCGTCACGGACGACGCCCTTTTTGCCCACCTTTTCCCGGCCCGCTTCAAACTGGGGCTTGATAAGGCAGGCGATCTCACCGCCCTCGCGCAGCAGCGGGTACAGCGCCGGAAAGATCAGCTTCAGAGAGATGAAGGACACGTCGATGGAGGCAAAGTCCAGCGGGTCGGGCACCTGCTCCGCCGTCAGAGTTCTGGCGTTGGTTTTTTCCAGACACACCACCCTTGGATCGGTGCGCAGCTTCCATGCCAGCTGATTGGTACCCACATCCACGGCGTACACCTTGGCCGCGCCGTTTTGCAGCATGCAGTCGGTAAAGCCGCCGGTGGAGGAGCCGATATCGGCACAGGTCTTTCCCTCTAACGTGATGGGCCACACCTGCATGGCCTTTTCCAGCTTCAGGCCGCCCCGGCTCACATACCGCAGCGTCTTGCCCCGCACCTCGATATGGGCGTCGTTGGGCACCGCCGTACCCGGCTTGTCCACCTTCTGGTTGTTGACGTACACGATGCCCGCCATAATGGTGGCCTGCGCCTTCTGGCGGCTCTCCTGCAAGCCCTGCTCCACCAGCAGGACGTCCAGTCTTGTTTTATTGCTCATGGCACGCCTCCTTCAACGCGGCCGCCACGCTTGCCGCATCCAGCCCGCACTGAGCATACAGCTGCGGCACGGTGCCGTGACAGGGGATGGTGTCCCCCAGGTTCTTCAAAATAAGCCGCTCCGGCATTCGGCCACGCTGAGCCAGAATGGCCGTCAGCCGCTGGCCTACACAGCCGCTGCCCACTCAGTCCTCCAGCACTAGCAGGCGCTTTTCACTGCCCAGCGCCGCCAGCACCGCGTCGCCGTCCAGCGGCGCGATGGCGTTCAGCTTCACCACCCGGGTCTCGACCCCCGCTTCATGCAGCAGCTCCGCCGCCGCCAGCGCTTCGTTGATCAGGACGCCGTAGGTCAGGATGGTGCAGTCCGCTCCCAGACGCACCTGCGTAAAGGTCTCATTGCCGCAGCAGTCCTGATACGCACCCTCGCCACTGCGGGGATAGCGGACAGCGACAGGGCCGGTCAGTTCCAACACCGCCCGCCGCAGCATCTGCCGCAGCTCGGCAAAGCTGGCGGGGCACAGCACCGTCATGTGGGGCACCTGAGAGAGATACAGGGCATCGAAGCAGCCGTGGTGGGTCTCGCCGTCAGCGCCCACAAGGCCCGCCCGGTCAACGCCCAGCACCACATGGAGGCCGTCCAGCGCCACATCCTGAAGCAGCTGGTCGTAGCCCCGCTGCAAAAAGCTGGAGTATACGGCGAACACCGGAACAAGTCCCTGCTTCGCCATGCCGCCCGCCATGGACACAGCATGCCCCTCGGCAATGCCTACGTCAAAAAGGCGGTCGGGATATTTCCGGGCAAACTCCGTCAGTCCGGTGCCCTCCTGCATGGCGGCGGTAATGGCGCATACGCGCCCGTCCTCTCCTGCCAGTGCGGTCAGCTCCTGGCCGAACACGTGGGAGAAATCCATTTTTGCAGTACGCAGTGGCTTACCGGTGACCGGATCAAAGGGCGATACGCCGTGATAGTCGGCGGGGCGCTCCTCGGCGAGAGAATAGCCCTTCCCTTTTACAGTGCGCACATGCAGCAGCACGGGACAGCGCTGCTCCCGCGCCCATTGCAGAGATTGCGTCAGCGCTTCCACATCGTGGCCGTCCACCGGCCCCATGTAGGAAAAGCCCATACTCTCAAACATGGAGCTGTCCGGCAGCAGCGTCTTTTTCAGCGCCGTTTTGACATCGTGGCTGATGCGATAGAGCTTACCGCCCACCGGGCCGTTCCCCAGCAGCTGACGGTAACGCTTCTTGAATTCATAGTAGCCCGGCTTCGTCCGCAAACGGGACAGATGGCGGCTGACCGCGCCCACGTTGGGTGCGATGGACATGCCGTTGTCATTCAAAATGACGATCATGGGCTCGCCGGAGGCTCCGGCATTATTCAGCCCCTCAAAGCTGAGACCGCCGCCCAGCGCACCGTCACCGATCAAGGCGATCACGTCGTAGTTTTCATGGCGCATGGTGCGTGCTTTCGCCATGCCCAGCGCCACCGACACAGAGTTGGAAGCATGTCCTGCCATAAAGGCGTCGTGAACGCTCTCATAGGGCTTGGGGAAGCCGGAAAGCCCGCCAAACTGCCGCAGGGTATCCATCTGCTCCCGGCGGCCCGGTAAAATTGAATGCACCTAGAACTGGTGTCCTACGTCGAACACCAGCCGGTCGCGGGACGTGTCAAACACCCGGTGGATGGCGACAGTCAGCTCCACCACGCCCAGATTGGATGCCAGATGGCCGCCGGTCTTTGCCACGCTGCGCACCAGAAAGGTGCGAAGCTCATCGCAAAGCTGACGGGTCTGGGTACTGTTCAGCCGCTTCACATCGGAGGGGCTGTGGATCGATTCCAGCATCAGGGGTCATTCCTCATTTCAGCGATAGAGATGCAGCGCGTGCATGATCCGCGCCACCCGGTACACCACGGCGGTACATTCATTGATGGCCACCTTCTTGAACAAAGCCTTGCCGCCGATGGTCAGGCCGGAGATCAGCGCCGTCACACCGATGGAGATCATCACGTTGGTGGTGCTGAGATCCCGCTGCAGGGCAGCCACGATCACCGCCGCGGTAGAACCGCTGACGATGCCGCAGATATCGCCCACCACGTCGTTGCACACGGAGCTGACGCGGTTGGCGTTGGACAGCAGGCGAATGGCCTCCTTGCCGCCCTTTTCCTTATGGGCGGCCATGGAGTGGAACGGCTTCGGGTCGGCCGCCGTCACCGCCACGCCGATCATATCGAACACGATGCCCAGGGCGATAAACGCCGCCAGCACAAGGCCCGCCACCACATAGCCCGCTCCGTTCAGCGCAGTAGAGGAGAAAAAACTCAGCAGCGCGCTGAGTATCACCGCCATGAAAAAGACCCGTAAGGGCCAGTGGTCGTTCTTCTTTTTGGGCTTGTTTTTGTCACTCAAGATGAAAAAACCTCATTTCAAAACACCGGACTTACTCCGGCGATCAAAGTCAAAAACTGAACAGGGCAGCATTGGGAGTAAATCTTGCGGCTTAGGTACGGGTTGGATTTCCCCACAGCACGCCTCTCGTCGCCGATCAGGTGGTTTCCCCTTAGGTGCTGTATCACGGCGTTGCCGCGTCGTGATACCCGACTGCCACTTAGTCCGCACTGCAATCCTCCCAAGGCCCCACAGAAATGGACAGCCTAGGTGATTTCCACTGCAGTCACGCCGCCTCTTATCCTCTTTTGCAGGCAGGGTTTCAAGGGAATCGCACGCGGACCCTGGCCGGGGTCTTTGGTGCTTCAGCTCCCCTATTCACCGTGCCCACGCAAGGCAGGCTACTCTGCACACAGCGTTCACGGCACAAAGGCCGGGTAGCACCGCGATGCAGGTTTCTTGCCATCGGGGTCGATGACGTCAACTGCCTCGTACACAGGTCGCTTACCACAAGGGGAGTACGCCTGTGCACAACAGCAGGTCTCCACGGAAGCAGGGTCGGGTCCCTCATGCCATTGAGGGGCGCCCTACATCCGCAGGCGGGCATTTCGCACGCCTCCCTCCAGCACCCACCCCAAACTGGGCGTAAGAAGCAAGCACCAGAGGTTTCACAGTTGTGCCCTTTAAAGGATTTTTAGGCCCTTCTTAGGAGACGGCAGATCTGACTAGGATACTGCGCCGCTGTTCAGTAATTTCATATCATATCACACTTTTCTCCGTTTCGCAACCGCTTTTATGCAGAATATTCTGTATATTTTGACCTCCGCCGCAGCGTGCAGAAGTCTTAACAGAATTTTAACATAATCTTTATAAAGTATTGAAAACTATCTTGCCAAACGCGGAATGCTGTGGTATACTTGGTATACGTACCAAGGACACACAGTTTTTCACCGGAGGACAGCGCCGCGCTCTCCGGCACGCTGAATGTATCACGCTTTATCCATATCCCCTCGTGTAGATTTTAGGCAGAGAAACGGACAGACGCGAAAGCGTCTGTCCGTTTCTCATTTCTTATCGTTATTTCGCCAGCGCCTCGGCCCACTGGCCGTACTTTTCGATGTTGGCGTCACGCTCAGTGGCGTCCTTGCCCTGGGTCAGAATGTAGACCTTGATCTTCGGCTCGGTGCCGGAGGGGCGCACCAGAATGGTGGTGCCGTCCGCCAGCTCATAGCGCAGCACGTTGCTGCCCTTCAGCTCCATTTCGGATACCGCGCCGGTGGCGCAATCCACCACGCTGCCGTCGGTATAGTCCTTGCGGCGGGCCACAGCCACACCGGAGATCACAGCGGGCGGATTCTGGCGCAGGGACTTCATCAGATTCGCCATCTTCTCCAGACCGTCCAGACCAGGCATCACCAGATTGTGGGTCTTTTCACCGTACCAGCCGTACTTCCTGTACAGCACGTCCAGCGCGTCGTACAGGGTCATACCCTGAGTGGCGTACCACGCGGCCATCTCCGTCAGCAGCAGCGACGCGGTAACAGCGTCCTTATCCCGGACGTAGTCGCCCAGCATGTAGCCGTAGCTCTCCTCATAGGAGAACACCACCTTGCCCTGACCGGCGGATTCCAGCTGGTTCTTCTTCTCGGCCATGAACTTGAAGCCGGTGAAGGTATCGTAGCAGGTGACGCCGTGGGCCTCGGCCACCTTGCGGGCCATCTCGGTGGTGACGATGGTTTTCAGCATCACGGGGTTTTCCGGCAGCTTGCCGCTGCGCTTCATGGCGCCGTACAGGTAATCGCTCAGCAATACGCCGGTCTGATTGCCGCTGACAGGCTGGAACTTGCCCTCCTTGTTGCGCACCATGATGCCCACGCGGTCGCTGTCCGGGTCGGTGCCCACGATGAAGTCGGCCTTCACCTTGTCGGCCAGCGCAATGGCCAGATAGAAGCCCTCGGGGTTCTCCGGGTTGGGAGACACTACCGTGGGGAAGTCGCCGTCGATGACCATCTGCTCCGGCACGCAGTGCAGATGCCTGATGCCCAGACGGGTCAGAGCCTCCGGCACCAGCTTATAGCCGCAGCCGTGGAACGGCGTATACACCACCTGGAAGGTATCCGCCACCTTGGCGACGGAATCGTAATCGTTGACCATATCCATGACATTTGCCATGAATTTGCGGTCGGTCTCATCGCCCATGGTCTCGATGAGGCCCGCCTTGACGGCCTCGTCAAAGTCCATGCGCTTCACGCCGGTGAAGATGTCAATCTTCTCCAGCTCGGTGGCGATGGCGGCGGCGTGGTGGGGCGGCAGCTGTGCGCCGTCCTCCCAGTAGACCTTGTAGCCGTTGTACTCCTTGGGGTTGTGGCTGGCGGTGACGTTGATGCCCGCCTGGCAGCCATACTCCCGCACGGCGAAGCTCAGCTCCGGGGTGGGACGCAGAGACTCGAAGATCCGCACATGGATGCCGTTGGCGGCGCATACCTCGGCGGCGGCCCGGGCAAACTCCATGGAGTGGTGGCGGCAGTCCATGCAGATGGCCACGCCCCGCTTTTTGGCGTCCTCGCCCTCGGCGCAGATCACGTTGGCAAAGCCCTGGGTGGCCCAGCGGATCACGTACACGTTCATCTGGTGCAGACCCACCTTCATGGTGCCCCGCAGTCCCGCCGTGCCGAACTCCAGCGGGCCGTAGAACCGGCTCTCGATCTCCTTTTCGTCCCCGGCGATGGACTGAAGCTCCTTCACCTCGTCCGCCGTCAGTGCGCCGCTATGCAGCCATTTTTCGTACTCATTCATGTAATTCAGCATCGTTTTCGTCCTCCTCTACCGCTTCCGCGTTCAGAATATTTTGCGCATCCTCCAGCATGGTCTGGGGCACATACAGCGACGCGCCGTAGCCGGAAAAGCCGTTGATGACCTTTCCTGCGCCGCCCTCTTTTTCGTAGTATTTGAAGCAGGGAATGCCGTAGGCCGCCAGCATGGAGATCATCATGTCGGACTCCGCCGGGGAGTCAAAGGTCTCCTTCAGCAGCACGGCCTTCACCTTTTCGCCGTTTTCCTCCAGCGGCCAGTCCAGCTTCCTTTTGTGGAAATGCCACCCGGAAGCGCTGTCCTCCCAGAAATTCTGCGGCAGCTCCCCCTTGTTGAACCAATCAGTCAAAAATCCCATCACGAAACCTCCCTACGTCGTCATTTATGATAGCGCGTGCCCTCCGCGATCTGACACGCCCGATAGATCTGCTCCAGCAGCATCACCCGCGCCAGATGGTGCGGGAACGTCATAGGCGACATGCTCAGCCGCCAGTCTGCCTGCTTCTTCAGCGTTTCGTCCAGACCGAAGCTGCCGCCGATCAAAAACGTCACCCGGCTCTTTCCCTCCAGCGCGAAGTCCGCCAGCTTTTTCGACAGTGCCTCGCTGGAGCAGGTCTTGCCCTCGATGCACATAGCCACCACCGCGCCGGCCTCCAGCTTCTGCCGGATGGCGTTGGCTTCTGCCGCCAGTGCCTTCTGGATCTCCGCAGGAGAGGGATCCTCCGGCAGACGGGTCTCCGGCAGCTCCACAACATCCAGCTTGCAGTAGCGGCTCAGCCGCTTGATGTACTCCGCCGCCGCGTCGGCATAAAATTTTTCCTTCAGCTTGCCTACGCACAGCACGGTGATCCGCTGCATATGTCCCCCTCGTAAAAGTAACTCAGCGCCCGCCGGTATCGCCGGGCAGACGCTGAATATGGTGTTGCTTCTCAGCCGATACGGGCCTCGTCCTTTTCTGTTTCCGGTTCGTCCACCATGGAGATATCCGCGCCCACAGCCCGCAGCTTGCCCACGATATCCTCGTAGCCGCGCTCGATATACTGCACATGGCTGATATCGGTGGTGCCATGAGCCGCCAGCGCCGCGATCACCAGCGCTGCGCCGGCCCGCAGATCGGGCGCCTGCACCGGTGCGCCGGTGAAGTGATCCACGCCCTCCAGCACGGCCACCTTGCCATCCACCTGAATGCGGGCACCAAGGCGCTTCAGCTCGTCCACATACTTGAAGCGGTTATTCCACACGCTTTCGGTAATAAGGCTGGTGCCGTCCGCCAGTGCCAGCACCGAGGCAATCTGGGGCTGCATATCCGTGGGGAAGCCAGGATACGGCATAGTCTTGACATTGGTACGCCGCAAACGGCCGTTACGGCGGATCAGCATTTCATCGCCGTTCTCCTCGATCTCCACGCCCATCTCCATCAGCTTGGCGCTGATGCAGTCCATGTGCTTGGGGATCACGTTGCGGATCAGCAGCTCGCCGCCGGCGGCGGCCACGGCTGCCATATAGGTGCCCGCCTCGATCTGGTCGGGAATGATGGCGTAGCTGCCGCCGTTCAGGCGCTTAACACCGCGGATCTTGATAGAATCCGTGCCTGCACCCTTGATATCCGCGCCCATAGAGTTCAGGAAGTTGGCCAGATCCACGATATGAGGCTCGCGGGCGGCATTTTCAATCACGGTGGTGCCTTCCGCCAGCGCCGCCGCCATCATGATATTCATGGTGGCGCCTACCGACACCACGTCCAGATAGATATTCGCACCGCGAAGATGGCCGTTTTTGGCCTTTGCGTTGATGTAGCCGCTCTCCACGGACACCTCTGCGCCCATGGCGGTAAAGCCCTTGATATGCTGGTCGATAGGCCGCACACCAAAGTCACAGCCGCCGGGCATAGCTACCGTCGCCTCGCCAAAGCGGCCCAGCAGCGCGCCCAGCAGGTAATAGCTGGCCCGGATACGCCGCGCCAGCTCATAGCTGGGGCGGGTGGAACGAATGGCGCGGCAGTCCAGCTCCACCGCATGGCGGTTCAGAATACGCACCTTTGCGCCCAGCTCGTCCAGAATGGAAAAAAACAGCGTTACGTCGCTGATTTGTGGAATGTTTTCAATACGGCACACGCCGTCCACCATCAAAGCCGCAGGAATGATCGCCACCGCAGCATTTTTCGCGCCGCTGATGGTCACTTCGCCATACAGGGGACGACCGCCGTTTACAATATACTTATTCAAAATTTGCACCCTCTCTTGATCCGACTTACATAAGGCCCGTGGGCAGCGGTCGGAATACCGTCGCCGGAAGCTCTGTCCGACGCTTATCATGCCCAGGGCGGAAAACTTCATACACCATACCATCGATTGACAAAGGCAGACACGGTTTTGGCGGGCAGAAATGCGCACATACTGCGTCAAGTCCCTTGACAATACGGCAAGTATTCTCTGCGGGCCTTTTCT
>ENA-UONW01003353-UONW01003353.1-human-gut-metagenome-genome-assembly--contig:-CS52-NODE-3353-length-13452-cov-14.025528_pt1 | contig 13452 bp, 6 predicted proteins | sample MGYA00242463_ERZ724010 | MGnify/ENA metagenome assembly ERZ724010 | reverse complement strand
GCATCACGCTCGCCAAGGGCGGCTTCAAGCACCACACCGCCATCTGCGAGGGCCATTACAAGGACATCCTCAAGGAAGCCTTCACGACCTACCTCGGCTACGACTGGGTCGACATCGACTGATCCGCAGACACACACCACGCCCCGGGCGGCATTGCCGCCCGGGGCGTTCTTTGGATATTGGCAGCCTACAGACCGAGCGCGTGCAGCTCTTCGGGGGTCAGGGGGCGGTAAGCGCCGGGGGCGAGGGCGGCGTCGAGCCGGACAGGGCCGATGGCCCAGCGCTTGAGATAGAACACGTGCGCGCCCACGGCCTTGACCATCAGCTTGACCTGATGCTTGCGCCCCTCCGTGATCCAGAGCTTCCCGACCGTGACCGGACGGCCGGAATTTTTCAGATATTTCTCCCGGAACCGCTCCGGCAGGTACGCTTCGCTCTCCCCGATGGTGGTGTGCGCGAGCAGCGCGGCCCGTGCCGGGCGCGAGAGCGGCTGGCCCTCCGCGAGCACGACGCCTGTCTCGAGCTGCCGGAGGGCAGCCTCGTCCAGATGGCCGAAGGCGCGGTATTCGTATTCCTTTTCCACGTGCCGCTCCGGCCGCAGCAGCCGCACGTCGAGCATCCCGTCGTCCGTAAACAGCAGCAGCCCCTCCGTGTCCTTGTCGAGCCGGCCGACCGGATGCAGCGTCTGCTGCAGCGCCTCCGGGAAGCAGCGCATGACGGTCTCGCACCGCGCGTCCCGCCGGGCGGTCAGAAGCCCGCGGGGCTTATTGAGCATGTAATACTGCGCCATCCGATCCCTCCTTCCGCTTTTTTGACCATCATACCGGAAGCGGCGGCAAAATGCAAGAACGGCGTACAGGAAATGACGGAAGCGATGCGAAATCCTGCAAAAACGGCCGCAGATCGCTGGATGAATTGTGAAAAAAGCAGAATTTATGAATTTTTGCAGGAACACTTTTCAAAAACGTGTTTCTGTGATAAAGTGTAACAAAAGAAAAACCGACCGGAAGGAAGGACCAACCATGAAACTGACGAACCACGGCGTTTTCCTCTGCGGCGGCGTGCCGCAGAGCAGCGCTTCCATCCGCCCGGAGGACGGGCGGCGGCTGACGATGGCCTACCGCATCCTGCAGGCGCACAACCAGTCCGGCGACGAGAAAAAGCTCCGGATCCGCTTTGACGCCATGCTCTCGCACGACATCACCTACGTCGGCATCATCCAGCAGGCCCGGGCCAGCGGCATGCGGGAATTTCCCATCCCCTACGCGCTGACCAACTGCCATAACAGCCTCTGCGCCGTCGGCGGCACGATCAACGAGGACGATCACGTCTTCGGCCTGTCCGCGGCCAAGAAATACGGCGGCATCTACGTGCCCGCCAACCAGAGCGTCATCCATTCCTACGCGCGCGAGCAGATGGCGGCCTGCGGCGCGATGATCCTGGGCTCGGATTCGCATACGCGCTACGGCGCGCTCGGCACCATGGCCGTGGGCGAGGGTGGGCCGGAGCTCGCCAAGCAGCTCCTCCGGCACACGTGGGACGCGGACCTGCCCGAGGTCGTGCTGATCTATCTGACGGGCAAGCCCCGCCGCGGCGTCGGCCCGCATGATGTGGCGCTCGCGCTGGTGCAGGCGACGTTCGCCTCCGGCTTCGTCAAAAACCGCGTGCTGGAATTCGCCGGCCCCGGTATTGCCAGCCTGCCCATCGACTTCCGCAACGGCATCGACGTCATGACGACCGAGACCACCTGTCTGTCCTCCATCTGGCAGACCGATGAGGAGACGAAGAGATTCTTTGAGATCCATGGCCGCCCGGAGGCGTATCAGGAGCTCGCCCCCGGCGACGGCGCGTATTATGACCGTATGGTCGAGATCGACCTGTCCGCCGTCGAGCCGATGATCGCCCTGCCGTTCCACCCGTCGAATGCCTACCCCATCCGGGAGTTCCTCGCAAACGCAGAAGACCTGCTCGCCGGGGTCGAGGCCGAGGCGAAAAAACGCTGGCCGAAGGCCGACGTGCACCTGCTGGGTAAGATCCACGACGGCGCGGTCTGGGCCGACCAGGGCATCATCGCGGGCTGCGCGGGCGGCATGTTCGACAACATCGACGAGGCTGCGCAGATCCTGCGCGGCGGCTCGATCGGCGATAGCTATTTCTCCATGAACGTCTATCCCACGTCCGTGCCCGTGAGCCTTGCACTGACGCGCATGGGCGTGACGGCCCAGCTGCTGGAGACCGGCGCGATCATCAAGCCCAGTTTCTGCGGCCCGTGCTTCGGCGCCGGCGACGTGCCCGCCAACAACGGCTTGTCCCTCCGCCATACGACGCGCAACTTCCCGAACCGCGAGGGCTCGAAGCCCGGCGAGGGGCAGTTCGCGGGCGTGTGCCTGATGGACGCGCGCTCCATCGCCGCGACGGCGAAGAACGGCGGCCGCATCACCCCGGCCGACGCGCTGGACTACGAGCCGGAGCGCCACCCGTATGTCTTTGACAAGACCGTCTACGCCCGCCGCGTCTACAACGGCTTCGGCCATCCGCAGCCCGAGACGAAGCTCATCATGGGCCCGAACATCACCGACTGGCCGAAGATGTACGAGCTCGGCGAAAACCTCCTGCTGGAGCTGGCCGCCGTCATCCACGACCCCGTGACCACGACGGATGAGCTCATCCCGTCCGGCGAGACCTCGTCCTACCGCTCGAACCCCCTGCGGCTGGCGGAGTTCACGCTCTCGCGCCGCGTGCCGGACTATGTGCCGCGCGCAAAGAAGATCGCCGCGCTCGAAGCCGAACGCAGAGCCGATTCTTCTCCCGAGGCGCTGCGCGCCGTGCTGGCGCATTTTGGCGACGCCGACGCGCTGATGAAGACCACCCAGTTCGGCTCCTGCGTGTTTGCCAACAAGCCCGGCGACGGCTCTGCCAGAGAGCAGGCGGCCTCGTGCCAGAAGGTGCTGGGCGGCTTTGCGAATATCTGCTACGAATTTGCCACCAAGCGCTACCGCAGCAACTGCATCAACTGGGGCATGCTGCCGTTCACGCTGGATACGGATACGCCGTTTGATCATCAGCCGGGCGACTATGTCTTCGTGCCGGACGTGCGGAAGCTGGTCTGGCAGGGGAGTGAGGACTTCCCGGTCATGGTCCTGCGCGCCGACGGGAGCAAAACGCCCCTCGTGCTGCACGTCCGGGGCCTGACCGATGACGAGCGGGAGATCCTGCTCGACGGCTGTCTGATGAACTACTACGCCAAGCGCGGATAAGGAGAATCGCATGGAAAAGATCCAAATGAAAACGCCGCTCGTCGAGATGGACGGCGACGAAATGACCAGAGTCCTCTGGAAGATGATCAAGGACGAGCTGATCTGCCCGTTCGTCGAGCTGAAGACCGAGTATTATGACCTTGGCCTGCTGCACCGCAACGAGACGAAGGATCAGGTCACCGTCGACGCGGCGCTGGCCACGCGAAAATACGGTGTGGCCGTCAAATGCGCGACGATCACGCCGAATGCCCAGCGGATGGCCGAGTACCCGCAGCTGACCGAGATGTGGAAAAGCCCGAACGGCACCATCCGCTCCATCCTGGACGGCACGGTCTTTCGCGCGCCGATCCTGCTCGATTCCATCAAGCCTGTCGTGCGCAACTGGGAAAAGCCCATCACCATCGCCCGCCACGCCTACGGCGACGTGTATAAATCCGTGAGTTTTGCCACCGACGAGCCCGGCGAGTGCACCATGACCTTCCGCGGCGCGTCCGGCAAGGAGCAGACCGTCCTCGTCCAGAAGGTCGACGGCCCGGCCGTCTTCCAGGGCGAGCACAACAAGGAATCGAGCATCCGCTCGTTCGCCAAGGCCTGCTTCCAGTATGCCATCGACACGAAGCAGGACCTCTGGTTCTCCACCAAGGACACCATCGCCAAGGTCTACGACGGCGCGTTCAAGCGCATCTTTGAGGAGGAATACGAGCAGACCTACAAAGCGCAGTTTGAGGCGCTGGGACTGACGTATTTCTATACCCTGATCGACGATGCGGTCGCCCGCGTCATCCGCAGCCGCGGCGGCTTTATCTGGGCCTGCAAGAACTATGACGGCGACGTGATGAGCGACATGGTCTCCACGGCCTTCGGCTCGCTCGCCATGATGACCTCCGTGCTCGTCGCGCCGGACGGCACGACGGAGTATGAGGCCGCGCACGGCACGGTCACGCGCCATTATTATAGGTATCTGCAGGGCGAAAAGACCTCGACCAACCCCATGGCGACCATCTTCGCCTGGACCGGCGCGCTGCGCAAACGCGGCCAGCTCGACGGTCTTGCCGACCTTGCGGCGTTTGCCGATAAGCTCGAGGCCGCGAGCCTCGACACCATCCGCGCAGGCGTCATGACGAAGGACCTTGCCGGTCTCGTCGAGGGCCCCGCGCCCAAGGCCGTCACCAGCGAAGACTTCCTGCACGCCATCCGCGCGCGCCTGGAGGCGTAAGAATGATCAGAATCCCCGCCCGGCGGCTTGTCCGCCGGGCGGGGATTTTTTACGCATTTTGTGCGGCTTGCATATTGTCATTTCGGCGCGTTGTGTGCTAAACTGGAATGTAAAATTTTAAGAGGTAAAAATAGCACAGGAGCGTGAATTATGAGTCAGGAACCGAAAAACAAGGAAGAGGGCTTTATGTACAAGTTCGCCAGCTTCATCGTCGACAAACGGAATCTGATTTTTCTGATCGTTGCGATCGGGCTGGTCTTCTCGGTCTTCTCCCGCAGCTGGGTGCAGGTAGAAAACCAGCTGTCCGCCTACCTGCCGAAGGAGTCTGAGACGTACAAGGGCCTGCACCTGATGGAGGACGAGTTCACCACCTTCGGCACGGCCAAGCTCATGCTGGTGAACGTCTCGTATGACGAGGCGCAGGCCGTCTCGGAGCAGATCGCGGATATCGGCGGCGTGCAAAGCGTGAGCTTTGACGACACCAGGGATCACTACACCAACGTCTCCGCCCTCTACGACATCACCTTCGACTATTCCGAGGACGACGACCGCTGCGAGACCGTCATGAACGACATCGAGTCCGCCCTCAGCGGCTACGACATGTACGTCTCCGCGACCTTCGGCGATACCGCGTCCAAGACGCTCGCGCAGGAGATCGGCGTCATCGTCATCATCGTGGCGATCGTCGTCGTGTCGGTGTTGGTTTTGACGTCGCAGACGTATGCCGAGGTGCCGGTGCTGCTGCTGACGTTCATCGCGGCGGCAGTCCTGAACATGGGCTCGAACTTTTTGCTCGGGACGATCTCGTTCGTGTCCAACTCCGTCACGATCGTGCTGCAGCTGGCGCTGTCGGTCGACTACGCCATCATCCTCTGCAACCGCTATAAGGAGGAGCATGAAAAGCTTCCCATCCGCGAGGCAGTCATCGTCGCGCTCAGCAAGGCCGTGCCGGAGATCTGCGGCAGCAGCCTCACGACGATCGGCGGTCTGGTGGCCATGCTCTTTATGGAGTTCCGCCTGGGCTTTGACCTCGGCATCTGCCTGATTAAATCCATCTTCTTCTCGCTCTTTGCCGTGTTCTTCCTCATGCCCGGCCTTCTCATGCTCTTCGGCAAGAAGATCGACGCCACGCGCCACAAAAACTTCGTCCCGAAGATCCCCTTCGTCGGCCGCTTCGCCTACGCGACGAAGAAGATCGTCCCGCCCATCTTCCTCGCGGTCATCATCGTGGCCATGCTCTTCGCCAACAACTGCCCGTACGTCTACGGCTTCAGCTATCTGAAGACCACCAAGCAGTCCGCGCAGCAGATCGCGGACAATATGATCGATACCACGTTCGGCTCGAGCAATATGGTCGCCGTCGTAGTCCCGGCGGGGGACTACGCGTCGGAAAAGAAGCTCCTGGACGAGCTTGGGACCTATGACGAGGTCGACTCCACCCTCGGCCTTTCCAACGTGGAGGCCATGGGCGGCTATATGCTGACCGACGCGCTCACGCCGCGGCAGTTTTCCGAGCTGACGGACCTCGACTATGAGGTCGCAGAGCTATTATACGCGGCCTATGCGGCCGACGGCGGCAACTACGGCAAGATCATCGGCGGCCTGCCCAAGTATTCCGTGCCGCTCATCGATATGTTCACCTTCCTCTACGGCGAGATGCAGGACGGCTACGTCTCGCTCGACGCCGATATGACCCAGACGCTCGAGGACGCCTATTCGCAGATCACGAACGCGAAAAAGCAGCTGCAGTCCGACGACTACAGCCGCATGCTCGTCTATCTGAACCTCCCCGTGGGCGGCGATGAGACCTACAACTTCCTTGACCAGATCCGCGCCGTCGCGCGCAGCTATTATCCGGACGGCGACGTGTACGTCGTGGGCGATTCCTCGTCCGAGCAGGACTTCAAGGCCTCGTTCTCGCGCGACAATGTCGTCGTGTCGGTCCTGTCTATCCTGATCGTGTTGGTCGTTCTGCTGTTCACGTTCAAATCGGCCGGGATCCCGGTGCTGCTGATCCTGGTCATCCAGGGCAGTATCTGGATCAACTACGGCATCCCCACCATCACGAACAGCCCCCTGTTCTTCCTCAGCTATCTGGTCGTCTCGTCCATCCAGATGGGCGCGAACATCGACTACGCCATCGTCACGACCAGCCGCTTCATGGAGTTCAAGGACAAAATGCCCAAAAAGGACGCCATCATCGAGACCATGAACCTCGCCTTCCCGACGATCATCACCTCGGGCCTCATGATGGTCATCGCCGGCATCCTCATCGGCCAGATGACCTCCAACGCCGCCATCGCCGGTATCGGCGACAGCCTCGGACGCGGCACCATCATCACGATCATCATCGTCATGTTCATCCTGCCGCAGATCCTGCTTCTTGGTGAGAAGGTCATCGACAAGACCTCCTTCGACGTGCCCACGCCGGTCTCGCAGCACCAGTCCTCCGGCCGCGTGCGCATCGACGGCATGGTCCGCGGCGAGATCCGCGGCCAGATCCACGGCATCGTCCACGCCTATGTCGACGGCGATGTGAACATCAGCCTGCTCTCCGGCCAGACAGAGCCGGACCCCGGCGAGGACACCGACCCGGCGCCTTCGCCGGAACCCGAGGCGGAGCCAAAGCCGGAACCCGGCGAAGAAGCCGCCCCGCAGGACGAACAGCCGCAGGAAAAGGAGGCCGAAGCACATGAAGAATAAGCAGAAAGCCGCGCTGCGGCTGCTCGCGGCGCTTCTGGCGCTGACGCTGCTCGCGCCGCTCGGCCTGACGGCCTCGGCGGCGGACGGCCCGGATACCATCTACATCGATTCCGCCAGCGATTTTGTGAGCTTTGCGAAAAGCTGTGCGCTCGACACCTGGTCGGCCGGAAAAACGGTCATCCTGCGGGCGGATATCTCTCTGGCAGGGATGGACTATACGCCCGTGGCCGCCTTCGGCGGCACGTTTGACGGCGGCGGCCATACCATCTCCGACCTGAACCTCACCGGCAGCTACAGCCCCGCGGGCCTGTTCGCCGTCATCCTGTCCGGCGGCAGCGTGGAGGATCTGAACGTGGCCGGTTCCGTGGCCGCGGCGGGCGACAAGATCGTCGCCGGCGGCATCGCGGGCGAAAACTACGGCCGCATCGTCTGCTGCAGCTTCACCGGCATGGTGCAGGGCAGCGCGCAGATCGGCGGCATCGCGGGCGTCAACCGCGTCTCCGGGCAGATCATCAGCAGCACATTTGACGGCAAGGTGCAGGCAACGAACGCCACGGGCGGCATCGCGGGTCTCAACGAGGGCATCATCCGCCACTGCACGAATACCGGCAGCATCAACACCAATAACGTCGACGCGTCGCTGAGCCTCAGCGACATCCAGATCGACACGACGCTCGATCTTGCCAACCTCACCACCTCGCAGACCTTCCTCACCACGACCGAGACCGGCGGCATCGCCGGGACCAACACCGGCCTGATCGCGGGCTGCAAAAATACCGGCACGGTCGGCTATGAGCACGTCGGCTACAACATCGGCGGTATTGCGGGCTCGACGAGCGGGTATCTGCGCAGCAATACGAACGAGGGCGCCATCCTCGGCCGCAAGGACGTCGGCGGCATCGCCGGCCAGGTCGAGCCGTACGTGGCCGTGACCGTGTCCGAAAGCACGAAGGACCAGCTGCAGACCCAGCTGCAGGACCTCAAGACCCTGACCGACCGGGCCACCGCCGACGCAGGAGGCGCAGCCAGCAGCCTCGGCTCGCAGCTGGCCGGGATGGGCACGTATCTCGACGGCGCGGCCAACGCGGCCAATAACCTCCGCGCCACCGCAACGATCGACGCCGGTGCACTGGCAGACGGCAGCGTGACCGGCGGGGCAGACCTCACCGTGGGCGACGCCTCCGCAGGCATCGGGGCCGCCATCGGCGCCGGGAAGGACGCGGACCTCACCATCGACACACACCCGCTGGAGATCGGCAGCAGCACGTCCGCCGGGATCGGCGCGGGCGTGGGCGGCTTTGTCGACCCTTCGGATCTTTCTCTCTCCGGCGGCACGGACGGCAGCGGCGCGCTCAGCGCCTCGCTGCAGATGAACGCCGACGCCTCCATGCCGGAGCTGGCCTCCGCCCTGAGCGGCATGGGCGCGCAGATGCGCGCCATCGGCTCGCAGGCGGCGAATCTCTCCACGACACTGCAGAACGACGTGCAGGCCATCAGCGATAAGCTCGGTGAGATCAACGACACCGTCTTTGCCGCCATGGACGAGCTGGAAAACCGCGACCTCGTCACCGACGGCTCGCAGACCGACCCGGACAGCATCACCCTCGGTGCGGTGCGCGCGTGCGAGAATACCGGCACGGTGCAGGCCGACCGCAACGTCGGCGGCATCGCGGGCGCGATGGGCCTGGAATACAGCGTCGACCCGGAAAGCGACGTGAGCCAGAGCCTGTCCTCTTCGGAGCGCAAGCAGTACGAGCTGCGCGCGCTGCTGCAAAGCTGCGTCTCGACCGGTGCCGTCACGGCCAAGAAGGACTGCGCGGCCGCCATCTGCGGCCGGATGGACCTCGGCCTTGCAGAGGGCTGCGAGGCCTACGGCAGCGTGGAGAGCCAGAGCGGCGACTATGTCGGTGGCGTGGCGGGCATCTGCAGCGCAGCCATTGAGAAGTGCTACGCAAAATGTGAGCTTTCGGGCGGTCGATACCTCGGCGGCATCGTCGGCAGCGGCGTGACGGACAGCGTCACGGGCGGCGGCAGCACCGTCTCGGGCTGCACCGCGCTCGTCCGCATCGGCGCGTATGAGCAGTACGCCGGTGCGATCGCGGGCAGCGACGCGGGCGCGTTCGCGCAGAACCGCTTCGTCTCCGACGCGCTCGCGGGCCTGAACGGCAGGAGCGTCGCCGGTGCGGCAGAGCCCATCGCCTACCGGACGCTCATGGAAGACGAGACCCTCCCCGACGCCTTCCGGACGTTCACCGTGCAGTTCGTCGCGGACGGAAATGTCCTCAAGACGGTAGAAGTGAACTACGGCGAGTCGCTGGACGAGAGCGCGTACCCCGACATCCCGGCCGTGGACGGCCAGTACGGCGTGTGGGACCACCCCACGCTCAACTCCATCACCTTTGACACCACCGTCACGGCGGAATACCATACCTGCGTCGACGCCCTGCCGAGCGACGCGCAGCGGGACGACGGCCGCCCGGTCTTCCTGGCCGAGGGCGCCTTCTCCGATACCGACCGGCTGCAGGCGCAGCCGCAGGCCATCACCCCCACCGCCTTCGGTGAGATCTCCGCCAGCGTCCCGGAGGCCATCCGGAAGTATTTCCAGAACATCTCGGACGGCCACGCGCCCGCGGCGCATGTGGCGAAGTCCGTCATCGAGCAGTGGCAGCTGCGGCTGCCGGAGGATGGGGCCGACACGCACACCATCCGCTTCCGCGTCCCCGACGGGCAGAAGGGCACACCGGATATCTACCTCATGAACGCCAACGGCGTCTGGCAGAAGGCGAAAACGACCAAGATCGGCAGCTATCTGAGCTTTGAGGCCTCCGGCCAGACCGTGCAGATGGCGGCGCTTTCAACCTTCCCCGTCTGGTGGGTGTGGATCGTGCTGGCCGGGCTCACGGCGCTGCTGGTGCTGCTCATCATCCACCTGATCCATAAGCTCGGCAAGACCCGCCGCCGCCAGATGCAGGCCCTGCGCAAAGCCATGCAGGACGAGCAGAACGCGAATGACGCCGCCATCGGCGTACCCGACCCCGACGCGCAGCCTGCGCCGCTCACGCCCGAACAGGCAAAGAAGCGGAAAAGCAGGCGCCGCGTCTGGCTGATCGTGCTGCTGGTGCTCGCCGCCGCGCTGACGGCCGGCGTACTGATCTACCGGGCAAACCTCAAGAGCAGCGTCGACGCGCTGCTGCTGCTCAAAAATCTCTCAGCCCGCAAGGAGCTGGATATGGATGCCTCCGTGCAGATGGACCTCGGCGACGAGACGCTGCAGACCGACGCGCATCTGTTCCGCACCCAGGCGGACGGCAAGACGATCCTCTGCATCGAGGAAAACGGCGTGCGGCTGTATTATTACGACGGTTCGATCTATCTGGAAAACGGCAGCGCCTACCGCACGAACGGCCTGTTCCCGGATTATTCCACGCTCGGCGAGCATCTGCTCGAGCTCTATAACGCTACAGACGTGACCTACGCCCGCGAAAGCGGCGAGGAGGTCTACTCCGTGACCGCCTACGGCCAGGACGCCGCGCAGGCGCTCTCGCTGCTGACGCCGACGATCGCGGACTCCCTTTCCGCCGTCGACAGCATCGACCTCTGCATGCACGTGCAGGACGGCGAGATCCGCTCGATCGAAGCCTCCGGCAGCTGCGAGGCGCAGGACGCGGGCGGCGTGACCCAGCCGATGAACGTCTGGGCGGAGCTCACGATCCAGTCCGACGTCCAGACCCCGCACAGCGTCCCCCAGGCTGTCACAGACGCCATGGCGGGCGGCGGCTATCAGGGTAAGCTCGAGCTGACCGAGGACCTGCTGCGCGTGATCTCCGCCGTGTCGGAGCTCGGCAAGCGCGACCCGCTGGCCGCCCGCGTCGGCCTCACCGCCAACTGCGGCCCGGTGATCTTCAATACTTCGCTCGACTACTTCCGCACCACCGAGAATGGCCGCAGCGTCAGCGGCATCCGCGCAGGCAGCGTGGAGCTGTGGTTCACAGGGGAGAAGGTCCTGACGAAGGACGGCAAGACGGCCTCGGCCAGCGAACAGGCGCTCACCAAGTGCGCCGATCTGCTCGACATTGCCTACCGCGCCTGCCTCGAGGGCGGCGTGACGAGCACGCAGACGGAAAACGGCTATACCTACACCCTCACCCTCAGCGCCGACCGGACGCGCCAGGCCGCCTGCGCCATCGCACCGGACGCGGAGAAGCTGAACGTGGAGTATCAGCCCGGCACGATCAGCCTCGACGTGCAGGACGGCAAGGTCACGGCCCTGCGCGTGGAGCTCGGCGGCAGCGTGCAGGTCGCGGCCGTGGATACCCAGGCCTCCCTTGCGGCCCAGTTCACCTTCCGCAGCGATCTGACCGCGGAGGACGTCCGCGTCCCCGCCGCAGCGCTGGAAAAGCTGTAAAAAACGCAGAAAACGCCCGGAATGCAAGGCATACCGGGCGTTTTGCGATTATTTTTCCCAGCGGTCGATGAGCGCCTGGATCTGTGCGGTGAAGCGGGTAAGATCCCGGTTCGGCCGCTCCTTGCACCCCTGCGCGACGAGCAGCAGCCGCTGTGCCGCGGCGATGAGCGCGTCAAAGACGCTCTTCTTGCGCGCTGCGCCCTTTTTGGCGATGGGCCGGCCGGCAGGGAAGGCGGTGAGCTTCCCGGCCGCCAGATCGAACTGCGCGCCCGAGAACGGCGCGATGGCAACATACCCCTTCTGCTGCAGCAGCGCCTGGAAGGCCTCGCAGGCCTCGGTGTCGCCGTGGTTGATGAAGACGACCTCGGGCTTGCGCTCGAACGCCTCGACCCAGTTCAGCAGCCCCTTCTGGTCGGCGTGGCCGCTCGTGCCGTGCAGCACGGCGATCTCGGCGTTCACGGCGATATCCTCGCCGAACAGCCGGACCTCCTTCACCCCGTCGAGCAGCGCCCGGCCGAGCGTCCCCTTCGACTGGTAGCCCGCGATGAGGATGATGTTCTCCGCCATCCACAAATTGTGCTTCAGATGGTGCCGGATGCGGCCCGCGTCGCACATGCCGCTGGCGGACAGGATGACCTTGGGCCGGGGATCGCTGTTGATGGCCTTGGAATCCTCCGCCGTGAGCGCAAGCTGCAGCCCCGGGCACCAGATGGGGTTCTGGCCGCTTTTCAGGACCTTCTGCGTCTCCGGGTCAAAGCAGTCGGTATCGCACTGCAGAAAGACGCTTGTGGCCTCCTCGGCCAGCGGGCTGTCGAGGTAGACGGGGAAGCCGTCGTGGCCGTGCACGAGCTTCTTCTGCTTGATCTCGCGCAGCAGGTACAGAAGCTCCTGCGTCCGCCCCACGGCGAAGGCCGGGATGATGACGCTGCCGCCGCGGTCAAAGGCCCGCTGCAGCACGTCGGTCAGCTCGGCGCGCACGTCCTTGGGCTTGTCGTGCAGGCGGTTGCCGTAGGTGGATTCCACTACGAGATAGTCCGTCTCCGCGACCGGCTGCGGGTCGTTCAGGATCGGCTGGTCGATGTTGCCCACGTCGCCGGAGAAGACGATCTTCTTCTCTATGCCGCCCTCCTGCAGCCAGAACTCGATGCAGGCCGAGCCCAGCAGATGCCCGATGTCGGAGAACCGGACACGCATCCCCTCCGCGATCGGCATGATCTGGCCGTACCGGCAGGGGCGGAAGAGCGAGGCCGCGCCCTTCGCATCGTCCACCGTGTACAGCGGCACGACCGGCGGCTCGCCCGCGCGCTCGGCCTTGCGCGTTTTCCAGGCGGCTTCAGATTCCTGGATGTTGGCCGAGTCGCGCAGCATGACGTCCGCCAGCGCGCAGGTCGCGGGCGTGGCGTAGATCCTGCCCCGGAAGCCATCCTTGTACAGCTGCGGCAGCAGCCCCGCGTGGTCGATGTGCGCGTGCGTCAGAAAGACGGCGGCGACGTCCTTCGCAGCCACGGGCAGGGGAATGTTCTCATAGACGTCCACGCCCTGCTCCATGCCGCGGTCGATCAGGTAGCTCTCGCCGCCCAATTCCAGCAGCGTGCAGCTGCCGGTGACCTCGTGCGCCGCGCCGACAAATGTGATCTTCATAGCGGATCCCTCCTTTTTTATCAGTATAGCACAAACTGCCGGAAGTGCAAATACGGCGCGCCGCCCCGCCCGAAAAAATATTCCGCGTTTTTTCAAAAAGTTCTTGACTTTTTGGCGCTCTTCGTCTATAATCAGCCTTGCTGTTTGAGTTGCTGGTATAGCTCAGCCGGTAGAGCAGCTGATTTGTAATCAGCAGGTCGGGGGTTCGAATCCGTCTACCAGCTCCACCG
>ENA-UONW01003348-UONW01003348.1-human-gut-metagenome-genome-assembly--contig:-CS52-NODE-3348-length-13476-cov-8.012741_pt1 | contig 13476 bp, 20 predicted proteins | sample MGYA00242463_ERZ724010 | MGnify/ENA metagenome assembly ERZ724010 | reverse complement strand
ACACCCCTAGCGGTAGCGATAAGGGGTGTAATATAAGGGAAGCTCCTTTGTCCTCGAAAATAAGTTACCAAATTTCCATCAATTTCGGAGATAAAAAATAAAAGTGGGTTATTTTTGATGTTTTTTACTATTTTTTACCCTAAAATGAGCTAAAATAACCCACTTTTTTGATGTTAAATTTAATGTAAGCCTTATACATGAAATATAAGGAGAATCTGTGTCCTTCCCTCCTTTCCAAAACGTGGTAATAATTTTGTTTTTCATATCCATATATTACTAATAGCGATTAGTTTTCTACTAAGTAAATTCTTTTTCATAGTTGTTAATAATTTGTTTATTTCTCACATATAAATGGACACAGATTCTTCCTTTTATGCTAAGAAATCGATATTATATTTTTTTAAGATAATAATTGTTTTCAGGGATTAGGTTCGGCGCTAAAGTTGCTGCGGAGATGGGTTAAGTAGGTTACTTAATTTTGTATCCCGGGACTTAGCTCCGACCTCTTCTTTTTAGTTCTTTATAAAATTGATACTATGTTCATATGATAATAAAAAGAAAAACAAAAAGTGTCTCCGATCTGTTCTATATATCATCAAGACCAGACTTAGATGGAGAATATATAAAACCGAAAATTAATTTGTACCCAGATGTAGGATCAGCACTTTCAGGAATATCAGCAGTTCCGGGAGAGGATACGAACATAGAAGGAGCCACTTATTATATATACAAGCCGCTAATGGGAAGAGCCGATTCATTAATAAAACCTGGAATAATAGAATCTCCGAAGGCATTAGTTCTCCCTGAATATTGGTATCTACAAGAACTTCGGCTCAGATTTATAGCGGCAGTTAAAGTCTTGGGGAGAGAAAAACTTATTGGAACTTATAGAACTGGAACTAGACAAACCCCATCTAGAGTATATTCTTGGAGTTGGGAAGAAATTCTAGGGAAATATCAGAAGAAAGGTAAGTTAGTGAATATCCAAAAAGAGTTTGGAATTACATCTGACTTATATCATTCTGGTTTAGGTAGAACATATAAAAAGTATATTGGGAAAGCTAGAAGAGCAATTGGTAATAAATTGACTCAGAATTTAAGAAACAATACAGCCAGAAATACAAAAGCAGTTCGTGCTTTAAATAGACCTGAGATGAATTATAGTTACGGTCCTCATTTTAATAAACTAAATTCTAAAGCTGGTGATTTAAATATTTCAATATTTGATGAAAATAGACTTTCAAAAACACTTGGTATAAGTCCAGGTAATTATCAAATTACAAATACAGACGCTAAAAAAGTTTTAGAAACTATAGATCCAAATACAACAACACCTATTTATTCAGATGTTGTAAATACTATAAAATCTCAGAATGGTGGATCTCATATTAACTTAAGGTATACTGGAGATATAAATCCAAATGTACTAGCACATGAGATGGGTCATGAAATGAATCGTACTGGAAGTTTATTAGATAGAACAATTCATAAATATTATAAATTACTTAGACCTACAGATAGAAGGCCTAAATATTATCAAGTTCCTGAAACATTTGATCGTCCAGGAGTAATGAAACAATTAGGTCGGGATATTGCAAATAGAGTAATAACTCCAATAGAGGAGCGAAAAGCTTGGAATAATGGAACTAGTTTGTTAAAAGAGATTGGAGCAAAAAAGAAGACATTTGATTTGACAAATAGGAGAGCTGATTTATCTGTGGAAACTTATAAATCAAATGCAGATGCTAATATAAATGATACTTTAGTTAATTTAGTACAGATTCCTTCTAGAAGAGGAGTAGCAGCAATAAATCCTCATTATCGTTATCCTATCCCAGAGAATGCAAGTTCTGAACAGATAAATGAGTTAATAAATAAAGAAAAGACTAATAGAAAGCTGTTCAGAAAAATGAAGAAAACTGATAAAACAAAGAAAACGTGAATAATTTATTTTCTAATATTTTTAAGAAGAGGGAAAAAGTTATTATTCCTTTGCAAGAAGAAATAGAGAATTTAGAGTTTTTACTTAGAATAAAAGAGAATAATTCTAATATAAGAGATGAGAAGGAATATATAGATTTATTAAAAAGATTATATAATAATATAAGTACATTTGAAAATTTTTTTAATAATGAGATATTTATTAATATAAATAATCTGACTGAAACATTAAAAAAATTAGATCTAGATTCTTTAAAAGAGAAGATTATTAAAGAAAATTTAATAAGAGATAAAGTTTTAAATGAATTTAGAGTTAATAGAGAACTAATGTCTTCTACTCTATTAAATGAATTAGATTTGGATTTTGGAAATAGAGTAAGAGGTATTTTAGGGTTGAATTTTTATAAAAAGAATACTGAAGATTTATTAATATACTATTCTTATGTTAATATCCATGGAGTGTTTGAATTAGAATATTATTATGGCAATAATTATAGAGATACTTGCGGATTGGATTAATAGAAAGGTAAACTATGATGGATTACTTTGAAGATGTTTTTTGGTTTACTGAAGAAATATTAACAAAGGATTTAAATAAAGAATCTGGGAGTATTTATAATCTGTTCCCTGATCTTACATCGATTAGACTATTAAAAGAACAATATTTCTCTGGGGACAAGGAAAAATACTGGGAAACTATAAACAAATTAACTCGATATGAAAATACTACGAAACAAAATATATTCTGATTCTGATAATGAAACTCCAAAGAAAGTAGGAGAAGCTATTGGAACTGCACTAGTCGGAACAGCTGGAACTATAGGAGCAACAGATTTAATAAAACGTGGAGCTAAAAAGTATATAACCAGTCAGGAATCAAAGAAAGCAAAAGAGGCTCTCAAAGAAGGTATTAAGAAACTTGATTCAACCAGGAAAGCTAATAATTTTAAAGCAGAAGTAGCTCGTGGTGAAACTAATTCAGGAAGCGCTTTAGATCTAATTTTCCACAAAAGAAGAGTCAAGAAAGCAGATCAAGTATATAAAGCAGCTACCTCTAAGAATAATGAAGCCTATAAGTCAGGTGTTAAAGCTCTAAAGAAAAATTTAATATCTAATAGGAATGCAAATATCGCTAAGAGAACAGGAAGAGTCGGAAAATTAGCTACGACTGCTGGTTTAATTGGGACAGGTATAGCAGCTGGAATGAAACTTAGAAAGAAAGATAAATAATAATAGGAACGGAGATAGTAACCTATAATGGAATAGGGACTGCCTGCTAAGCAGATCGATCGTGTTTTTACGATTAGAGGTCGGAACTCTACATCTCCGCTAAAGCGTCTAATATACAATAAAAATCCTCTTCTCTCTTATGTAGATTATCAATTCTCTTACTAAATTCTATAGTAAGGGGGGGGGTAATAATTTTAATTAAACCATTAAATAATAAATTAATTATGTACATAAGAAGAAAAGTATTTTCATTATTACAGGATAGTGAAACTGGAGAGGAAAAGTATTTCTCTACAACAAACATTAACTTAGAGGATGCAGAAGAAAGAATATTTAGCATTAATGAGGAGGATGAAGCTGAAGAACGTGAATTTGCTAGAAAGGACTATGAAGGTCTTACTGAAGCTCAAAAAAGAGTTCTGAAGAAACATAGATCTGAATATGCAAAAAATTTAAATGAACAGAGAAATTTATTTAATATCCGTGATACAAAAAAAGTATTAACTGATAATGGATATAATACTTTAAGATCTAAAGGAGTAGTTCGTGGTGGCGGAGTAAAAACTTCAATAGAGGTAAAAGATACTGCAGGTTCTTTAGATAATTATGATACTCTATCAAAAAGACATGTTAAAAATATAAGATCTCAACAACTTGAACAAGCAAAAAAAGCAGGGGATATTATGAAACAAGAAATCCTTGATGGTGTTCATGATGATAAAATTAAAAAAGTTGAAGAAGCTCAAAAAAGATTATCTAATTATCAATCTAAGAAAGCAGCTGAAAAAGTAAAAGAAACTCCTAATTTACCTGTTAATATTACAAAAAAAGAAAAAGATCTTATTGAAACTACGTCAAAGAAATCTTTTAAACTTGGAAAGAAAGGTAAAGTTGCTTTAGGTATTGCTGGAGGAACTGCATTAGCTGCTGGAGCATTGTATGGTGCTAAAAAATTAGTAAATAAAAAGAAAGATAAGAAATAAAAATATAATCTATAGAATTATTGGTTTAGTTCTATAGAACGACTTAGTGATTATTAGTTATAAGGGAAAACATTATTCCCCGTTAGCTCAGTTGTATAGAGCATAATTCTTCTAAAATTAGTGTCATTGGTTAGAGTCCAATACGGGGAACTATTTTAATATAAAAATACATACAACTAAATTTAACTAATAAAAACTAAATTAATCATGACAACAATTTTTAAGAAAGTAATCTTTAACCCTCTTAAAAGAGCGGTTAAGTGGTATTTTACTCAGTCTGCTAAAACAGGAAATTATATCTGTATGACTGGAACTTTTCCTCAAGAGTACTATGAAATGATGTATGAAAAGAGGAAAAATCAACAAAAGTAAAAGACAGTAGAAATTTATGGGATATAGGAATTTCCTATATACCCTTCGTTGACTAGGAAGAAAATAATTAATAAAAAAATATATCGCAGGATGAAAGAAATGGTATCTGACAAGTTTCATAAGCTTGGGTTGTTCGTTCGAATCGAGCTCCTGCTACATACATACTAACGATGTGATATCGTAAGTTCTTTATTGAAATTATCAAGACAAAGGATAATTGGAAAGATATATTAGTTTTACTTGGATATAATAAACATGGATCTAAATTTATTAGGGATAAAATAAGAAAAAGATGTTCGAATTTGGGAATAAATTTAAATCTTAAACAAAATCAACTAGATACTGTACCAATTTTATCTGTAACTAAAGGAGATTTATTTAAAAAACGTTCTAATTGGCAGAACGCTAGATCTAATATTCAAAATTCAGCAAGAAAAATATTTTTTAAGAATTGTCTTGATCCTAAATGTATAGTTGGATATACTAATCATGTGGAAGTAGCACATATAAAGGCAGTTAGTAATTTTAGTGAGGATTCATTAATATCAGAAATTAACGATATTTCTAATTTAATAGGTTTATGTCCTAATCATCATTGGGAGTATGATAATGGATTATTAGATATAAGTAAATACATAAATCATGAAAATAATAAGAAATAATATTATTCCTTTTCCAGGTTATAAAGCAGTAAATATCTTTGGAATTTTATTTGTAAGAAAGAATGCTAATATAAAACCAGAAGACTTAAATCATGAAGAGATACATACAGCACAAATGAAGGAAATGGCTTACATTGGGTTTTATGTATGGTATTTCTTAGAGTGGTTATTATGTCTCCTAGTTTCAGGATTTAGCTTTGGTTATGCTTATCATGATATTAGTCTTGAGGAAGAAGCACATCTAAATGATAAGGACCTGGAATATTTAAAAACCAGAAAACATTATTCTTGGTGGTCCTATATAAAATTAGGGAGTTGGAAGAAAAATAAAAACTAACCATATATACATAAAAAGATTATGATTATACTTAGAAATAAAACCTATTCGCATGAAGAAGAAATTGCGAATATTGCGGCAGCTCCTGGAAGTCCAGAGTATAGCCATGAAAGAGCCGAAATAGAAAAGAAACCGGCTCAAGAAGCATCAGCAGTTCAAGAAGGTTATGAAAAAGCATCTCAGGAAATTGATAAAACAGTAGAGGAAGTAGAGATAGTTCCTGAAGCAGCTGAAGAAGCAATCGAAACAGAAGCACGTGAAGCTGGAGACTCTAACTTGGACTCTAGAAATGATGCATTAAAAACTCTTAATGATTTCTTAGGTAATATTCATTAATTATGATTATCCTCAGGCAAAAGAATTATTCCGGCCGAGAAAAAGTACCTCAGGCTATAGCAGAAAAGGCACGAAAATCTGGAGTAGTTCAAAAAGATTCAAATGGTGTTTGGAGAATTATTAGCCTGAAAACTTCTCCGGCCGAATATTGGGATGCACACTATGATACCCGTGAAGATGCTGAAAAAGCTCTAGCCGCTTATCATGCAAATAAACATTAAGAGTTTAATTTTAGAAGCGATGAAAATCGGATATTTTGAAAATTTTTTACACTAGTATTAATTATTTTAAAATAAAGAAAGCTAAGTAATTTATAGTGTTGTTAGGTTTTTAACGCTTTTACGGGAATGTTGGAATCGGTAGACAAGTAACTCTTAGAAAGTTATGCTAAACTAGCATGAGGGTTCGAGGCCCTCTTCCCGTACGATAGGTTAACGATGTGAATCGATTAAATGTACTAATTCTTTAAGACAAAAAATTATTTAGTGAGGGCGTAAAAGAACGAAAATGTGAGTGTTGTGGAATAACTGAATGGAATGGTAAACTTGTTCCTTTACAACTCCATCATATAAATGAAGATAATACAAAATAATTTATTAGAGAATCTTCAAATACTTTGTCCTAATTGTCATGCTCAGACAGATAATTATTGTAGTAAAAATAAAAAGAAAAACGTCTAATATCTATACTAACCTCTTTTCCTCTTAATAATTCTCTCTAAACAAGGAGGGGGGGGGTAAAATAATTAACACTTTAAACAATTATTATGTACATAAGAAGAAAAGTATTCTCACTACTACAAGATGGTGAGATAGGAGAAGAGAAGTATTTTTCTACGACCGATGTAACTCTGGATAATCTTGAAGAAAGAATTTTTAGTATTTCAATTCCAACTGAAGAAGAGTTAGAACAGAGAGAATTCGGTGCTAGACAAAGAAAACAGAATAGAAAATTAGCTAGATCTATTCATAATGCCAAAATGCAAGCAAATAAAGCAACTAAGGCACAAGAAAAAGCAGCTAAAATAGTTTCTAATCCAGCTAATTTAGTTGATGAGAAGAAAATGGAAGAAGCTCAGAAACTTACTCAGAAAGCACAAAAAGCAGTTGAGTCTTCTAATCGTAATGCAGGTCAAGCTTCTCAACAAGTAAAGAATATCTCTAAAACTAGAAAGTCAGTTGCGACAAATCCGGGAGGTCTTGAAATTAAAAATCAAGGTGCAGGAGATATAACTGTTAAGGAAGAAGGTGGTAATGTAACTGCTCATAAAGTTGCTCCTAAGAAAAATGGTCAAACAACAACTACTGTAAAAACAACATCAACTAAACCTAACGTAGTAGTTGATAAGATGACATCCAAAGGTCCTAAGAAAGTTTCTACAGAGGCAGTAAAGAAATCAGCCGAGAAAACTCAAAAAGTTGCAGAAGTAGCCCAAAAAACAACAAAAGATTCAAAGAAGATCCTGAATGGGGCTAAGAAATTAATGAACACAAAGGCTGGTAAAATAGCTGGAGGTGTTGCTTTAGCTGGTGGTGCAATGATTGGAGCTAAGAAGTTATATGATCATAATAAGAAATAAAAAAAGATAATCTATAGAGGTAGTGTAATTAATCTCCTCTATAGAACTAATATAAGTATTACAGAATATGAAATTTAATAAAACTCTCGAAGCTGTAAATATTATGGTTATGGCTTCTTATCCGGCCGCTAGATTCTATGAAGCGCAAGGTATACTAATTGAAGAAAATAATAGTTTTATCCCCGAAGTTTCTGGAATGGTAATTGTTTATTCATTACCCCTCGGAAAAACGCTTCTTGTAAATGTTGCGGCCGAGTCAGAAGAAGCCTATGAATTTAAACTAATTAATGAAAACTGGCTTGAAGATAGATCTATAACTCCTTATGTAGGTATGACTTTAGAAGATGCTTTTCAAGAATTAGTTAAAGCAGAAAAGACTATTAAATCTAGAAATGTAGTTCTCAGACATCCATTACATCCATCATATACTCGTCCTGTTTATATATTTGGTGATGTTCGGCGAGGAGGTAATAGTGTTGATGTAATGACTGGAGAAATAAGAGAGGAATAAAAAATTTACTTTAGGTGATTTAATAATATTATGATGAAAGTTAAAAGATTTTCTCAAACTCAACCAGATATAGAGTGGCATAAAAACAATATAAACCCAAATTCAGGTAAAATTCTTGAAGATGGAAGTACTCTTTATAAAGCAAAATCTGGAGATTATCTTTATTTATATAAAGATGGTGAATGGATTATTATGAATGGTGTTAATAAATTTATGCAGGATTCTAAATTATATCAAATTTCAAAATTTGATAAAAACATTCATAATAAAATTGGAGCCGCAGGAGCAGTTATTGGCGGTTTTATTGGGAGTTTGCCTGGGTTAGCAATGGGTAATTTAAAAACAGCTGCTACAGGGGCTGTGATTGGATCAACTATATCTGGATTGTATAATAGAAATAAAGCAAAGAAGCGTGCTGAAAATATAGTAAGAGATTATGAATCTAAATATGGTGAGGATGCTTATACTACATTTATGAAAAAGAAGTAAAACATACTATTTTTAATTTTAAATTATTTTATACTATGATTGAATAATACTACTCTATTTTAAGGATATAAGGAATGATATTCGATTTATATTTTTAATAAAAAAATGAGATACACTATTCTCACGAACTATGTATCTCTTGGCAAGTTACTACAAAAATTAATGTAGCAAGTTTAATCCTCATAAAAAAAGTAAGAATTAACTTTTTAAATCATATATAAGGCTTTGAGGTCTTATTAAAAATTGTGGTCTTATCGTCTATCGGTTAGGACGCGAGATTTTCATTCTCGAAAGGGGAGTTCGATTCTCCCTAAGACTACAAAAGTCAACGATGAGATATCGCAAAGACTTATTTATCAATCATGTTTTCTTAAAGGAGTGGAATTAGCTACTCGCTCCTTTACATTAGATAAATAAAGTTATAATAAAATTAATTGATATCTCAGGAAGTGATTAAAATAAATAAGTAGAACAATTATTAAATTGAGTAATTTTAAATAGAGAAGATGTAAATTCCATTATAGATTATTCAAAATTATATAAAATATGAAAAAATCAGAAACAATATTTCAAAAGTTGTTTTCAGGAATTAGTTTTGGAAATTCACGTATTCCGCTTAGAAGCAATGTGTTCAGTAAAGGCGGAGGAAGAGGATATTCTATCATTGGAGGAACTGGAAATGGAAGATTTCTAGATAATGAAAGAAATTCGCCCCTACTAGGTACGTCACAGCCTTCTTCTAGATTATCTGGTTATCTTGATAGAATGGCAGAGCTTAGGTCATATTATCTTTTAGATATTACAAAGATGGCTACAAATTTCTTTTCAGATTATGTAGTTAATTTTATATCTCAAGATACCCAACAAATAGTTTCTGTATTAAATCCCGAAGATTCTACAAATAATGAAACTGTAACTACTCGATTAAATGAGATTCTTTTAAAAGATATTAAAATAATTGATTATATACGAGATCATATAAATGATTATGTATTTTATGGAGGTTATTATAGTATGCTTCAAACTCAAAGAGATGAAAAAGGTCATCTTGTATTTAGAATAGAAGAACTTAATAATCCAAATGCAGTAGTTATAAAAAAGAAAAAGAATGAAGATGGAAATATAGAAGATATATTTTTAGCAATTGGAGATGATGGAAATCTATATGAAATCCCAAGTACTGAAGTAGTATATATAAGTAATCCTAAGCTTCGACTTACAAACGATCTCGAAGAAGGATGGAAAGAAAAGTCTAAACCAGAAAAGCCAAAATTAGGAAGAAACAAGGGATCAGAAAATAGAAATAAAGTTCTTAGAAAAGAATCATTTATGGCTTCTGAACCACTATTCTATTCAAGTATCTTAAAAATAAAAGAATTAGTTATAAAAGAGCTTTTAATATCTCTTATTTCACTAAGAGACCTTTCATCGCCTTCATTGCTTGGATTACAAAGTGATAAGTCAGTACCTCTAGAAACAATGAACGAATTATGTGCTCGATTACAGAAACTTGCAAATAATACTAATGAATTATCTTCATTCATTACATCTCAGTTCGATGTCACCTCGTTCATTGAGTCTGCATTAACTCAAAATGTTAAGGTTTTTCCTGATTATAATAGTACCATTACCTCAAGGACTTCACTACTCCCACTTGATAAATTAACAGACAAACTTTTAGATCTTATACAAAATCTTGATTATGTAAGAAATAGTGTTCTTTCTCCTCTTGGATTACCATCTACTATCTTAGATGGAACCTCGGGTTCAAAATGGCAAGTACTTCAACAGTCAGAAAGAGCTAATTCAAGAGTAACATCATTAATTTCAGGAATAAAAGATTCAATAGTAAATCTTGTTTGTAGTATTTATAAGGTAATATATAATGAAGATTTAGATCCAAGTTTAGTTCAAATTCATATATTCCAGAAAACAACTGTAGAGTATAACAATCAGATTAATGAAGCTGAATCAGTTAGTGGTTTAGTTCAAGGTATTTCTGGAGTTTTATCTAATGCACTCCAGACTTTAGAACAAGCAACTCCATTAATTGAGCCTGAATCATATCTAAGTTATATTCAAAACTTACTTAAAGATATTGACCCAAGTACAGAATCTCTAATAAATGAAGATACGATTAAGCAGTATATAGAATTTCTTAATCAAAAACTTCAGGCACAACGAGAACAGCTTGGACTCAGTTAAAATTATTCAAAGAAGATGATAATTAAACGTAAATTATTTGCTTCTAATGATCCCACTCCAGAACAATCTCCGGAAATTGGTCTAGCTAAACAGGAAATGACTTCTAAGGACTTGCAAATAGAACAAATGAGACTTCAACGTCAAATCTTAGAAACTCAGAGAATGCGACAAAGAATGCAAGCTGAGGAAAGAATGCAAGAAATGAAGCAAGTTAATCAAACTCAGAAACTAGAACAGAAAAAGGATGAAGCTCAAAAAGATAATCAATTAAAAGTAAAGAAAATTGACGCTCAGAATAGTAGGCAGGAAGTAAATAATATAGGATTGTATAAAACAAAATCAAAGCCTACACCAACAGTATCAATGAAAACAAACTTGTAAGATTATGATTAAAGAAAAGACATTTACAGAAGGAGTGGAAGATTCTAAGGAACAAGAAGAAAAAGGATTTGATCCACTAAGACCGTATATAAAATGAAAATTAAAAGATTTTCCGGTTATTCAGAAGCTGCCCCTGGAGGTGTAACTTATCAAAAATCAAGTCAGGTAATTACAAGATATATTCTTGATCCTCTTGATTCTAGTGTAGATACCTTAGAAGAAACAGATAAACTTGGGGTAACTAAACGAAAGAGTGATAGAATTAAGAAGGTAATAAAACCTCTTAAAAAATACTTTAAATATAAATCAAATAAAAAACAGTAATCAAGTATGTATATTAGACGTAAAGTATTCTCATTACTACAAGATGAGACAGGAAAAGAAAGATACTTTTCTACTACTGATGTAACACTGGAAAATGAGGAAGAGAGAACCTTTAGTGTTGCAGAAGGTTTAGAAGAAAAGGATTTCTCTGATAAAAAAGAGAAAGTAGACTTGAAAGATGTAAAATCTCATAAAGGATTGAAAAGAGCATTAGCTGCAGGCTTAACTGGACTTGATGCAGGTGGTGGACTAGCAGGTGGATATGTTGGAAAAAAAGCTGCAAATAAAGCAGATAAAGAAGGAAAGTCTGATGAAGAAATTCTTAAAGAAGCAAGAAAAGCTGGTCGTAATGTAGGTATTGGAGTAGGAGCTGGTATCGGTATAAATGCTAGTGCAAAAAATCTAAAAAAATTAGAGACACTTGCTGGTAAAAAATTAGGTAAAGGACATAAGGCTGCTGCAATTACTGGTGCTGCTTTAATTAAAGGAGCTTTAGGTGGGCTTGGTGGTAGAAATGCTGCAAGTGTTAATACTAAAGATAGATTATCAAAACGTGCCTTAAAAGAGCGTAAAGAAAAAGAAGATTAATTAGAAATATCCCATGGAGATCTTGGAGTCTATTAGTTTAATCTAACCATGGGAACTTAAATACTATAAAATAATAAATATATGATAGGAACAGTTAACCCATTTAGTGACCCTGAATTTAAGAAGCAAATTTTAGGGAAAGAGGGGAGAGCTGTTGATGACCCGGGAGATTATGAGATTTTGCAGCCGGAAGAGGATGTATCTAAAAACCTAAAAAATATTATAGGGTCAGCTCCAGTACTCCCTAAAACGGCTCGCAATATTATTATGGATGCTAGTGCTATTGCGAGTAATCAAAAAGAACAAAAAGCACTAGAATTAACTCATAAATTGAACGAAGTCTTTACTAGTTATAATAAAGAGTATAATATAGATCTTCATGTTGATTTCGGAAGTCTCTCAAATACTTTAGTTAATGTGGCAGATCCAAAATCTAGACATATCTTAGAATTATATGTTTCTGAGGTATTTCAAAGTATAAGACCTATTCTAATTCTTAATATGATTTCTAAACTTTGTCTTTGTATTGATTATATACTCGATCCAATGAGACTCTTTGACAGTTCACAGATGACTTTGCAGGATTCATTTATTGCCGTTAATATATCTGCGGCTTAGTTGAAATACTAAGAAAATTATACTAAAATGCTGAAAGATAGTTAAAACATAAATCAGCAAAAAGGATTACTAATATAAATCCTTTCTCAACGACTAAATGTATAACTAAATTTGAAATATAATTTAGATGATATAGTCTAATTTAATAAAATAAATATTAAAAATAGATATGAGAAAAAATTATGCAATTTATTCAACAATTAGAAGATATGAAGAGTCAGATAATTGTTAAAGGTTCTGATCTTGAATTGAGAAAAATTGCAGAAGAATCTGGAAATGAAGAGTTGAATAGTGAAGAGTCTAAGCAAATAGTAGCAGATTTTATGAGATTATTTCAAAAAGAACATGGAATAGAATAAAGTATTTTCCTATACTAATCTTGAAATATGAGATTTTACATTAAATTTAGATAATCAAGTTTTTTGGATAGAATATAACGGAATACAACATTATAAATATTCAGAATTTTTTCATAATTCACTGGAAGAATTTGAAAAGCAGAAAATAAGAGATAGTAATGTTCGAACATATAGTAATAAAAGTAATATAATTTTGATCGAAATTCCATATACTTATTCTACATTTGAAGATATCTCTATAATATTAAAAGAAATAATTATAGAACATAAAATAATAACTGATGTAATTATTTATCCAACCATAGAATAAAAAATGAGATACACTATTCTCACGAACTATGTATCTCTACTTTAAATTACGATAATACCTACTATGACATAGGTAATTAGTACTATTTCTATATAAAAAGTGTAGTAAAGAAATAGCACTCGTTTATTCTACTACACATATATAAGGCTTTTAAGTTTTATGATATTTTCTGATTTATATTTCATAATTAAATCAGAATTGCCTCTTTAGCTCAGTTGGCCAGAGCACGTGATTTGTAATCTCGGGGTCGT
>ENA-UONW01003346-UONW01003346.1-human-gut-metagenome-genome-assembly--contig:-CS52-NODE-3346-length-13488-cov-5.778903_pt1 | contig 13488 bp, 11 predicted proteins | sample MGYA00242463_ERZ724010 | MGnify/ENA metagenome assembly ERZ724010 | reverse complement strand
GCGAGCGCATGGCCGATTGCGACGCGGCGCTCCGCTCCCTTCCCGCGCAGATCGAGCGTGCCTGCGCCCCGGAGGCCGCCGCGCCGTGGCTGGCCGATATTCTGGATGGCGCACAGGCGCGCAGCGCGCTGTTCCTGCCCCTGCGCCGGATTCGCGTCCCCTCGGTCGTCACCCATCCGCACGGGTTTCTGGCCTTGCCGGATAAAGCAAAAACGCCCGACGATGCGTGGGCGTTTCTGATGCTTTGCGACGCGCTCTGCGCGCATCCGTTTTATCCGCTCTTTTGGCGCTCTCCCGTCGCCGCTCCGTATCGAAGCCGGGTCACGCTCGGTTTCTGACCGGGCCGCGCAGCATGTCGCCCGCCTGCAATTTGCCGCCGCAGGGAATGCGCACCCGCTCCATCGGCACGTTCACCACGCCGACATGCTCGCCCGTCCGCTCGATCACGATGTCCTCGATCACCAGTTTTTCGCTGCCCTTCGGCGTGACGGTTTCCAGCTCGTCGCCGACGAAGAAACGGTTCTTCATCTCCACCAACGCCTCGCCGCCCGACGCATCCAGCACATAGCCCATGTATTCGGCCGCCTGCGTCACGCCGACTGCCTCGCCGCAGACCTTCGGCTGGCCGAAGTAAAAGCCCGTATCGTATACGCGGTGGCTGATCTTGTCCAGCTCCCCGCGCAGCCGCCTTTGCAGCGCCGCGTCCACCCGATAGCCCGCCGGGCTTTCCGCGTATGCGTCCATGGCTCGGCGATACGCCCCGACGACCGTCGCGATGTAGATTTCCGTCTTCATCCGCCCCTCGATCTTGAAGCAGCAAACGCCGCTCTCCATCAGCCTCGGCAGGTGCTCCATCATGCAGATGTCCCGGCTGGAGAGAATCGCCGTTCCCCGCTCGTCCTCCTCGATGGGCATGGCCTCCTCCGGCCTCGTCCGCTCGTGCAGGGTGTAGGTCCAGCGGCACGGCTGGCTGCACGCGCCGCGGTTCGCGCTCCGCCCGTTCAAAAAGCTGGAAAGCATGCAGCGTCCGGAATACGACATGCAGGCCGCGCCGTGGATGAACGTCTCCAACTCGATTTCGTCCCCGATCGCCGCGCTCATCGCCTCAATCTGCTCAAACGTCATCTCCCGCGCCAGCACGACGCGCTTTGCCCCCAGCGCCTTGTATACGCGGGCGGATTCGCTGTTCGTCGTGCTCGCCTGCGTGCTCACGTGCACATCCAGCCCCGGCACTTCCCGCGCAATCCGCGCAATCGCGCCGAGATCGGAGACAATCGCCGCGTCCACGCCGATGTCGCGCGCCCTCTGCGCCGTCCTCACCATGCCGTCGAGGTCACCGTCAAAGGCGAAGATGTTCAGCGTCAGGTTCACCTGCGCGCCCGCCGCATGCGCCAGCCGCACGGCCTCTTCGAGCTGTTTTTCGTCGAAATTGTTCGCCTGCGCGCGCAGGCCGTATTGTTTTGCGCCACAATAAACGGCGTCTGCGCCGAAGCGCAGCGCCGTTTGGAGCGCCCTCATGTTGCCCGCGGGCGCGAGCAGCGAAGGCATTGTCTTCATCCTGTCCTCCGATCAGTTCAGGCCGCGACTCTTGTCGTATTCCTCCCACAGCGGGCGATACATGGCCACGGCGGCGTTGTGCTCGTCCAGCGTCTTGGAGAAATGCAGCGCGCCGGAGGCCGGGTCGGTCGAGCAGAAGTACAGATACTTCTGCGCCACGTATTGCTCGTCCGGGTACAGCGCCGCAACAATCGCGTCCATCGACGGGTTGCAGATCGGGCCGACCGGCAGCCCCTTTCGGGTGTACGTGTTATACGCCGAGTTGACGGAAAGCTCGCTGTCGCCGAGCACCATCTTCTGCGAGCCGGTCGCGTATTTGATCGTCACGTCCGAGCCGAGCGTCATATCCGCCTTGAGCCGGTTGTGGAAAACCGCGCTGACCTTGGCAAAGTCGCCCTTCTTGGCTTCCTTTTCGATCATCGAGGCGAGGGTCACCACCTCGTCCATCGTCATCCCCAGCTCCTGCGCGCGCTCGTCGTAGCCGCTCAGATACGCCGCTTCCATCTGCGTCAGCAGGCGCTTGATGATGGTATCGGCGCTCGAGCTGGTGTAAATCTCATAGGTGTTCGGCGACAGATAGCCCTCCAGCGCGTACTTGCGCTGGCTTGCCGTGCCGGTCTTCATCATCTCCTCGATGAAGTAATACCCGCTGTAAGCCTCGCCCGATTTGCACAGGCCGAGGAACTCGTCGGCGCTCGAGAGAATCTTCTGCTCCACCAGATAATTCGCCACGTCCTCCACCGTCCAGCCGGGGATGATGGTGATGCTCGTCGTCAGCGGCTTGCCGTCGCCGGCAATCAGTTGATTGAGGATCTCCGTCGCGGACATCGCGCGCGAAAGCTCGTAGTCGCCGCTCTGGATCTTCTGCCCCATGCCCATGAAATCGGCCATGTATTTGAAGACGGTGTGGTTGTGGATCAGCCCCGCCTCTTCCAGATTTCGGCTGACCGCGGAGAGCGAACTGCCGGATTTGACGCTGAAGGCGACGGTCTGGCCGTCCGCGCTGTCCATCGGCGAAAAGAACATGTCGTCCACCTTCTGCCAGCCGGTGTAAACCAGCCCGCAGATGATGACAAACGAGCAGACGAACACCAGAATCGGCCGCAGTATCCGCCAGATCCAGTCGTACCAGAAAAAGCCGTACCGCCTGCTTTCAAGCAGCTCGCGTTCCTCCGCGTCGCGGATCGGGCGCTTCTTTTTCTTCGCCAATGTCGCTTTCCTCCCGGTTTATTGCTTGTCGGGCACGTCAAAGCGGATGCCCGCCGCCTCGGTCAAAATCTTGAAGATATCGGCCAGCGTCTTCTGCATCTGCATTTCCGCCATCAGATAGGCCTGCACGTCGCTGTTCATATACAGCAGCGAGGCGAGCTGCTGAAAGCGCTGCATGTCCTCGCTGGGCATCTCCCCCGCCGCGCCGACCATGCTCATCTGGAGCTGCACCTGCAGCCGCTTGTATTCCTCCAGCAGCAGCCGGTTGGTCTCATCCGCATAGGCGCGCTCGCGCAGCTCCGCCAGCTGCACACATTCGTCGCTTCTCTTGATTTCCTCGGCCAGCTTGTGCGCCGTATCGTAAATGTTCATGCTTCAACTTCCTTGTTTTTTATGTTTCCATGATGATCGGCAGAATCATCGGGTTGCGCTTGATGAGATCGAACAGATAGTTGTGCACCTCGTCCTTGATCCCGTTCTTCACGCTTGTCCAGTCGCTCTGCTCGATGCGGTCATACCGCTGCAAGACGTTCATCGCGACGTTCCGCGCGCCGGAAATCAGCTCCTCGTTTTCGCGCACATAGACGAAACCGCGCGAGATCAATTCCGGCCCGCTGGTCACCAGCCCCGTTTCCCGGTTCACGCCGACGACGACGATAATCAATCCGTCCTGCGAGAGGTGCTTTCTGTCGCGCAGCACCACGTTGCCCACGTCGCCCACACCGAGGCCGTCCACCATCACCGAGCCGTTGGGAATCGGGCCGGTGATGTTCGCCTCGTCCTCGGAAAGCTCGAGCGCCTGCCCCATTTCCAGAATGATGACGTTGTCCTCCGGCATGCCCAGCTCCTGCGCCAGATGCGCGTGCCTGTGCAGCATGCGGTATTCGCCGTGCACCGGGATGAAGTATTTCGGCTTCACCAGCGTGTGCATCAGCTTCAGCTCCTCCTGACAGGCGTGGCCGGAGACGTGCACATCCGCGATGCGGTTGTAAATCACGTTCGCGCCGCAGCGATAGAGCTGGTCGATGATTCTGGAGACCATGATCTCGTTGCCCGGAATCGGCGTCGCGGAGATAATCACCGTGTCGCCCTGCCGAATCTGCAATTTGCGGTGTTCGCTGTTGGCCATGCGTGTCAGGCCGCTCATCGGCTCGCCCTGGCTGCCCGTCGTCAGCACCACGATTTCATCGTCCTCATAGCAATCCAGATCGCCGACGTCGATGAACACATCCTGCGGGATTTTTAGCTCGCCGATTTCCATCGCCAGCTTGGTGACGTTGACCATGCTCCGGCCGACAAAGCAGATTTTCCGCCCGAACTCGATGCAGTTGTCCACCACCTGCTGAATTCTGTGCAGGTTCGAGGCGAACATCGCGATGATGATCCGCCCCTTCGCGTCCTTAAACAGGTTGTGGAAGGTCTCTCCGATCTTCTTTTCGCTCATCGTGTAGCCGGGGCGCTCCACGTTGGTGGATTCCGCCAGCATCGCCAGCACGCCGCGGCTGCCCCACGCGGCCAGCGTGTTGAGATCCGTCACCTCGCCGTCGATGGGCGTGTAGTCGATTTTGAAGTCGCCCGTCACGATCACCGTTCCGGCCGGGCACGTAATCGCCATCGCCACCGCGCCCGCAATCGAATGGCTCACCTTGATGAACTGCACGGAGAACGCGCCGACCTCGACCACGTCCTTCGGCTTCACGATATGGAACTGGATGTTGCCGATATTATGCTCCGCCAGCTTCCCGCGTATGAGCGCGCAGGTCAGCTTCGTGCCGTAAACCGGCGCGGGTACGCGCGGCAGCACATACGGCGTCGCGCCGATGTGATCCTCGTGCCCGTGCGTAATCAGATACGCGCGCACGCGCTCCCTGTTTCGCTCCAGATAGGTGATGTCGGGAATCACAAGGTCAATACCGAGCATATCCGCCCGCGGGAAGATCGAGCCGCAGTCCACCACAACGATGTCGTCGCCAAACTCGAAGGCCGTCATGTTTTTGCCGACCTCGCCCAATCCGCCCAGCGGAATAATCCTCAGCTTCGCCAAATGCGTCTCCTCCTTTCTGTCGTCTCCTTTTGTTTTTTATCTTCCAAAAGCCCTTTATGTCGTTCTCAGGCTTTCAAAATCCGAACATTTCTGAGGGATAATACCTCAAGTTTATCCAGTTCATTATAGCACAAAAGCCCTGCTTGTCAAAGTCTATCCCGCCAAAAAAGAAGGGAAGCGCCCGTTTTTTGAATCCCTTCGAGCGCTTTCCGTTCATTTTTTCTTTTTTTCTTTTTCAGCCCGTCTGCGAGCGGTTCGCTTTTACAGGTGCCGCTCCAGCATCGCGGCGATATCGGCCTTGCCGCGCGCGCCGACCGCCTGCTCGACGACCTTGCCGCCCTTCATCACAACCAGCGTCGGGATGCTCATAATGCCGAACCGGCGCGCCAGCTCCGTCTGCTCGTCCACGTCCACCTTGCCAACCACGGCGCGGCCTTCAAAATCCGCGGCCACTTCCTCCACCGCCGGAGCGATCATGCGGCACGGGCCGCACCACGTCGCCCAGAAATCGACCAGCACCGGCTTTTCGCCGCGCACGGCCTCGTCAAACGTCTTCTCATCAAAATGCACAACCATGTTAAGCGCCTCCTGTCTTTATTTTTTCGCATCCGTCTCTTCGGGATGCGTCACCGAAATGATCTTCTGCTCCCAGCGCCCCTTGGAGAGCTTGGGGTCAAGCGCGCGCATGATGAAATACGCCGCCGCCGTGCCGATAATCGCGCACAGCGCCATCAGCAGCTCGCCGTTTCCAAAAGCGCCCGTCTTTGCAATGCCCCAGCCCGCCGCCAGCCCGGCGATAAAGCCCGCCAGCGGCAGCATGTACGCCAGCGCCGAAGCCTCCATCACGTGAGAATCGTCCATCGCCACTTCGATGACGTCCCCGACCTGCGCCTTGCCCTTGATTTTGACCATGTGCTTGGCGCAATTCTCGCTCCCGTGCATGCACGCGTGGCAATCGCCGCAGGCCTCGTGGCGCTCAAACGCCACCGTGAGCGTATCGCCGTTTACGGCGGTCACAACCCCTTTGTTGGTCATGGGTCTTCCTTTCCCGGTCGCGTCGCCCCCGACGTTTCCGCTTTACTCGTAAATCTTTTCGAACTTCGTGAAGCCCTCAGCCTCCAGCAGCTCGATCTGGTGCTTCATGTTCTTGCTCATCGGCAGAACCGTCGCCACCACGCCCGTCTTGCGCGCCTCGGCCGCCTGCGCGAGCACCTCCGCCTTGCGCGCCGTCGGCACCTTGCTGCCGATCAGATACGCCACGGAGCCTTCCGGCAGCTTGAAGCTGCCCTGCTCGTGATCCTTGAGGATGGTCACGATGCGCTCAAAGCCGATGGAGAAGCCGCACGCGCTGACATTCTGGCCGCTGAATTTGCCGATCATCTGGTCGTAGCGTCCGCCGCCCGCGATGGCGAAGTTGTAGCCGTCCAGCGTCACCTCGAAAATCGGGCCGGTGTAGTAGCCCATACCGCGCACCAGCGTCGGGTCGAAGACGATCTTCACACCCTCGCCGAGCATCGGCTGCACGCAGCCCACGATGTCCGCCAGCGCCTCGCCGACGCGCGCCTCCAGATATTCGCCGTTCACGTCCGCGCAGAAGTCGGCAATCTCCATGCCCGGCCTTACGCTGCGGTAGAACGCCATGTATTTTTCCACCTTTTCCGGCGCGTAACCGCTCTCCAGCAGATCTTTTTCGATGCCGTCCATGCCGATCTTGTCAAACTTGTCCAGCGAAATCAGCGCGCCGCCGATTTCCTCCTGCTCAAAGCCCGCCGTGAGCGCCGCCGCCGCCAGCATCCGGCGGTCATTGATGTGGATGGTGAAGGCGTTCAGGTTCGCCTCGGCGAGGATTTTGCTGAGCATCGTCGCCGTCGCCGTAATCAGCTCGATCTCCGCCAGGCTGCTGTCGTCGCCCAGAATGTCGATGTCGCACTGGGTAAACTGGCGGAAGCGCCCCTTCTGCGGGTTGTCCGCGCGCCAGACGTTGCCAAGCTGCATCGCCTTGAACGGGGTCGGCAGCTTCTCCTTGTTGTTCGCGTAGTAGCGCGCCAGCGGCACGGTCAGGTCGTAGCGCAGGCCGTTGTCCGCCAGCTCGCCGTCGCCCTTGTCCAGCGCGCGCTGAAGCTCCGCGCCGCGCTTCATCACCTTGAAGATCAGCTTCTCGTTGTCGCCGCCCTGCTTGCTGGTCAGGTTCTCGATGTGCTCCATCACCGGCGTTTCGATCTGCATGAAGCCGCACGCGCCGTAGGTTTCCTTAATCATGCCGAGCACATGCTCGCGCAGGCGCATATCGGCGGGGAGCATATCGCACATGCCCTTGACGGGCGTTTTGATGAATTTCATGGTTGTGATTCCTTTCGTATTTTCTCCTTCAAGCGCAGCTTCGCCGCGCCAGAAGGAGTTATTCGCCTTTACTCCTGATTTTCCTGCATGCGCCGCCATTCCTCGCGGGAAATGAGCACGGTTCGCGGCTTCGTCGGCCCCTCGGCCTCGGCGGTGATGCCGCGCTGCGTCATTTCGTCCACCAGCCGCCCCGCGCGCGCATAGCCCACGCGCAGCCGCCGCTGGAGCATGCTGATGGAAACCTGCCCCGCGTCCACGGCCAGCTCAATCGCCTTGGCGAGCATTTCGTCCACCGGCTCGCCCGCGCTCGGCGCGTCGGAGGATGCGCCGCCGTCCTCGTCGGCCGCGGTGTTCATCTGCTCGATCACGTCCTCGTTGTAATCTGCGCTGTGGCGGCCGCGCACAAACTCGACGATGCGCTGCACCTCGTCGTCGGAGACGAAGCAGCCCTGCACGCGCGTCGGCTTGCCCGCGCCCTGCGGCGCATAGAGCATGTCGCCCTTGCCCAGCAGCTTTTCCGCGCCGCCGGAATCGAGGATCGTCCGGCTGTCGATCTGGCTGGACACCGCGAACGCGATTCGGCTCGGGATGTTCGCCTTAATCACGCCCGTGATGACGTTGACCGACGGCCTCTGCGTCGCGATCACCAGATGGATGCCCGCCGCGCGCGCCAGCTGCGCCAGTCGGCAGATGGATTCCTCCACCTCGCCGGGGGCGACCATCATCAAATCGGCCAGCTCGTCGATGATGACGATGATCTTGCTCATCGGCTCTTCGCTCGGGCCGATGGCGTTGTTGTAGCCGCGGATGTCGCGCACGCCCATCGTCTCGAACCGCTTGTAGCGGTGCTCCATCTCCACAACCGCCCAGCTCAGCGCCGCGCTCGCTTTCTTCGGATCGGTCACGACCGGCACGAGCAGGTGCGGAATGCCGTTGTAGACGGAAAGCTCGACAACCTTCGGGTCGATGAGGATGAGCCGCACTTCCTCCGGCTTGGCGCGGAAGATGATGGAGTTGATGATCGTATTGATGCAGACGGATTTGCCCGAGCCCGTCGCGCCCGCAATCAGCACGTGGGGCATCTTCGCCATATCCGCGATGACCGGCGCGCCGGAAATGCCCTTGCCCAGCGCCACCGCCGTCGGCGATTTCTCCCGCATCATCTCCGGGCTTTCCAGCACGTCGCGCAGGGAGACCGTCGCGATTTTCTGATTCGGGATTTCAATGCCGACCGCCGGTTTTCCGGGAATCGGCGCTTCGATGCGCACACCGTCGGAGGCCATGTTCAGCGCGATGTCGTCCACCAGACCGACGATGCGCGATACCTTCACCCCCGGCGCGGGCGCAAGCTCGTAGCGCGTGATGGCCGGGCCGTGGGTCACGTTCAGCAGCTTGGCCTGTACGCCGAAGCTCTCCAGCGTGCCGAGCAGCTTGCGCGCGCCCGCCTCGTCCTTGGCGCGCTGATCCGGGTCTGCCGTCGTGCTGCTCTGGTTGAGCAGGTCGATCGGCGGGAAGACGTATTCCTCCTTCGCCGTCTGCGGCGCTTCGTGCACGTCCTTGGCCGGCATGACGATGGGCGTTCCGTCGAGCCGGTTGCCGCGGAGCTGCACGACCGTCTGCTGCTCGTTGATCCGCTGCGCCTTCAAGACGTCCTGCCCCTGCGGCTGAACCGGCGGCTGATAGCCCGCGTTGCGTTCCGCCCGCGCTCTGGCCGCGTCGATGGCCGCCGCCGAGTAGCTCGACGGGGTGCTTCCGCCCGCCGTCTGCGCGCCCTGTCCCGGCCAGCCGCCAAATGATCCGCTCGTCGGCGGCGCAGGCGCTTCCTCCGGCTCGTCGTGGGATTCGTCCGCCGTCACCTGCGCGTCGCCGTCGTCGTATTCGACGTTCGCCGCCTGTCCCGCGGGAGAATCCTCCGCTTCGTCCTCGGATGCGTCTGCCTGCCGGAAGTAACGCTCGTCGATGGGTCTGTCCGCGCCGTCCGCCCGCACGTTGGTGATGGCCGCCGTCTCGTCGTCCTCGTCGTCCTCCGTATAGGGGTCGTTCGGCATGTTCGGCTCGATCGGCGCGTTCAAATCGGTCGGCTCGCCCCATGCGTTCGGTTCGCTCGATTCGCTTAATTCATTGGGTTCGTTCGGATAGCCCGGTTCACTCGGATAACCCGGCGCGTTCGGCACGCTCGAACCAGACGGCGCGTTTTCCGCCGTCGGTCGGCCGTAGGCGTCGCGCTGGGGCGCATACCCGCCGGTTGGCTGGCCGCCGTTCATCCCGTAGAGGAAGGCGTTTTCCGCCTCCTGCATGGTGAAGCTGTTGCGGCGGCTCGGCATGGTGGGCGTATGCTCGTCCACCGGCGCGCGGGTAAATTCGTCGTCCCGCTCGATGTAGAGCTGCGCGCTGTCGGAAATCGTCCTGCGCTTTCGCGGCGCGGCGGCTTTTCTCGGCGGCATGCTCGTGATCGCCGGTTGTTCGTCCGGCGGCTCGTCGTCCTGCCGCCGCATCACGGTCAGCGTCGGCTTGTCCTTCCGCCGAGGCGTCTTGTCCGTCTGCGGCGCATCCTCCGTTGTCTCCGCTTCAAGCGCCTGGCGGATCTCTTCGTCCCGCCTGCGCTGTTTTTCTCTTTCATCGGCCTCGCGCGCGGCGGCCTCCTGCTCTTCCTTCTGCTTTTGCAGGCGCTCCTGCCTGCGCTTCTGCCGCTCGATGGCCAGCGCGTTTTCGCGCTCCAGCTCTTCCTCCTGCCGCGCGTCGCGCAGCGCGTCCTTCTCCTCCCGGCGCTCCCGCATCTCCACGCGGAAATCATCCGCCCATTCGGATATCCGCATGCCGATGCCGCCGAACGAGAATCCCGTGAGCGTCATCAGCGCAATCGCCGTCGCGAAGATGAGCACGATCATGCCGCCCCAAATGTCCAGCCCCTTATACAGCGGCCACGCCAGCAGCGCGCCGATGAGTCCGCCGCCCTTGCAATCCAGCGAGCTCATCGTGAACGAGCGCGCCAGAAACGCACCGTAGCTCGCCTGCGCGCCGTCCGCCGCCAGCGCCGCGTTCACGCCGGAAATGCGGAAAAGCTGGAACATGGCCTCCACAAACAGAAAAATCAGCGAGCTGAGGATCAGCGTTCTGGCGCTCAGCTTTCTTTCGCCGAAGAACACGAGCACCACACCCGCCCAGCAGACCACCACCGGCAGCAGCAGGCAGAGCATGCCGCCCAGCCCGCGCACAATCAGCATGCACCGGTTGAGGAAGCCGCCGTTTGACGGGATGAACTGGCAAAACAGCGCCAGCAGCCCGAGGCAGAGCACCGCAATGCCCGCAACGCCGCGCGGGTCAACGCCCTGATTGGTCTTTTTCCCCGGCTTTCCCCGCTTGCCGGAAACCGTGCGCTTTTTCTTCGCCGCCGCGCCCTTAGCCGCTTTTTTCGCCATCTTCTTGCCTCCAAGGGGTCTTTTCGGGCTTTCCGCCCAAACCGACTCAAAGCCCGAAGCTCCAAGCCCGCCCGCTTTCTTTTATAATGATAATCTATAATCCCAAATCATTCAAAATATGAAAAAAACAATCTGCCCGCGCATAGTCAGGCAGATTATTATACCACGTTTATTTCCATCAGTAAAGCGCTTCGGGAATCGCGTCGCGCAGAATCAGACACTGTAACACACTGTTTTCATCCACATGCGCCTGCAAAATGCGCCCGGAAAGCGCGAAGAACAGGCTCTCGCCCGCCTCCAGCATGCGGTCGGCGGCTTCGTCCGCGTCGTAAACCCTCGTTTCCAGCGGCTCCCCGAGCAGCGCGGTCAGCTCGGCCTTCGTCGTCTTGCCGACGGTCAGCCCGCAAACGTCCGCGCGTGTGGTGCGGATTGCGGAAATCGGCGTCTCCGCCTCGTCCGTTTCGGCGTATTTGGGAATCTCCACCGCCCAGCCGCGCAGGCTCGCCTCCTCGAACAGATACACGCGGGAATCCTTCGTGTAATCCGGGTCGGTCAGCAGCGTGTAGGCGGAGAGCACTTCGCCGAGCTTCTGCCCCACCGCCGCCCGCGTCATCGGCCCCGGCAGCCTGCCGTCCCCCGCCGCGTCGGCCAGCGCGTTCATGTCGCCCTGCGCATGCGCCGCCTCGTATACCGGGCTGTTTTCGCCGATATACGCCGCCAGCTCGTGCCACGCGAACTGCACCGCGCCGCTCTGCTCGTCAAAGTAGCGATAGCTGTCGTCGGGATAGAACACCGTCAGCCCGTATTCGTCCACGGCATATGCGTCGCGCGGCATCGGCAGCAGCTCGCTGTATTCCATATAGTCGCTCAATTCGGGCAGCACGTCGTCCTCGATGATCCGCTCCATCGCGCCTATCGCCGTGTCCGCATCGTCAAAAAGCTGCTCCAGGCGGATTTCCTCGCCGGTCGTCCGGTCGAGCACCAGCGCGCGCACGGCGCTTCCCGACGTGCCGTCCGGCTGTGTGCCGTTCCAGCGCAGCACAAGCGACGCGACGTTCCCCAGCGTGTGCGTTTCGCCGCTCTGGATGATCTCCGCGCCCGCGCGCTGGGTCAGCTGCGCCGCCTTCGCCTGCTCAAAGCGCGCTTCAATCAGCGCGTTTGCCGTCGCTATCGCCGGGTCGGGCGTTTTCTCCGGCGCGGCGGTCGTTTCAGCCGTTCCCGCCTCCGCCGCCGAAAAGACGGTCAGCATCTGCCCGTTTTCTTCCTTTTGCTCCATATTCACGTCAAGCTCGGCCGCCGCCCACGCGGGAAAGGCCAAGCTCAGCGCCATCAGGATCGCTGTCAAGCGTTTCATGGCGTATCACCTCTTGCCCTCTATTGTACACGAAAAGAAATCGCTTTGTAAAGAGACGAACGCCCCCGCCTTTTTCTTCCCCGGCGAATCTGTTTTTTCAAAAAATCATCGGCTGGAGCTGCCGCCCCGCGAGCGCCGCCTCCGCCGCCGGGAGAATCTGCGCGAAATCCGCCACGCAGCTCGTCGGCTTCGCGCGAAAATCATCCTGCTGCAGCGGCACGAAATACGTCCCCTTTCGGTTCATCAGCAGCCCGATTCCCGCCGCCGCGCCCGCCAGCGCGTCGTTTGTCGATACGGCGATGAGCACCGGCCGCCCGTTTCGCCTGTGGCTCTTGACCGCCAGCGTCGGCGCGGTATCGTATATGCCGCAGGCCAGCTTGCCCAGCGTATTGCCCGTGCATGGCGCGAGAATCAGCAGGTCCAGCAGCTTTTTCGGGCCGATGGGCTCGGCCTGCGCAATCGTGTGGATCACCTTTTCCCCGCAGATTTCCTCCGCCTGCGCCGCCCAGTCCGCCGCGCGCCCGAAGCGCGTATCCGTCGCGTAGGCGTTTTCGCTCATAATCGGCAGCACCCGATAGCCGTGCTCCACCAGCAGATTCATCTGCGGAAAGACCGCCTTGAACGTGCAGAATGATCCCGTAATCGCAAACCCGATGGTCAAGTCGCGCATTGCGCATCCTCCTTCCGCGTCCCCATCGCCCGCGTCAGCGCGTCAAACAGCGCTTCCCCCGCGTCCAGCGGCGCATACCGCCCCGGCAGGCCGCTCTCCACGCAGACCTGCAGCCCCAGCTTGACCGCCTTCTGCATTTCCAGCCCGTAGGGCGCGCTGGCCAGCTCGATGATCGGCGTATCGCGCGCCGTCGCCGCCAGCGCCGCGTCGCCGAGCACATGCGCCGGAATCGTGTTGATAATCACATCCGCCTGTCTGCACGCGGCCGCGATCTGCGCCAGCGGCACGGGATGCGCCCCCGCCGCGTGCGCCATGCGCATCTGCTCCTCGCTGCGCGCGCAGACGATGACAAACATCCCCAGCGCGCAGAGCCGCGCCGTCATCTCCCGCCCGATGCGCCCGTAGCCCGTCACCAGCGCCGTCTCGCGCATCAGCGCCCGCTTTTTGACCCGCATCACCGTTGCCAGCGCGCCCTCGGCCGTCAGCCGCGCGTTCTTGCGCAGAAATGTCTCGTCCTTCTCCGGGCGAACCACCAGCGCCGTCTGCGCCAGCTCCTCCTCCTTCACGTCGCCGCCCGCCAGCACCGCGCGGCAGGCCGGGATCAGCGCGAGCACGCGCTCCCGCTCCAGCCCGCCCTTCGCCGAAATCAGCCGCTCCTCCCGGAAGCTACTCGGCCACGGCAGCATGACCGCCTGCGCAGGCGGCATTTCGTCGGGAACATCCGCCGCGTCCTCGATGTGCAGCGTCTCCCAGCCCACGCGCCCGGCGGCCAGCAGCGCCCCGCGCATCCTCTCGTCCCCGCCAAAGGCAATCAATCGCATGTTCATCCCTCCCGGCGATGATATGCGGGCGTCTGCCGTTTTCATGCTCCGCGCCTTTTTTGGGCAAAAAAAGA
>ENA-UONW01003325-UONW01003325.1-human-gut-metagenome-genome-assembly--contig:-CS52-NODE-3325-length-13582-cov-21.603682_pt1 | contig 13582 bp, 9 predicted proteins | sample MGYA00242463_ERZ724010 | MGnify/ENA metagenome assembly ERZ724010 | reverse complement strand
GGCTTGTGAAAATAGGTAGCCGCCGACTTGATCAAAACGCTCTAAGAGAAATCTTAGAGCGTTTTCTTTTTGCTTTTTTCGTCCAAAGCTCTTGCATCTGGTCGGCGGGTGCGGTATGCTTAACCAATAGGACGCTTGGGAGAGGGAGGGCAGAGACATGGACAGAGAAGAAATCCGCTATCTGCTGGGCAGCACGATTTATGCACGGGCCAAGGCATACGAGAACAGGGTGCAGGATCTGGAATGTGAGACGGCGGAGAACGGCGTGCGCCATCTGAGCGCCGATGTGCGGGGCAGCGGCCGGAACCTCTACCGGACCCAGGCGTGGCTGCGCAAGAACGGCAGTTTCGTCAGCGCCAGCTGTACCTGCCCTTTCAATGAAAACGGCGAAGGTCCCTGCTGCAAGCACATCGGTGCGCTGCTGCTGCATGAGGTGGATGAGCCGGAAGAAAAGATGGAACCAAAGCCAGAGAAGAAGGCACTGCTGGACATCCCGGGTGTGCAGCGCGGGACAGAATTTGCTAAAGAAGCTGCAGCCCGGAAGGATAGCTACGTCTCCGGTCTCGAGATGCTGTTCGGCAGGAAATGGCGAGGCGATGAACCCGTCTCGGATGTGCAGGCGCAGGAACTTCTTCGAGCTTATCAGGAGGACGCGCTGGCCGAGGTGGAGAGTCTGACGGCCTCGGACGGACAGCAGCGAGGCTTCGCGGAACTGGAACCGGAGCTCATTCTGGACTACTCCGGACAGCCGCCGCTGCTGCGCCTCCGCATTTCGGACGGCGGGCGGCAGTATGTCGTAAAAAGCATCCCGGAACTGCTGACGGCCATCGAGAAAGAGCGGAGCGTCAGCTACGGCAAAACGCTGGCCTTTGTCCACCGCTGGGACGCCTTTACCACCGAGGCACAGAAAATTCTGACGTTGCTCCGCCGCCAGCAGGACACGGTAAAGAGCGTGGAAGCCGCCACAGGCCGCCCGACCCGCAGCATCGCAAATGGCCCCGCTGGAAGTGTGCCGCTGTCGGGTGAGCTGCTGGATGAACTGGTGGTATTATATGAGCCGAGGGGCGAGGTGGGCGGTTACGCCTTGCGAAAGGGTCTGCCCGCGCTGACGCTGCGGGTCGAGAAGAAGAGGGGCGGCGTACACATCGTGGTAGAGCCCAGTCTGTACACATTGCAGGGCCTCGACTACAGCTACCTTTATAATGAAGACACCATCTGGAAGCTGGAACGAGCCGAAGCGGCCCGTCTGCTGCCCGCGTTGAACGCCCTCTGTGGCAGCGGACTCTTTTTCACCAGCAAGGATGCCGTATCGTTTTGCAGCTTCGTGCTGCCGGAGCTGGGCCGGAAGATCACCATCGACGACCCTGACCGGCTGCTTTTGAATCAGATACCGCTGGAGCCGGTGGTGCAGTTTTATCTGGATGCGCCCCACATGGGGGCCGTCCGCGCCCACCCGGAATTTTTGTATGGGGAAGACCGGGTGACGCCTTTTGCGGCCCCGACCGATTTATTGAGGGATGCCCGCGCAGAGCGTCGGGCCGGGCGGCTGCTCCAAACTTATCTGACCCAGCAGACCGACACCAGCCCTGCCGAATATGGCACAGACGACGAGGATGCCCTTGTTACTTTCCTTGAAGAGGGTGTGCCTGCCCTGCTGGCGGAGGGCGAAGTCTACCTCAGCGATGCATTCCGCGACTTGCAGGCTGCGCCGCCGAAAATCTCGGTGGGTGTGTCGGTACAGGGCAGCGTGCTTGATTTGGAGGTGGACACCGGCGAATTCCCGGTGAGCGAGCTGAAAGCTCTGCTCAAGTCGCTCCACCAGAAAAAGCGCTACCACCGTCTGCGGGATGGCCGATTGCTGCGGCTGGATGACTCGCTGGAAGTGCTGGATGAACTGAACGAAACGCTGGAACTCTCCGGCGCAAAGCTGGGCCAGAATCATGCGCAGCTTCCGCTTTACCGTGCGCCCAGCCTCGACTGGGCGCTGTCGGGCCAGACCGGTGTGCGCTTCAACCGGGATGACGCCTTCCGGCGTATCAGCCGGAGCTTCCACGCCGTCAAGGACAGCGAGTATGCCCCGCCTGTCTCCCTGCAAAAGACCCTGCGCAAATATCAGCGGGACGGCTACCGCTGGCTGCGGACGCTGGACGGTTACGGCATGGGCGGCATCCTCGCCGACGATATGGGCCTGGGCAAGACGGTGCAGGTGCTGAGCTACCTGCTGGCCATGAAGCAGAACGGCCAGACTCTGCCCAGCCTTATCGTCTGCCCGGCCTCGCTGGTGCTGAACTGGGCCGAGGAGTGTCAGAAATTCACGCCCGAACTCTCCTGCGTGGTGGTGGATGGCGACGCCGCCCACCGCGCCGAGCTGGCTGAGAGCTGGCCCGCCGCCGACCTCGTGGTGACCAGCTACGATTTGCTGCGGCGTGACGAGGCGCTTTACGAGGGGCAGGAGTTTTACGCCTGCATCCTCGACGAGGCGCAGGCCATCAAGAACCACACCACCCAGAAATACAAGGCCGTCTGCAAAGTGCGCAGCCGGGTGCGGTTCGCCCTCACCGGTACGCCGGTGGAGAACCGGCTGGGTGAGCTGTGGAGCATCTTCTCCTTCCTGATGCCGGGCTATCTGCCGCCCTACAAGAGCTTTTGCAGCCGGTTCGAGAAGCCCATCGTGCAGGAGGAAGACCAGACCGCCGTGCGGCGTCTCAATCAGCTGACCGGCCCCTTCATCCTCCGCCGCATGAAGTCGGATGTGCTCAAGGAGCTGCCGCCCAAGACCGAGAATGTTTACCGCATCGAGCTGGAAGAGGAGCAGCGCAAGCTCTATCTGGCCGCTGTGGTGGACGCCCGGGAGAAGCTGCAGGCCGCAAAGCCCGAGGACAAGATGGCGGTGTTCGCCGTCCTCATGCGGCTGCGGGAGATCTGCTGCGACCCGCGCCTTATCGCAGACAACTGGGAGGGCGGTAGCGCCAAGCTGGACGCCTGCGTGGAGCTGGTCTCCAGCGCCGTGGAGGGCGGCCACCGCATCCTGCTGTTCAGCCAGTTCACCTCGATGCTCGAGCTGCTGGCAAAGCGTCTGGACGCCGAGGGCATCAGCCACTTTACGCTGCAGGGCTCGACGCCGAAGCCCGTCCGGGCGGAGCTGGTCCGGCGGTTCAACGGGGGAGAGGTGAGCGTTTTCCTCATCTCGTTGCGGGCCGGCGGCACCGGCCTTAACCTGACGGCGGCGGACATCGTCATCCACTACGACCCGTGGTGGAACGTCGCCGCCCAGAATCAGGCCACCGACCGCGCCTACCGCATCGGCCAACAGAACCCGGTGCAGGTGTATAAGCTCATTGCACAGGATACCATTGAAGAAAAAATCGTGGAATTGCAGCAGGCCAAGCAGTCGCTGGCCGACACCGTGACCGGCACCGCCGATGGTGCCATCCTCTCGATGCGGCCGGATGAGTTGCTGCAGCTGCTGGAAGGGAGCGAACCATGAAATACGCATTATTTTCGGTGCCGGTAGGCACCATTTACGACCTGCCCCAGACCATCAAAGAGGGCGAGGAGGGTCTTGTCTCCACCATCGGAGATGAGGGCCTGTATGGGCAGGCCTGTCAGGTGCGGACTGCGCCCGGCGGCGTGACCGCTGCGGGCGTCCGGCTTCCGCCCGATGTGGCCGAAGTGGTCAGCTTTTACGGCTACCATGGCTATGTGAATCAGCGGGAATTGCAGTTTGTCCGCGAGGAGGAGCTGTGGGAGTATCTGGGGGCAGACCTCGTTCTCGTGGGCCGCGCTACGGATGTCCTCAGCCTGCCCAAGGTGCAGGGCGTCCGGATGATGGAATTGGAGCGGGGAGACGTTCTCCGCCGCCAGCCTGAGACCGCCGAAGAGGCCGAGGCCCACAAGGGCTGGGCGAAAGTTCTGCTGACGGATGGCCGGACGGGCTATGTCCGGGATGTGGCGCTGGAGCCGGTGAAATATGAGATGACGGCGGTCTTCTCCCAGAGAGAGGGCCTTGCCTTCAATGACGCGCTGGCCGAGACGCTGGACACGACGGCAGACAAGCTCGTGCCAGAAGCTGTGGCACGCTGGTACGGCGGCAGCGAAGATGCCTTCCGCGCCGCTGTCTGTGAGCAGGCGAAGAGGTATATGGGTACCGAGTACCGCTGGGGCGGCAAGTCGGGCCGGGGCATCGACTGCTCGGGCCTCGTCAGCAGCGCCTATATGCAGTGCGGTGTGCTCATCTACCGCGATGCAAAGATCATCGAGGGCTGGCCGATGCATGAGGTGGCTTTCGAGAACAAAAAGCCCGGCGATGCGCTCTTCTTCCCCGGCCATGTGGCGCTTTATCTGGGCGAAGGGCGGTATATCCACTCCACCGGTGCCGCCGCCAGCGGCGGTGTGGTCATCAACAGCCTTGAGCCGAGCGACCCGCTGTATCGGGAGGATCTCGTGAAGTGTTTGTATGCGGTGGGGAGTATTTTCTAAAAGGAGATAACCATGAAAGTCTTTGATCTACATTGTGACACCCTGAGTGAGCTGCGCTACGCCGAAAAGGCGGGTACGCCCAAGAGCTTTGCGCAGAATGATCTGCACATCGACTTGCAGAAACTGAAAAAGGGCGACTATATGCTGCAGTGCTTCGCCGCCTTTGTCAATCTGGGCGACAAGACCCCCGGTGCCGACCCGCTGGTGACGGCGCTGGAAGAAATCGACGTCTTCAAACGCATCATGGAAAAATACCCGGAGGATATTGCACCGGTATATCAACCCTCTGACATCCGAAAAAACGCCGCCGAGGGCAAGATCAGCGGAATGCTCACCATTGAGGAGGGCGGCTGCTGCAAGGGCAGCATCGGCGTGCTGCGCCGGATGTACGAGCTGGGCGTCCGCATGATGACCCTGACCTGGAACCACGAGAACGAGCTTGCCAGCCCCAACGTCGTCCCCGGCGGGGGCCACAACATCTGGCCCTGCGCCCCCAACACCGAGACGGGCTTGAAAGAAAAGGGCTTCGAGTTCCTGGCTGAGATGGAGCGTCTGCACATCATCGCAGATGTGAGCCACCTGTCCGACAAGGGCTTCTGGGACATTGTGGAGCACTCCACCCGCCCCTTTGCGGCCAGCCACTCCAACTGCCGCGCCCTGGCACCCCACTGCCGCAACCTCACCGACGAGATGATCCGCGCCCTCGCCAACAAGGGCGGTCTCGTGGGTCTGAACTACTGCAGCGGCTTCCTCGACAACCAGCCCGAAGAAAAGCTCTGCCGCAGCACCACGGCCCTGATGGCAAAGCACGCGGCCCACTTCAAGCAGGTGGGCGGTATTGAGATCATCGGTCTGGGCAGTGACTTCGACGGCATCGGCGGCAAGCTGGAAATGGACGACTGTTCCAAGCTCCCGCTGCTGGCCGACGCACTCTGCCGCGAGGGCTTCACCGAGGACGAGGTAGAGGCCATCTTCTACCGCAACGCCCGGCGGTTCTTCGAAGAAAACCTCTAAATAGTGTATAAAACGACAGGGAGATTCCAAAATGGATAAAAACATGACGCTGGAAAAGCGTATTGCCGCCGAGCTGTATTCCTATCAGGGCAAGATGAGCGTCTTTGTGGACGATTTGCACGGCCACACGGTCGAAATCGGCGCTGACGAGGAATTTGAGACGGCTTCCACCATCAAGGCATATATCCTCGCAGCCCTGTATCTGCAGGCCAGCCGGGGCAAAGCCAGCATCGAGGAAAAAATCACTTACAAGCCCGAGCACTTTGTGGACGGTTCCGGTATGCTCCGGGCGCTGGGCGTGGGCGCAAGTCTGAAAGTTAAAGACGCCGCCACCATGATGATCATCTGCTCCGACAACATCGCCACCAACATGGTCATCGACTATCTGGGGCTGGACACCATCAACGCCTGTATCCGGGAGATGGGCTTTGCCCACACCGTCCTGCACAACCCGCTCCACTTTGATATTTACAACAACCTCGGCACCACGACGCCCCGGGACTACGCCTCGCTGTTTGCGCAGGTGGCAAAGGGAACGCTCGTCAGCGCTGAGGCCAGCGCTGAGATGCTGGCCATCTTCCGTCAGCAGCACTACAATACCATGCTGACCCACGACTTTCCGCAGTTCTATCTCGACTGTGAGGAGACCGGCGAGCCGGAACTCATCTGGGTGGCCAGCAAGAGCGGCAGCATGAACGCCTGCCGCAACGACGGCGGCATCGTCCACACCCCCTACGGCGAGTATGTCATCGTCCTGATGAACAAGGACTTCCACGACATCATCGAGTACAATGACCATCCCTCCATGGTCTACGGCGCCCGGGTGTCCCGGATGATACTCGACCAGATTTTGGCCTGCGAGGGTGAGCTGTACAAGTAAAATCGTGGAAAAAATAGGAATATTAAGGGGAATCATAACAATGGGTATTCAAATCAGCCTGCCGATGATGGCATTTCTGGTGTTCATGACCGGATTTGCGGGCTTTATCGATTCGGCAGCGGGCGGCGGCGGGCTCATCAGCCTGCCGGCCTATCTCTTCGCGGGCCTGCCGCCTCACTATACTTACGCCACCAACAAATTCAGCGCCGCCTGCGGCACGACGTTCGCCACGGCCAGCTTCTTCAAGAACGGCGCGATGAACATCAAGGTGGGCATCCTCGCCGCCATCGGAAGCTTTGCGGGCAGTGCCTTAGGCGCACACATCGTCCTGATGCTCAGCGATGAGGTGCTGCAGATGATGATGTTCATCATCCTGCCCATCGCGGCAGTCGTCATCCTGTGGCGTCGCAATCTCCCGGACGAGAACCGGGACGACGGCACCCTGAATTTGAAAAAGGCCCTGCTGGCCCTGGGTATCGGCCTTGGCATCGGTCTGTACGACGGCATGGTGGGGCCTGGCACCGGGACCTTTGCCATCATCGCTTTCACCAGCCTGATGGGCTTTGACCTGCGCACCGCCAACGGCAACGCCAAGGTGCTCAACCTCGCCAGCAACTACGCCAGCCTCTTCACCTATCTGAGCAGCGGGCTGGTGGTCTTTCCGGTGGGCATCCCCTGCGCCATCAGCAACATCGTCGGCAACATCATCGGCTCCCACTTCGCCCTGAGAAAGGGCGCAAAGTTCATCCGCCCCATGATGCTCGTGGTGCTGGTGCTTTTGCTGGGCAAGCTCATCACGGATATGCTGTAAGGAAAAACGAAAAGAGGCTGCCGTGCAGATGCACAGCAGCCTCTTCCTATATACTTTTAGTCGATGACCAGCCCGTTATCAAAGAAGGCCAGACCAAACGCACCGGGACCGGCGTGGGTGCCGATGACGCAGCCAATCTGGCGCACCAGCGGCTCGGGAAGGCCGAGATTGTCCACCAGATAGGTCTGGATGGGGTTCACCTCGCGGGGGCTGATGGTGTAACCGGCCAGAGAGGGGAAACGGGGATTGACGCCGCCCAGCTCCTCTATCTTCTTGAAGAGGGCGACGTATGCGCCGGGCAGACCCCGGGCCTTACCGGCCATGGCGACTTTGCCCTCCTTGATGGTGATGAGGGGCTTGATGCCCAGCATCCCGCCGGCCACGGCGACGGCGGCGGGCAGACGGCCGCCCTTGCGCAGATACTTCAGGTCGTCGATGGCGGCGACGAGGTGCAGGTGCTCCTTGGCGTGCTCGAGGGTGGCGGCGATCTGGACGGCAGACTTGCCTTCATCCCGCAGGTGTGCGGCCAGACGCACCAGCAGACCCTCGCCGAGGCAGACATTGGTGCTGTCCACGAAGAGGACGTTGTCCACGTTGGCCAGGTCTGCGGCCAGCTTCGCACACTGATAGGTGCCGGACAGCTCATGGGACAGGAAGATGCCCACGACCTCGTCTCCGGCGGCAGCAGCCTCGGCGTAGAACTTTTCGAACAGCTCAGGGCTGGGCTGGCTGGTGGTGGGCAGCTTTTTGCAGCCGGCCATGTGCTCGTAGTACTCGCTGGGAGTCAGGTCCACGCCGTCCCGGATGACGGTGCCGTCCTCGAGGGTGACGTTGAGGGGGATAATGTCCACACCCAGCTGCGCGGCCTCGGCGGGCAGGATGTCGGATGCGGAATCGGTAAGAATGCGTATCATATAGTTCGTACCTCCATGGGTGCGTTCATCGTGTGTCTTTGGTAAAACGACAAATCTATAAAAAAGTCGTACAAAGTATACCAGAACGCCGGGCGGAATGTCAATCTTTTGAGTGAAATTTCTTCGAATGAACGAAGAACTGCTTGCAAAACGGGGCGGCAGTATGGTACAATGTCCGCCGACAGGAGGGTGCGCCGTGAAAAGACTGATAAGGGAAACGGAAAAGCCGTCTTTTCCGGCTCAGTGCCGGGTCCTGGCCGAGGCGGCAGTGCTCTGGGCGCTGCTGGCGGCGGGAGCACAGCTGCTGCTCCCGGCGGAAAAGACGGCTCTGCCCGAGGGCGCGGCCCTCGCGTGGGCTGCGCTGCGCATCTGCCTTGTGACCCCTCTGGCAGAAGAGCTTGCCTTTCGGGGCGGGGCGCTCTATCTTTTGCAGCCGCTGGGCGGCGCGGGGGCTGTGGTAGTGCAGGCGGTGATTTTTGCGGCTCTGCACGGCAGCTGGACGGCCCGGGCCTATGCGCTGGGCATGGGGCTCATCTTCGGCTGGGCGGCCCAGAAAGCGAAGAGCGTATGGCCCGGCAGCGCGTTACATATTATAAATAACTGCCTCGTGTTTGCCGCACGGCTGGCAGAAAGGGGAATGGGATGACCGATTTTGAGCTGATGGGTGCGGCGCTGGAAGAGGCCCGGAAGGCCGCTGCGCTGGGCGAAGTGCCGGTGGGCGCGGTAGTGGCGAAGGACGGAGAGATCATCTCTGCCGCCCACAACACCCGCGAGACGGAGAAAAACGCCCTCCACCACGCGGAGCTGCTGGCCATCGACGCGGCCTGCAAAAAGCTGGGCGGCTGGCGGCTGTGGCAGTGTGAGCTGTTCGTGACGCTGGAACCCTGCCCCATGTGCAGCGGCGCCATCATCAACAGCCGCATCAAGCGGGTGGTGTACGGTGCCGCCGACGTCAAGGCGGGCTGCTGCGGCTCGGTGACAGACCTCTTCGCCCAGCCCTTCAACCATCACCCCGTCATCGAGAAGGGACTGCGGGCCGATGAGGCACAGCAGCTTTTGCAGGAATTTTTCGTTTCACTGCGGGCCAGGCGGGCCGCAAAGCCCCGCTGGAAGCCGCCCGTGAACCCCTGAATCTGTGAAAAAAGTGGGAACTGCGTGAAAAAATCACCGGTGACCACTTTATTTTTTCGCCCGATTGTGCTATATTATTCAATGGAAACTTGTCGAAACCACACAAATGCCGCCGGGCGCGCCGCAGAGCCGGCCTAGACCGGAAAAAGTGAGCAGAGCGCAGCTCCGGCGGGGTGGGGGAAGTTGTTTCCTTTCCCGCCGCAGAGGCTTTGACACGAAGAGGCGCTGCGGCCGAAAATAGTGGACAGGAGGGTTTGACTCTTGTACAACGACGAATTTGAGCTGACATTTGACCTTGCAGACGCCGGGCCGAAGAAAGAACAGCGCAGGCCGACCCTGCCCGAGCCGGAAGAAGCGACTGTGGCCGCACCGCCGGTGCAGGAAACGAGGGAAACGCCGGTCAGCGCTGCGCCGGAGAACACGCCGGCATCGGAGCCGGAACGCGAGCCGGAACCTGCGGCAGAGCCCCAGAGCACTGCCCCGGCGGCGAAGGACCGCACCGTCCTCATCTCGGGCGGTGACCGGGGCATCGGCGCAGCAGCAGCCCGCGCATTCTATGCGGCGGGCTACCGGGTGGCAGTGTTCTACCACACCAACGCCGAGGCCGCCGCAGCCCTGCAAAAAGAGCTGCCGGGCGTACTGGCCGTCCAGTGTGACGTGGCCAGCCGGGCCAGCTGTGAGCTGGCCTTCCGCGCCGCCGAGCAGGCGCTGGGCCGGGTGGATGTGCTGGTGAGCAACGCGGGTATCGCCCAGCAGAAGCTGTTCACCGACATCACGCCGGAAGAGTGGCAGCGGATGCTGGACGTCAACCTGACCGGTGCGTTCAACCTCTGCCAGCTGGCCCTGCCCGGGATGATACGCCGCAAAGCGGGCCGTATCCTCACCGTGAGCAGCATGTGGGGCCAGACCGGCGGCAGCTGCGAGGTACACTATTCCGCCGCCAAAGCGGGCCTCATCGGCCTGACCAAGGCACTGGCAAAAGAAGAAGGTCCCAGCGGCATCACCGTGAACTGCGTGGCCCCCGGCGTCATCGACACCGATATGATGGCTTCGTTCACTGCTGAGGACAAAGCGGCATTGGCCGAAGAGACCCCTGTGGGCCGTCTCGGCACCGCCGAAGAGGTGGCAAAGCTTCTGCTGTACCTCGCCGGAGAAGACGCCGGCTACATCACCGGCCAGGTGTTCGGCGTCAACGGAGGTCTTGTGATTTAAGAAGCAAGGCCGAAACTATGAGACAAGTTCACTTGCGGGGCGCTTCCCCCGCAGTGAGAAGGAGAGAGCGAAATGGGCATGACTTTGAAGGAACTGTTGACGAAAGGCGAAGGCACCCTGTCGGCACAGGAGGCCAAAACTTTGGCTGCACAGTGCAGGATGGATGTGGAAACGCTCTATACGCTCCTTGAAGAGCGCGGCATCAAGATCATCGAGGATGAGGCCGACGCCGATGTGAATCTGGACGTGGACAGCATCATCGCCGAGGTGGAGAACGCCGAGAACAACAGCGACGAGCTGGGTCTGGGCGGCGACGACGAGGAAGAGGCCGCCGAGGAGAACCCTGCCGACCTGAAGGCTGCAATGGATGAGCTGCTGGACGACCCCGTCAAGAACTACCTCAAGCAGATCGGCCAGATCCCTCTGCTGAGCGCGGAACAGGAAGTTGATCTGAGCAAGCGCATCCACGCCGGTGCCGAGGCTGCCCACATCCTGCAGGCCGACCGCCAGAAGTACGGTGCGACCGAGTACATCAAGAAGAACAGCGCCCGCTTCTCGTTCGAGGAGGATGAGAACAGCCGCAGCTACACCGAGGACATTGACGAAGAGGGCAGTGAGAAGCCCAGCGAGGACGCCGAGGAAAAGGCCGCTGAGGAAGAGGCCATGGAGGCTGTGGAGAACGGTCCCCTGACCGAGGAGCGCCGTCAGGAGCTGCTGAAGATCCGCCGCGACGGCCTGAATGCCCGTCGCAGCCTGAGCGAAGCGAACCTCCGTCTGGTGGTCTCCATCGCCAAGAAGCATGTGGGCCACAATCTGGCCTTCCTCGACCTCATCCAGGAGGGCAACATCGGCCTCATCAAGGCGGCTGAGAAGTTCGACTGCGACCGCGGCTTCCGCTTCTCCACCTACGCCACCTGGTGGATCCGTCAGGCCATCACCCGCGCCATTGCGGATCAGGCCCGCACCATCCGCATCCCGGTGCACATGGTCGAGACCATCAACCGGATGCGTCAGGCCACCAACCAGCTGGTCTACCAGAACGGCCACGAGCCCACCCCGGAAGAGCTGGCAAAGGCCATGGACATGAGCGTCGAGCGTGTGCGTGAGATCCAGCGCATGGCACAGGAGCCCGCCAGCCTTGAGAGCCCCGTGGGCGAGGAAGAGGATTCCTCTCTGGGCGATTTCGTCGCCGACGAGAATGCCGAGGCTCCCGGCAAGGCTGCTGACCGCGCTATGGTGGCCCAGCAGATCAATCAGGCTCTCAAGAGCCTGACTCCCCGTGAAGAGAAGGTCATCCGTCTCCGCTTTGGTCTGGACGATGGCCGTCCCCGCACGCTGGAAGAGGTGGGCCGCGACTTCGGCGTCACCCGTGAGCGCGTCCGCCAGATCGAGGCAAAGGCTATCCGCAAGCTGCACAGCCGCAAGTGCCTGGCTCTGCTGAACGGCCTTATCGAGTGATATTTTCAACAATGCAGACGGCTGCCGTGGAAAACGGCAGCCGTTTTTCTGTATCTGGGCAGAAAAAATGCAAAATGCCAGATTTTTTTTGCAAAAAACTCTTGCAATGCGGCAGAGTTTATGGTATTATAATTGAGCTGTGATTGTGCTGCTATAGCTCAGTTGGTAGAGCGCATCCTTGGTAAGGATGAGGTCTCCAGTTCGAATCTGGATAGCAGCTCCAGCTCAGAACACCTTGAGGTTGAAAAACTTCAGGGTGTTTTTTTGTTGTAATTTGTGATTTTGCCTACCTGGGTTGATTTTTTGCGCTGAATGAAGTATACTATCTCTATAATCCAGACGGGATTTAACCAATTATTATTTACGAGAACTATTTCCTCCAATAGATAAACCGCGCCGCAGGTTCGAACATTACCTGCGGCGCGGTTTTTGTTAGTATTTGTTGAATTACTTTTGCGTCTCTGTTATACTATAGCAGTTTGCGTTTTTAATGCACAGTCAACATCCGCAAACTGCATATCGCAAATATGCAGTTTTGATAGGCACTATTTTTGAAAATTGCGATAAATAACGAGAGCACTGTCCATATGGTATGGCGGTCCGTCATCTTCTGCTATGTGCGAGGGAGGCGAGTTTTCTATTGCGGTTCCCCCGACACGAAATGTGGAAGGGGGGATAGCTCATGTTTTTTTCTATTTGCAACTGTCGATGCAAACAAAAAACCACCTGAATCTCAAGGATCCAAGTGGTTTTCTCTCGATGGAGCTGCTATCCAGATTCGAACTGGAGACCTCATCCTTACCAAGGATGCGCTCTACCAACTGAGCTATAGCAGCAAATGGCGACCCGGATCGGGCTCGAACCGACGACCCCCAGCGTGACAGGCTGGTGCTCTAACCAACTGAGCTACCGGGCCATGATCGCTCAAGTGCATCGTTTCTGGCGGTTGACCGCCGGAACGTGTGTTATTATACCTGAGAAACGCGCTGTTGTCAAGCATGAATTTCAGAAAATGTCAAAAAAGTTTGGGAAAGTCTGACATTCAGGGAAAAATACAAAAACAAAACGCACAGAGTACTCTCTGTGCGCTTGTGGCAGGGGTAGTAAGTCTCGAACTCACGGCACGCGGTTTTGGAGACCGCTGCTCTACCAACTGAGCTATACCCCTATCTATCTGTCGCATTCGCTGAATGCTTGATTATTATATAAGATTCTGTGCGGAATGTCAAGCATGAATTTCGCCTTTTTTGCAAAAAGCGGGAGACAGGGAAAGCTTTTTCGCAAAACGACGCCGAAAACAGGTGGAACTTCGGCTTTCCACCTTGAAGGAAAGAGGGAAATAGTGTATTATAAGGGGTATCAAAAGTGTAATTCCGGGCTTGCTATGCCCTGACAGGGGGAACGCCACTATGGCAGATAAAAACTTTTTGACTGAGATCATTGACGCCGACCTCGCCGAAGGCAAAATCAGCGAGATCCATACCCGCTTCCCGCCGGAGCCCAATGGCTACCTGCACATCGGCAGCGCCAAGGCGATCTATATCAACTGGTCCATCGCAAACCAGTACGGCGGCAAGTTCAACCTCCGCCTCGACGACACCAACCCCGCCCGTGAAGGGGAGGAGTATGTCAACAGCATCATCGAGGACCTGCACTGGCTGGGTGCCGACCCCAACGGCGGCA
>ENA-UONW01003323-UONW01003323.1-human-gut-metagenome-genome-assembly--contig:-CS52-NODE-3323-length-13589-cov-3.661297_pt1 | contig 13589 bp, 9 predicted proteins | sample MGYA00242463_ERZ724010 | MGnify/ENA metagenome assembly ERZ724010 | reverse complement strand
ATGGGCCGCCAACGGAATAAACCGCGAGGATGGCCGCCGCACGGCTCCCTCGGCCATAAATGCCCAGGACATAGACATATACGTGGTACGTGCCGACGGCGCATACCTATGGGACGCAAAAGAAAACACGCTCAAGCGTGTATCCGACGAAGACCTGCGCCCGCTCGTGGCCAAAGGACAGGACTTTGTGTTGCAGGCACCCGTGTCGCTCGTACTCGTGAGCGACAAGTCGCGCTTCGGCAACAGGCCGGCCAACTTTGCACAAGCCGATGCCGGATACGTAAGCCAAAACATCTGCCTTTACTGCTCGGCTGCCGGATGGGCATGCTGCCCGCGCGCCTCGATGGACACGGAGGGCCTGAAGAAAGCGCTGCAACTGAGCGAAAGCCAGGAACCAATGCTGAACAACACCGTGGGTTACCGCAAATAAAAAGCGCGGAACGCCCGCGCCATTAAACATTAAACGAAACGAAATCCCAGCCGGCATTGCCGGCAGGGAATTCGTTATTATCAAACATAATCATCAACTGTATAGTTCACAAAATCGAGGAACGGCTTCATTGTGCGGAACACACCGGCAGCCTTTTCCGCCCAGCCGGGTGAAAGGAAAAAGCTGTCGGGCACATTGGTATAGACACTGTAATCCTTAGGACGCAGGTACTGCATGTAAGGAAAGTCCTTTGGAAAACCCTGCGGCACAGTCTTTATCCGGTCCTCGCCTATCTCGCTGAAAAGTGATGAGAACTGCGGATTCTCTACTATGGCAAGGAATTCGTCGGTATTGTCCACTATGCTTTGGCGCACGGCACGCAGGATATGCGGTTCAAGGCAATAGCTTCCTCCGGCCAGCAGGCAATTACCCGGCTGCATGTGCATGTAATATCCGCCATGTTGCGACTTCTTTCCCCGTGCGTTTATGTAAGCACCCATGTGTATTTTATAAGGACGCTTGTCGTTGCTGAAACGCACGTCGCGATATATGCGGTATGTGCAATCCTTGGCCGAAAGGTGCGACACCTCCGGGTCGAAATCGGATATGCGGGCAATCATTTCGCTTGTAATCATTTCGAAAGCCTCGCGGGCAGAATCGTAAAGCCCTTTGTTGGCCATAAACCACGACCGGTCGTTATGTTCGGCTATCTCGGCCAGGAAATCCATTACTGTATTGCAACGTTCGTCAGTTCTTTTCTTCATCTTTCAGGCATTTTAAGGAGTATATCCCAACTTGTTTTTTAATATGCTCGCGAACTATTCGAGTTCAAAAGAAACCTTGCTTCGTATGTCGGCCGACGAGGCAGCTATAAGGGCTTCGAACTTTCCGGGTTCGGCCACCCAGTCGTGCTTTTCAGGGTCGAAGAACGACAGCGCGCCCTTGTCGATTGTGAAATCCACGGTAACAGTCTTTCCGGCCGGGACATTTACTTTTTTGAACGCTTTCAGTTCCTTTACCGGGCGGGGCAGGCTGCTTTTGAGGTCGCTGATGTAAAGCTGCACTATCTCCTGTCCGTCGCGGCTGCCGGAGTTCGTTACGGGAACGGATATGGTTATCGTTCCGTTGGCCGACATCTTGGCCTTGTCGGCTTTAGCCTTACCGTAGTCGAAAGTAGTATAGCTCAATCCGTAGCCAAAGGGGAACAGCGGCTTTGTCTTCTCCTTGTCAACCCAACGGTAACCCACAAAGATGTCTTCCTTGTATTCTTCGTCCCATATCCCGGAGTCGTCATTGCGCTTTATTCCCGGATATGCCTCAGGTCCGAACGAATGCGCGCCCACATCCTCGATTTTTGCCGGGAAAGTGAACGGCAATTTTCCCGACGGGTTTACATCGCCGGTGAGCACGGCAGCCAAAGCATTGCCTGCTTCCGAACCAAGATACCATGCCTGCACGATTGCCGGCACATTCTTCACCCAAGGCATGGCAACAGCCGTACCCGAAATGTTCACTACTACAAAATTCTTGTTTGCCGCTGCGAGCGCCTCTATTACTTTGTCCTGATTGTACGGGAGACTTAGCGTTTCGCGGTCAGCGTCTTCGCAATCCTGGTGGGGCGCCTTGTTTAATCCGCCTATGTAGATTACATAGTCGGCTGCCTTTGCAGCCTCGACAGCATCGTTTAGCAGTTCCTCTGACGAACGCTTCTCGCTGAGGTCTTGCCCGGTGCTTACGCCGTCGAACTTATCGCCCGCGTCGCCTACATATCCGCGCTGGTAAACAACTTCGGATTTTCCGGCAAGGCGGTTGCGTATTCCGTCTAAGGGCGACAGTTCGTACTTGACTTTGAGCGACGAGCTTCCGCCGCCAACGGTCATCATCTTGATTGCATTTTCACCCACAACGAGAACTTTCTTTGCCTTGTTTACGTCGATTGGCAGTATGTCGCCTTCATTTTTAAGCAAGACTATACCTTGTTCCGCAATTGTGCGTGCCGCTTCGATGTGTGCCTCTGATACGAACGAGCCGAAGGGACGGTTGCGGTTCATGGAAGTACGGAAAATGAGACGGAGCACTCTGCGCACCTTGTCATCGAGTTCTTTTGTCCCCACCTTGCCTTCTTTTATCAAATCGTAATACGGACGCGCCAAGTAGTAGTTCTCATATGCGTTTTTTGTACCGCTGCGCAGGCCGTCGGTCCAGCTTCCGAACTCCATGTCTAGGCCGTTATGTATCGCCTCTTCGGTGTTGTGCGTACCGCCCCAGTCGCTAACGACTACGCCGTCATAACCCCACTCGCCTTTCAGTATCTTGTTAAGCAGGACATCGTTGTGGCAGCAATGCTGGTTGTTATACAAGTTGTAAGAACCCATAATGGCCCATGTTTTTCCTTCCTGCACGGCCGCTTTAAAGGCAGGCAGGTAAATTTCGTAGAGTGCACGGTCGGAAACTTTCACATTTGTGGTGTGGCGGTTGAATTCCTGGTTGTTGAGTGCGTAATGTTTTACGCAGGCCGAGACTCCGACCGATTGCATTCCCTGTATGTAAGGCACAACCATTACGGAAGCGAGGTAAGGGTCTTCGCCGAGGTATTCGAAATTGCGGCCGTTGTAAGGAGTACGGAAAATGCACACTCCTGGCCCGAGAATCATCGACTTGTTGCGGTAGCGCGCTTCCTCTCCCAGGCTCACGCCGTAAATGCGCGACATGTCGGGATTCCAGGTAGCCGCAAGGCAGGTAAGAGCCGGGAAAGCCAGGCACGAGTCATTGGTGCAGCCGGCCTGGTTCCACTCGTCCCAGAACACATCGGGGCGCACGCCGTGAGGACCGTCGTCGGTCCACACCTCGGGTATTCCCAAACGAGCCACACCCGGGGAACTGAATTTGCTTTGGGCGTGAATGATGTTTATTTTCTCCTGCAATGTCATACGCTGCAGGGCGTCTTCTATGCGTTGGTCGACAGGCTTCGACTCGTCGAGGTAAACCGGCGTCTGCGCATTCGTTGTTACTGCCGCAACCAGAGCGGTGCACAGTAACAGTGCTTTTGCTTTAAGTTTCATATTGAACATGTTTTATTTTATGTCGTTTTCATTTCCGTTGTTTTGCCCCAGCCTGCGGCTCTTTCATTTGAAGGGTGTTTATGTATCCCTGCTGTATGCGGCAGTTATGGAACTTGCATGCTTCGAGAAAGGCTTTCAGCGCAAGGCGTGCCGTTTTCTGCGAGGGGCGGTGCTCACGTATGGCCTTGTATGTGCTGCGGTCGCTCTCGGCAAAGTCCACTACGGCCTTCCATTGCTCGGGCGGGGTAATACCTACGAAGCACGAGCCGTCCATCTTCTTGTAAGGCCAGAAGGTATAGCCTATGTTGTTCTCTTTCATCACGCGGCAGAAGTCGGCCTGCCACTCATTGCTGTTGTGCCCTATCTCGCCCATGTACATCGGCAGGTTCGTCTTGTCGCGAAAGTCGATGTACGACTGTATTGCTTTCTTGGTAGCCTCGCCCCCATAGCGGTGGCACGAATAAATGATTTTGTCGTCGAAAGTCCAGTCGGTCAACGGCTTGAAATTACTGTTCCATTGTGGGGCCCCGAGTATGACGATGTGTTCGCGGTCTACTTCGCGTATTGCAGCCACGCCTTTTTTGTACACTCCCTCGAGTTTTGAATTGAGCATGTCGGTTTCGAAGTAAGGTGCAACAGGTTCGTTCAACAGTTCGTAGGCAAGCACCGCGGGTTCGTCCTTGTAATGGTTGGCAATGTCTTTCCATATACGGCAGAACTTTTCCTGGCTCTCTTCGCTAACGAATAGCCACGGATAGCCGTAACTGTCATCGATATTGTCGCCCGTCTGGCCGCCCGGAGCGTCGTGCATGTCGAGTATTACGTAAAGATTGTTCTCCTTGCACCATCCTATCACCCTGTCGATTAGTTCAAAGCCATTACCCATGCCGGTTTCGCCCATATAATCCTCGTCGGTAAACAAGCGGTAGTTGAAAGGAATGCGGATTGTGTTTGCTCCCGTCGAGGCAATGAAATCGATGTCGGCCTTGGTGATGTAGTTTTCCTTGAATTGTTTCCAGAAAGAAGCCGCTTCGTCCGGTCCGACAAGCTGCCGCAGCATTTCGTCGATAAAATGTGCGGAATTCGTCTTGCTGAAATTGAACATGTAACCTTCGGGATTGAGCCAGTTGCCCAGGTTTGTTCCCATGATGAAAAGTTTCTGCCCGTCGGGCTTTATAAGGTCATGCCCCTTTATTGATACAAACCTGTTTTGCGCAACAGAGCGGGGCACAAAGACAGCAACTGATGTTATAATAAGCAAAACCAGTACAAATACTTTTTTCATGGTGCAGTTATTTTATGAATTGTAAATTTCCAGTAACGCCTTTTTCAATAAAAGCAGATTGTGCGCCCTTAGTATAAGGCCATATATGCTGCGAATTTACGCTTTAATTTGTTTGCCGGCAAAGTATGGCATACAAAAATTATTATAAGCGTAATATAACGCAGGACGGCAAAGCGTCGCCCGGTGCGGAAACAAAATCCGTAATATGCACCATGCGCTACGGCCCGCATACGCCAATCAAAAACAGACATACCCGTACAGGCTATGCAGACAAGAAAAACGCGGTTTATGGTGCTTTGGAATAAAAACTGTTTTTCAAAGCGTTATACCCGCATAGGAGCAAAGAAAAAATACAAGGCACATAATTCAAAATATGTCTGACCTATTTCAAAATATCTCAGACATATTTTTTGCCCTTTGAAAACCGGATGAAAACTGCGCTTGAAAATGCGCGGAAAAACGGGGAAAAATACAGTAATGAAAAGTGAACCGTTTTTTGCACCAAAACAGGTGTCGTTTTCAGTGCCGCCAGGCAGTGGCAAAATCCCGGCGCAGCCGGATACAAAGATTCCATTGCCTGTACCTACGGCAATGGAATCTTTATATGTCTTACGGTTTGGCGGGAGTGCCGCCGCTTTCGTTCAATATGTCGTCAAAATTCACTTCCTCGTCGGCTTTTTTCTCGTCTGCTGCTTTAGGGTCATCGAGTATCAGGAAGTCGGAAGCCGACAAGCTGTCGAGGTCTATCTCGGTAGAGTCCTCTTCTTCGCGCGGACGCGGAATGTAAGTGCACGAATAGCAACTGCGGTCGATGTCTTCCTTAGGATCGGGGAACTTGCGGCGGTATTTCGAGAATTGCGGGTCGTCGAGCACCGATTCAAGGTAATATCCCACTATCGGCAGCGCAGTGCGGCTACCCTGGCCCAATGCCCCGGTGCGGAAGTGAATGGAACGGTATTCGCCGCCTACCCATGCACCGCTCACAAGCCCGGGCGTAACGCCTACGAACCATGCATCGGAATGGTTGTTGCTCGTACCGGTCTTTCCACCGAACGACGTCGACTTGTCGAACTTGCGTACAAACCGCCACAAAGCCATCGACGTACCGCCATACTCGCGCAGTCCGCCCTGCAACAGTTGCTGCATGAAAAATGCCGAACGATAAGGTATGGCCTGGTGCGACTCGTCCTTGGCTGTATAGATTACCTTGCCGTGACGGTCTACTATCTTCGTAACCAATACAGGCTCGTGCACCCTTCCGTCGTCAACCACCGTGGAATATGCGTTTACCAGTTCCAAAAGGTTTACGTCGGAAGAACCGAGGCTTATGGAAGGCGTATCATGCAGCGGCGACTTGATTCCCATGTTGTGGGCTGTTTTCACGATGTTCGACGTGCCCACTTCCATGCCTACCCTTACGGCAACACTGTTTATACTTTGTGCAAAAGCAGCCAGAAGCGGTATTGAGTCGCCGGTGAAATAGCCGTTGGCATTGTGCGGCCGCCATGGTTCAAGCTCGCCTTTTTCGTTCATCACGTCAAGACTGATGTAATCGTCCAGACGACGGTCGCAAGGTGTGAGACCTTGGTTCATGGCTTCGGTGTAAACAAACAGTTTGAACGTAGAGCCGGGCTGGCGCATGGCCGTTACCTTGTCGTATTTCCACGACTTGAAGTCAATGTCGCCTACCCATGCTTTTACATGCCCGTTCTGAGGTTCCATCGACACGAAACCGGCGTGCATGAACTTCACCATGTAGCGTATCGAATCGAGTGTGGACATTTCTTCCTCCTTCTCGCCGTCGTAATCAAAAAGTTTTACCTTGTGTTTCTGGTTGAGGTAGTAGAATATAGAGTCTTCGTTGTCGTATTTCTGGCTGAGCGCCTTGTAATGGTCGGTCTTTTTCGCAAGATCCTCTATGAAATTTGGAATGACGTTATGGTTCTCATCCCGCCACGGGTCTTGGTCGCCCCAATGGTTGCGGAAATTGCGCTGCACGGTGCGCATTTGCTTTACAAGAGCCTCTTCGGCGTATTTTTGCATTTTATAGTTGAGCGTGGAGTATATCTTCAGCCCCGCGCTGTAGAGGTCTATTCCGTTGTCCTTGCACCACTGTCGCAGGTAATTGGCCACGGCTTCGCGGAAATACAGGGCTTTGCCGTCGTAAACGGTCTCGACTTTATAATTCAGGCCGAGCGGCAGTTTCTTTATCGAATCGCATTCCTGCTTTGTCAGATGTCCGTGCTTTTGCATATTGTCGAGCACCACGTTGCGCCGCATAATACTGTTTTCCGGGTTTATCCTTGGATTGTATGTGCTTGTAGCTTTCAACAAACCCACCAATACAGCCGCCTGTTCGGCCGTAAGGTCTTTGGGCGTGGTATTGAAGTATGTTTTTGCGGCAGTCTTTATTCCGAAAGCGTTTGAACCGAAGTCCACGGTGTTGGCATACATGGTCAGTATCTCTTTCTTTTCGTAGAACATCTCGAGTTCCACGGCCAAAACCCACTCCTTGCTTTTCATTATAAGTATCTTCACTCCCGGAATCTTAACTAACAATCCGGTAGAGTACTGCGTGCGCACCCGGAACATGTTCTTCACCAGCTGTTGCGTAAGTGTTGACGCGCCGCGGGCATGTCGTTTGAGAATGTCTTTAAATGCGGCAAACAATCCCTGGAAATCTATTCCGTGATGACTGTAAAAGCGTTCGTCTTCGGTGTCTATCAGGGCTTTGAAGAACACAGGATTTATTTCCTCGTACTCTACGGGCGTGCGGTTCTCGTTGAAGTATTTGCCTATCAGCACGCTGTCTTCGCTGTACAGTTCGGAAGCCTCGCTCGTTTCGGGGTGCATAATGCTGTGTATTGTGGGAGATTTTCCGAACAGCCACAGGAAATTCAGGTTTACGGCAGTAAAATAAAGTATTACGAACACAACAAAAGAGATTAACCCTGCTATGGCTTTATACCACCAGGGTTGCCCTTTAAACCGGTGTACGTACCAATGGCCGAACCTTTTGAGTATCTGTTTTACTTTAGAGAGCAGCCGTTTTATGTTTTCAATATATTTTTTCATCACAAAGTTTTTATGCGTGATTAGGCGTGATACTCCATTTGCGGTGTTACGCGGCATACGCCGTACAAGGCGCTCCACAACGTGTTTTCTTTATTGCAAATGTAGCAAATTACGTGTTTTCGGATGTTTCTTGGTTTATAAATTTTACGATAGAATCGTAGTTGTCGGGGTGAAACCATGTTATTGCTTCATCGCGTTTATGCCATGTTATCTGTTTCTTTGCATATACCCTGGTATTGCGTTTTATTTTTTCCTTTGCCTCCTCGAGCGTCATTGTGCCGTCGAAGTAGCGGAACAGTTCGTTGTATCCGACAGTATTTAGCGCATTAAGATTACGGCGAGCGTACAATTCGCGTGCTTCCTCTACGAGTCCGTCATCGAACATTTTGTCGACCCTCGCGTTGATTCTTGCGTACAATTCGGGCCTCGGGCGCGAAAGTCCTATTTTTATTATCTTGAACGGCCGGGTCTTGACACTTTGCGTGCGGAACGAAGAATACGGCTTGCCTGTTGCATAGTATATCTCAAGGGCGTGCACTATGCGCCTTACGTTTTTCTTGTCGGCCTTTTCGTAATACTCCGGGTCTACTACCCGCAATTCGCTCACGAGTGAGTCGAGCCCTTCATTTTCCAACCTTTCGTGCATGAAGTTCCTCGTTGTCTCGTCTATGGTGGGTATGTCGTCTATTCCCTTCGTTATGGCGTCGACGTACATCATGCTGCCGCCCGAGAGTATAGCGATGTCGCGTGTGGAAAGTATGTCGTTTATGGCTTCCAGTGCGTCCTGTTCATACATTGCTGCATTATAATAGTCCGAGATGGAAAGACTTCCAACGAACAGGAACTTTGCCTTGCTTTGTTCTTCTGCCGTGGGAGATGCCGTTCCGATGTTCAACTCCTTGTATATCTGCCGCGAATCGGCATTTACTACCGGTGTGTTGAAATGTTGCGCCAGGCGTATGCAGATGTCGGTTTTGCCAACTGCCGTTGGGCCTATGATTACAGCAAGGGCTTTCACTTTATGCGTTTTATTTTTGGAATACGGTAATTTGCATTATACTCCGCTGTCGCCAACAGAGATATGTAATAAGATTTGCAGCAGCAATGGTCGGGCGAATCGAAGTTTTTACGTGTTTTGAAAAACGGGGGAAAAACGGTAAAGTTTCCACGTTTTTCAGCGTTGTCTTGAAGTTTAAGTAACACAGTTTTTTAAAGCCCCCTTTGAGCTGGGAAAAAATATGTCTGACCTATTTCAAAATATGTGCCTTGTATTTTAAAATATGTCAGACATATTTTTTAGGGTGTAAATAAGGGTATGTTATATTTGTCCGTTTCGGAAAAGAAAGTTTTGCAGCTGTTCCAAACAAGCGGTGAACATATTTTTCCCTACTATTAACAAACGCAGCCTTTAACGGTCCGTTTTTCTTTTATCAGTATGGTATGTTCTCGCTTATGTCGAGGCCTTCGTTGTCCAGGTCGTCTTCGTTAAACCCGTCACTGCCGTAAAAATCCTCTCCGCTGTCGGTATCTGCCTGCTGCACTTTTTTCTGCTTTGCCGGCTCCTGCATAAGCAACTGTTGCGGCGCCTCGCCTATGCTTCGCGAAACAGCGGCCTCTTTCAGGTTGGTCCCGGGAATGATTTCCTTCAGTTCCATATAAAGTGCGCGTTGCTCGAAGGTGTCGAAGATGAACATCATGCGCTGGTGCTCTTCTTCGATAACATCGCGCAGCCTGGTGTCTTCCATAACGTACACGTCCTCGTCAGAATAGGAAGTGCCCATATCTTCGCGGGTTACTTCGCTTATTTTCTCCCACTCATCGTTTGTGATATAGAAACTTGTAATCTGGTCGTCAGAGTAATTGCACGAGGCAAGCACAGCCTTGCACAAGTCGAGGAACGTAGCGTCGGCGTCGATTTTTATTTCCCTTAGGAAATTATCGGCCTCATCGCTTACAATAGTAAAACGGTAAATCATTTTCGTTTTGTGTTTATTTGTTCTGGAACAAATGTAGGACGATTATGCAAGCGTATATTGCGTACTTATTTTATTATCCCGCGTTTTGCGGTTTCGATAAAATTGATGATGTACACAATTTCCTTTGTCATGGGCAGCTCCCTTTTTATCTGCGCCAGGCTTTCCTCTCTCAACTGGCCGCTCTGGTAAAGTATGCGGTAAGCATTGTGGATGTTCTCGATTGTTTCGTTCGAGAAGCCGCGCCTGCGCAAACCAACTATGTTTATGCCTTGATAAGCGGCCGGTTCGCGTGCCACAAGCACGTAAGGCGGTATGTCCTGACTGAAGCGCGTGCCGCCGCCTATCATTACGTATCCGCCTACGTGGCAGAACTGGTGCATGAGCACCGCGGCGCTTATGTTCGCAAAGTCGTCAATGGTGACCTCGCCTGCTATCTTTGTTGAATTTCCTATGATACACCCGCTGCCTATCGTCACGTCGTGTGCCACGTGTGAGCTTTCCATAAGCAGGTTGTCAGACCCTATTATGGTCCTTCCTTTTGCCGCCGTGCCGCGGTTGATTGTCACGTTTTCGCGTATCTTGTTGTTGTCGCCTATTATTGCGGTGGTCTCCTCGCCTTTGAACTTGAGGTCCTGCGGTATGGCGCTTATTACCGCGCCGGGGAAGAATATGTTGCCGCAGCCTATGCGCGCTCCGCTAAGGACCGTAACGCTGTTCATAAGTACGTTGTTGTCGCCTATTTCGACGTTTTTGTCGATGTAGCAGAAAGCTCCTATCTCACAGTCTTTTCCGATTTTCGCTTCGGGGTCGATGTATGCCAGAGGACTTATTTGGCTCATTTTATTTCAGTTGGAATGTGCGCAACTTCTCAGAAGTGCGCAACGATGTTAATTTATTTGTTTTTTACGATTTGCGCGGTGAATGTAGCTTCGCAAACTATCTTTTCGCCCACGAACACAAAGCCTTTCATCGAGGATATACCGTGGCGCACAGGTGCGAGAAGCTCAACTTTGAACACGAGGGTGTCGCCCGGAACTACTTTCTGACGGAATTTCACGTCATCGATACGCATGAAGTAGGTGCTCCAGCGTTCCGGCTCGTCAACGCCGCTGAGCACAAGCAGCCCGCCGGCCTGCGCCATGGCTTCAACCTGCAATACTCCCGGCATAACGGGCTCTTCGGGGAAGTGTCCCGTAAAGAAAGGCTCGTTCGAGGTTACGTTCTTAACTGCAACTATTGATGTCGGGCCCATTGCCACCACTTTGTCCACGAGTTGCATGGGGTAGCGGTGCGGCAAGAGCTGGCGAATGCGGTTTACATCCATCAGCGGTGCTTCGTTGGGGTCGTATGTAGGAGCTTGCACTTCGTGTGCGCGTATCTCACGGCGCAGCTGACGTGCGAATTTGTTGTTTATCGTATGTCCGGGGCGTGTTGCTATGATACGTCCTTTTATAGGACGGCCTACGAGGGCCATGTCTCCCACAATGTCAAGCAACTTGTGGCGTGCGGGTTCGTTAGTCCAGGTAAGCGGGTGGCTGGAAAGGAATCCGAGTTTCTTTGCGTCCACACGTTGCACTTTCATTAGGTCGGCCAGCTGGTCGAGGCGTTCCTGCGGCATTTCGTTTTCGTATATAACGATAGCGTTGTCGAGGTCTCCGCCTTTTATCAGGCCTGCCTTAAGCAGCGGTTCTATCTCGCGGAGGAACACGAAGGTGCGCGCCCCGGCTACTTCTTTCGGGAAGTCGGCCATGTCGTTCAAGGTGGCAAACTGGCTGGAGAACCACTTTGACTGGAACGAAATCATGGCTGTTATGCTGAACTGTTCGTCGGGCAGGATTATTATTGACGAGCCGCTCTCTTCGTCTTTTACCTCGATTTTCTTTTTGATGATATAAAAGTTCTTTGGCGAATTCTGTTCTTCCAGTCCCACACGTTCTATGTTCTTGACATAAGTTTCGGCTGAGCCTTCGAGTATAGGGAATTCCGGTCCGTTTACCTGTATGAGGCAGTTGTCGATACCCATGGCGTAGAGTGCGGCCATGGCGTGCTCTATGGTCGAGCAGCGCGCTTCTCCCTTGGCTACCACGGTGCCGCGTGTCGTTTCGACAACGTTTTCCGCGATTACCGGGATTATCGGTTCGCCTTCGAGGTCTATCCTTTGTATTCTGTATCCCGTGTTTTCGGGTGCGGGATTGAAAGTAACAGTCAGGTTGACACCCGTGTGCAACCCTTTCCCGAAGAGCGAGAAACTGCCTTTCAGTGTTTGTTGTTTCAGCATGATATGTTAAGTGTGTCTTATTGTTGTTCCGTTGTTTTCTTGGTGATTCCGTCGAGCGTGCGTTGCATTTCGTTTATCTGGCGGAAGATTTCGGGCAGGTTCTTGAACACTGCCGAGGCGCGGGCAAAGCGTTTCGCGTCGATTGCGGGCGAGCCTTGCACCGTTACGTTGCCCTTGCGTATGCTGCCTGCTATTCCGGCCTGCGCGCCCGAGTAGGTGCGGTCGCCTATTTCGGCATGGCCGGCTATGCCTACCTGCCCGCCGAACATGCACCACTCGCCTATCTTTGTAGAGCCGGCCACGCCTACCTGCGCCGACATAACGGTGTTTGCTCCTATGTCGTCGTTGTGCGCTATCTGCACCAGGTTGTCGAGTTTCACGCCCTGGCGCACGTAGGTTGAGCCCATGGTGGAGCGGTCTACGCATGTATTTGCGCCTATTTCCACATTGTCCTCTATGGTTACTATGCCTATCTGCGGTATTTTCTCATAACCGTTGGCGGTAGGCGCGAACCCGAACCCGTCTGCGCCTATCACGCAGCCGGAATGGAGTATCACGTTAGAACCTATCACACAATGGTGGTAAACCGACACATTGGGATATACTATTGTATTGTTGCCGATTTTCGCGCCCTCCTCTATGGTTGAGTTAGGATAAATCTGCGTGTTGTCGCCTATCACCACGTTGTCGCCTATGTAGGCAAACGGGCCTATGTAGCAGTCTTTGCCCACGGTAGCGCTCTCGGCTACGTATGCCTGCTTGCTAATGCCGGTGCGGCGCGGCTTGCTCTGCTCGTAAAGGTTGAGAAGGCGGGCCACAGCCTCGCGCGGGTCGGCAAGGCGGATTAGCGTGGCGCTCACGGGTTGCGACGGCTTGAAGTCGGAGGGCACGAGCACTATGCTTGCCTTTGTTTCATAAAGATAATGCTCATAATGGCTTGAGTATAAAAAAGTGAGCGAACCGGGCTTACCTTCTTCAATTTTTGAAAAGGTAGACACACGTTCGCCAGCGTTGCCGTCGATTTCTCCTCCGAGGTATCCGGCTATTTGTTCGGCTGTAAATTCCATTGATTTCAGATAGGTTTATACGGTTTTGCCGCATAATATATTTAATATGTCGCAAAAGTACCTATAATTAACGATATACGCAACGCAACTGTATTAAAAATGCTGTAACAACGGCGTTGGCGGCTGCAAATAGCCATAACACGGCTGTAGTGCCTTACCGGCGGCAATACGGCAACAGCAACAGGCAAATGCCGGAACAGTGCGGGAACAAAGCTATCTGCCAGGCATAAGCACGCAATTTGACGAAGCCTAACGACCGATTTGGGTTAAACGGACATCAGACGACGCAAAAACGTGGTGCAAAAAAGGCGTTCCGGGGCAGGAAAAAATGAAAACTAATTTTCAGGCGGTTATACCCCCTTGGGAGAAAAGAAAAAATACAAGGCACATATTTCAAAATATGTCTGACCTATTTT
>ENA-UONW01003321-UONW01003321.1-human-gut-metagenome-genome-assembly--contig:-CS52-NODE-3321-length-13593-cov-5.947850_pt1 | contig 13593 bp, 11 predicted proteins | sample MGYA00242463_ERZ724010 | MGnify/ENA metagenome assembly ERZ724010 | reverse complement strand
CTTTGCAACCGCAAACGAAAAACGATGGCGGGGTAGCTCAGATGGTTAGAGCGCATGATTCATAATCATGAGGTCTCCGGTTCAATCCCGGATCCCGCTACAGAGAAGCATTCAGCAAGCAAGCTGGATGCTTTTTTTGTTTTGCATATATTCAAGTTTTTTCATATCCTTGATGACGATTGTTAGTCTTTACTTTTATATTTTTGCCGACCAACAATTAAAAACAATCATATGAAAGCCAAAGCCGATATACAAATAGGTGCCGAGTGCATCAAGTGCAGAAAATGCGAACGTGTATGCCCAGCCGGCATAATTGTGTACGACGAGAAAGACAAAAGCATGAAGGTCAGCCGTGCCGAGAGATGCATCGACTGCGGACAATGCGCAGCAACATGTCCGGCAGACGCTATGAAACATTCATCTTTCCCTCACGAAAAAATCAAGCCATTCGACAAGAACGATTGTCCATCGGCCGAACAGCTGATGCTGCTTATAAAGAAACGCCGTTCGAACAGGGCGTTCTCGACAAAGGAAGTTGCCGACGAGGATATAGCAAGAATCATCGAGGCCGCGCAGTACACTCCTACTGCACGCAACTCAAGAGACATAGGTTTCGTTGTGATAAAAAATCCAGAGAACCTGCTGGAACTATCAGAATTCACATGTTCTACTTTTGAAAAGATTACCGGAAAACTTGAAAATCCATTCATCAAACCGATACTGTCGCTGATTCGCCCCGACTACTACAGCAACATACCTGTGATGAGACATGTCATCAAAGGATTCCGCAACGGCAAGGACGGCATACTACGCAATGCCACCGCCGCCATTCTGATATACACAAAGAACAACGGCATGCTCAGCAACGCCGATGCCAACCTGGCATATCAGAACGCATCGCTTATGGCCGAAACATTGGGAATAAACCATTTCTACACCGGATACTTGTGTGTAGCCCTGCGTCTGAACAAAGGTACGCTGGAAAGAAAGCTCGGAATTGACGGAACCATACAGGTCGGAATGGCCATTGGCATGCCGATGTTCAGCTTCACCAACTACATCGACAAGGGCGAACCTATGGTGAAAAGCATGTGAACCGACAGGCATAGGACATAGAAGCGTGAACAGGACTGGAGGGAATGAATCCAACACCGTATATGAACGTACGCAGACGAAAAAGGCATGCATGCCCAAACTGTTGTACAAATGAAAGCTTGCGCAGACAAAAAAGTAGGCTGCGACTATCTAAAAAAAAGAAAAAAGGCCAAAACAATCTATTTTTTATAGTATTTTTGCACACCAGTAGTTACCTATACGGAGAGATACTTTTTTATGCGCATTATAAAAAGGCTGGACATATTCATTCTCAAGAATTTCATGACCCTGTTTGCAGGTACATTCTGCATCAGTCTTTTCGTCGTCATGATGCAATTCCTATGGAAATATGTCGATGAGCTTATAGGCAAAGGGCTTTCCATAACAGTAATGGCCAAATTTTTCTTCTACGCCGGAGAAACATTGGTACCGCTGGCCCTGCCTCTAGCCATTCTGCTGGCTTCACTCATTTCATTCGGAAACCTGGGAGAAAGATTCGAACTCCTATCCATAAAAGCGGCTGGAATATCGCTGTTCCGGACTATTCGGCCGCTGGTAATCTTCATGCTTATACTCAGCGGTGCCTCATTCTACTTTCAGAACGTGAAAGTGCCGCAGGCTCACCAGAATCTGATGCAGCTGCTGTACTCAATGAGACAGAAATCACCGGAACTGGACATTCCAGAGGGTGTGTTCTACGACGGCATAGAGGGCCTCAACCTATATGTCAAGAACAAGGACAAAGAATCGGGAATGCTCTACAACATGGTGATATACAACATGAGGGACGGCATAGACAATGCACACATCATTTTGGCCGACTCCGGCAAGCTGGAAACAACGGCCGACAAGCTGCACCTGGAGCTGCACCTGTACAACGGTGAACAGTTCGAAAACCTCAATTCCGACGCCCTGATGACCGGCAACGTGCCTTACCGAAGAGAAACATTCGTAGAGAAACATTTCATATTCGAGTTCGACTCCAACTTCAACATGGCCGACGCAGAAACGTTTTCAACTTCTGCTTCTACAAAAAACATGCGGCAGCTGTTTACAGCCATTGACTCGATGAACGTGATGTACGACAGCCTCGGAACGGCATACTACAACGACATGAAAAAAGGGCCTATGCGGGTTGACGAAATGAGCGAGTCGGACGTCAAGAAATACGACAAGGAAAAGAAACAGGGACGCATAGAGAAAGTGGTGCTGGACAGCGCCTTCAACAAAATGCCGGCCAATGTCAAGCTGAGCATTCTGAGAGATGTCTCGCAGAAAGTCAACGCCCAGCAGATGGATACAGAATTCAAGAGCTACAGCATGGAAAGCGGCGACGGCCAGATTAGAAGACACTGGATCCAGATACACCAGATGGTGACGATGTCGCTGGCCTGCCTGGTGTTCTTCTTCATCGGTGCACCGCTAGGAGCCATAATCCGAAAAGGAGGACTCGGATTGCCGGTTGTAGTATCTGTGCTCATATTCATCGTATACTACATCATCAACACTGCAGGACTCAAACTTGCACGAGAAGGTTCCATACCGGTATGGCTGGGTATGTGGATAAGCACCATGGTACTGGCACCGCTTGGACTTCTGTTCACAATAAAATCGAACAACGACTCGGCAGTATTCAACATGGATGCATATGTCTCGTTCTTCAAAAAAATATTCGGAATAAGACAGCAGCGCCATATTGCAAGGAAAGAAGTCATCATAAACGACCCAGACTATGCTAGAATGACCAAACATCTGGACTTTATCACTGCCAGCTGCAGAGATTATACAAAACGGCACAATCTGAAAAGATTCCCTAGCTACATAAGACTGTTCTTCAAGATTGACCAAGATGAAGAAATCGAACGTATAAGCGATGAACTCGAATATATTGTCAAGACCTTGTCGAACAGCAAGGACAAGAGCATACTCATATCGCTCAACTATCTGCCAATACTTGATACCCATGCCCACACGGCTCCATTCAAGAACAGAAAGCTAAACAAGGCGGCAGGTATAATATTCCCGATAGGACTGATACTGCTGTTCAGAGTGGGACGATTCAGACTCAGGCTCAGAAAAGACCTACGAAAAATCAACAGCATATGCACCAAACTGAGGGAACGTACAAACGAACTGGCCGGAGAAAGCAACTTGGCCTCGACCGGCAACGCTTGACATACGGAGATGGCAAAACACATTCAACCACCGTACACACAAAGTAAAGAAAGAAAAATAAAGACTAACTTTTTAGATTAGCAGATATGGAAAATTTCAAATTCAACACTATCGAAGAAGCCATTGCTGATTTCAAGGAAGGCAAACTGGTTATAGTTGTAGACGATGAAGACCGCGAAAATGAAGGAGACTTCATCACACCGGCAGAAACCATCACACCAGAAAAGGTGAACTTCATGCTCAGGGAAGGGCGCGGGGTGCTGTGTGCACCGATAACCATATCTAGATGCAAGGAGCTGGAACTGCCCCATCAGGTCGACGACAACACTTCAATGCTCGGAACGCCGTTCACTATAACTGTCGACAAACTTGAAGGGTGTACAACAGGTGTGTCGGCACACGATCGTGCAGAAACCATCAAAGCGCTGGCCGACCCAGCATCGAAGCCAAGCACTTTCGGACACCCGGGACATATAAATCCGCTCTACGCTCAGGACAAAGGTGTTTTGAGACGCGCCGGACATACTGAGGCCGCCATAGACCTGGCAAGACTGGCCGGAATGAAACCGGCGGCCGCTCTCATAGAAATCCTCAACCCAGACGGCACCATGGCACGTATGCCGGAACTGCAGGAAGTGGCAAAGAAGTTCGACATGAAGCTCATTCAGATCAAGGACCTCATTGCTTACAGACTCCAGCGCGAATCGCTCGTCGAAAAGGGCGTAGAAGCCGATCTGCCGACTGAACACGGACATTTCAGAATAATACCTTTCAGACAGAAATCAAACGGTCTGGAACATATCGCTCTCTTCAAAGGCACTTGGACAAAGGATGAACCTATACTCGTGAGAATGCACTCGTCGTGCATGACCGGCGACATATTCGGAAGCAAGCGATGCGACTGCGGCGACCAGCTGCACAAATCAATGGAAGAGATTGAAAAAGCCGGCAAGGGAGTCATTGTATACCTCAACCAGGAAGGAAGAGGAATAGGACTGATGAACAAGATTGCGGCCTACAAGCTTCAGGAAGAGGGATATGACACTGTAGATGCCAACATACATCTGGGATTCGACCCTGACGAGAGAGACTACGGCGTAGGCGCACAGATATTGCGCGAACTTGGCGTCGGGAAGATACGTCTGCTGACAAACAATCCTGTCAAGAGAGTTGGTCTCGAAGGATACGGACTTGAGATTGTAGAGAACGTACCTATCGAAATAACGCCTAACGAATACAATGAGCGTTATCTGAGGACCAAGAAAGAAAGAATGGGCCACACTCTCCATTTCAACAAATAACGGCTTCAACAACCGTAAATGCACATAGGGAAAAAGAAATAACTATTTATTCACATAAAGATTTTTTACATGGAAAATTTATCTGACCGCCTCAACAGACTTTCGCCATCAGCAACTCTGGCGATGTCACAGAAAAGCAGTGAGCTCAAGGCTCAGGGAGTGGACGTTATCAACCTCAGCGTCGGAGAACCGGACTTCAACACACCGGACCACATAAAGGAAGCAGCCAAGAAGGCTATAGATGAGAACTACTCTAAATACTCTCCAGTTCCGGGCTATCCTGAACTCAAGAACGCCATCGTTGCTAAGCTGAAAAACGAAAACGGACTGGACTACAAGCCATCACAGATTCTCTGCTCAAACGGAGCAAAACAGTCTGTCTGCAATGCTATCATGGCTCTCATAAACTCGGGAGACGAAGTAATCATTCCTGCTCCATACTGGGTAAGCTATCCGCAGATGGTGAAACTGGCAGACGGCGAACCAGTTATCGTTGAAGCTACTATCGAACAGGACTTCAAGATAACTCCAGAACAGCTCGAGGCAGCCATTACTCCTAAGACCCGCGCACTCATCCTCTGCTCTCCATCAAACCCTACAGGTTCTGTGTACAGCGCAAAGGAACTTGAGGCTCTCAAGAATGTTCTCCTCAAGCACGAGCGTGTAATTGTACTTGCTGACGAAATCTACGAACACATAAACTATGTAGGCAAACATGCTTCTATGGCACAGTTTGACGACATAAAGGATAGAGTTGTCATCATCAACGGTGTATCTAAGGCTTATGCCATGACTGGATGGCGTATAGGTTTCATCGCCGCACCGGAATGGATTGTAAAAGGATGCAACAAGCTTCAGGGACAGTACACCAGCGGACCTTGCTCTGTCAGCCAGAAAGCAGCCGAAGCGGCTTACACAGGCGACCAGCAGTGCGTCGAGGATATGCGCAAGGCTTTCGAACGCCGCAAGAACCTCATCGTAAAACTCGCGAAGGAGATTCCTGGATTCGAAGTAAACGAACCGCACGGCGCATTCTACCTCTTCCCTAAGTGCTCTTACTATTTCGGAAAGAAGGACGGCGATCGCGTAATCAACAACTCAACAGACTTTGCAATGTACCTTCTCGAAGTAGGACACGTTGCAACAGTTGGAGGAGACGCATTCGGCAGCCCTGAATGCTTCCGCATGAGCTACGCTACAAGCGACGAGAACATCGTTGAAGCAATGAAAAGAATCAAAGAGACTGTTGCCCGTCTGAAATAAACGGATACGAACAACATACAACGAAAAGAGGAGAAGAAACAATGGTTTCAACTCCTCTTTTTTTCATCATTGCAATGCAACTCAACTACAAAGCAGCAAAAAGTATATGCATAAAAAAAGGACAGTCTCCGAAAAGGAAACTGTCCCCGATATCTACTCTTCTAGCGGAATTATTCTCCAGCTGAGATTGCTCCAGCAGGACAAACACCTTCGCAAGTACCGCAATCAACGCAAGTATTTGGGTCGATAACATACTTTCCATCACCCTCAGAGATTGCTCCTGATGGGCACTCAGCGGCACAACTTCCGCACATTACACAATCATCACTAATTACGTAAGCCATTTTTCTTTGATTTTTAATTAATAAACTTTTCTAAAACTCCGACAAAGATATAATAAATTAATGATATTGAATACTACGCAGGCAGGAAAAATATTCAATAATTACACAGATATTGACCGACAGTATACTAATAAGCACCTGTTTTTGGCACACATGAAACATGGGTACAAATAAAAGAATTATCTTTGCCTATGGTTTTAAGTGGTGCCGATGCAATATGAGCCCCACAAACAAAATAATATGGAGGCAAAAACGTTATATTTATAATATATACAATAACAGACAGAATATACGACAAAGAGCCGAAACAACATGCATACAAAACATATAGCATCATTCATCGCAATATGGGTGCTGACCATATTGACCTGCACGGCACAAACCAGGGTTGTGCAGAACAGACCGTATATTGACCAGAGAAGACTGCACTACGGCTTTATGGCCGGTTTTCATATGCAAGACCTGGAATTTGAAAACAACGGTTATATAGATGAAAACGGCAATCAGTGGTATGCAGACGTAGGTTCATACGATCCTGGATTCAGCGTCGGAATCTTGGGAGAGCTTTATCTTACAAAAAATCTGGCACTAAGAGCCATACCTACAATGCACTTCGGAAACAAAACAGTCACGTTCAGAAATGCCCTCAACGGTGATGTGCAGAGACAAACTATAAAATCGACATATGTATCACTGCCTATAGACCTGAAATTCAGCGCGGAGCGTTTCAACAACTATAGACCGTACATGATGTGCGGCGTAAACCCGATGCTTGACCTCACGGTGAAAAAACAGAAACAGATTCTGCTCAATACATTCAACGTTTACCTTGAAGTCGGATTGGGATGCGACTTCTATCTGCCGTTTTTCAAGTTCATACCTGAAATAAAGTTCTGCTACGGTCTGGCAAACATGCTGAAAAAAAAGAGGGACGACCTGACAGACGAAAGCATGCTCATATTCACAGAGTCACTCAACAAGGCTACATCAAAGATGATTGTCGTATCATTCTATTTCGAATAGGAACAACTCCTGCTTTAAGGCTGTTGCAGTTTTCACCTTTTTTTTATTCCTTTGCATATATAAACAAGAATGTCAACGGCATAAGCGTACAGCAGAAACTGTCATGCTCGGACACACAACCAGAAAAGAGATGAAATATTCTATAATCATACCTGTATACAATAGGCCTGATGAGGTCGAAGAACTACTCCAAAGTTTGACAAGACAAACTTTCAAGGATTTTGAAGTGGTAATAGTTGAAGACGGCTCAACCATCACCTGCAAAAAAGCATCCGACAAATTTCAGGAACTGCTCGACATAAAATATTTCAATAAAACGAACTCCGGACCGGGACCATCAAGAAACTTCGGCGTAGAGCACAGTTCTGGAGAATATGTCATTATCCTCGACTCTGACTGTGTATTGCCCGAAAGCTACCTGGAAGCTGTAGAAAAAGAATTGACTCAATCGCCGTGCGACGCGTTCGGCGGTCCAGACAGGGCACATGACTCGTTCACGAATGTTCAGAAAGCAATAAGCTACTCCATGACATCTTTCTTTACGACAGGAGGCATACGTGGAGGAAAAAAGAAATTGGACAAGTTCTATCCGCGCTCATTCAACATGGGGGTGCGCCGAAAAGTATACAACGACCTAGGCGGTTTCTCTAAAATGAGATTCGGTGAAGACATTGACTTCAGCATACGTATATTTAAAGGCGGATATAAATGCCGTCTATTCCCTGAAGCTTGGGTATGGCATAAAAGACGTACGGATTTCGACAAAATCTTCAAACAGGTATTCAACTCAGGAATAGCAAGAATAAATCTTTACAAGAAATACCCAGATTCACTTAAAATAGTACACCTGCTGCCGACAGTCTTTACTGTTGGAGTAATAGCACTGCTGATTGCTGCACTGGTTATGGAATTCACCGTGCACGGAGGTTTCCAGCTCGGACAAACAACCGTCCAATGGTACACATTGCCTCTGATGCCGATTTTCCTCTACATATTGCTGGTGTTCATAGATGCCAGCATACAGAACAGAAGTGCCATAATAGGATTTCTGGCAACCGAAGCCGCATTCGTCCAACTTTTCGGATACGGCCTGGGATTCATAAAAGCTTGGTGGCAAAGATGTGTAATGAAGAGAGGAGAGTTCTCCGCATACGAAAAGAATTTCTATGACTGATCCCGAAACAAAACTGAGCATCAAGGAATGGGCCGTCGACGACAGGCCACGAGAAAAAATGATGCTCAAAGGCGAAGAGGCATTGACAAACGCAGAACTGCTGGCTATACTCATCGGCTCTGGCAACGCCGAAAAATCAGCAGTAGAACTGATGCGCGACATACTCAACGACTGCGGCAACAAATTAAGCCGGCTCAGCCGTATGTCCATCGAGGACCTGATGAAATACAAAGGCATAGGCGAAGCAAAGGCCATAACAATCAAGGCCGCGGCCGAAATAGGCCGGCGACGCGCAATGGAAAAGGCGTCCGATTTTGAATGCCTCAACTCATCAGACAAGGTTTACGAATATATGCACCCTAGAATGCAGGACCTCTACAGAGAAGAATTCTGGATATTGCTTCTAAACAATAGTTCCAGACTGATAATGCCTAAGAGAATCAGTACAGGCGGACTCACAGAGACATCTGTCGACATCAGATTGATTCTCAAAGAAGCCATTATGGCAAACGCCACAGCACTTATAGCCGTACACAACCATCCGTCAGGCTCATTAAGACCTAGTACTGACGACATCAGACTAACGTCGCGTATTAAAGAGGCATGCAGAATAATGAACATACAGATGCTTGACCACATAATCATTACCGACGGTTCATATTACAGCTTTGCCGATGAAGGCAAATTTTAGTACAAACATCAAAAAAAGAAATTACATGGACGAAAAATTCGACATAGAACAGAAAGTGGTCGAAATGCTCAAAACAGTTTTCGACCCGGAAATACCCGTAAACGTATACGACCTTGGACTCATTTACAAGATAGACGTAACTGACGACTTCGACGTAAACATCGACATGACCCTTACAGCGCCAAACTGCCCGGCTGCCGACTTCATAATTGAAGACATTCACCAGAAGGTCAACTCTATCAAAGATGTAAAATCAACCAACGTGAACATTGTCTTCGAACCTGAATGGAACAAAGACATGATGAGCGAAGAGGCAAAACTGGATTTCGGATTCATCTAAACCAGACATAATCCGCAAAGACAAATAACCACACTAAAACATATCAGGATGAAAAATATATACTTCATATCAGATGCACACCTTGGTTCACTGGCAATAGAGCACAGACGGACACAAGAACGCAGGCTTGTAAATTTTCTAGACGCCATCAAGGACAAGGCAGAAGCGATATACATGCTTGGAGACATGTTTGATTTCTGGTTCGAATACGCAGACGTAGTTCCTAAAGGCTACACAAGATTCCTTGGAAAAATCAGCGAACTGACCGACCGCGGAGTTGAAGTTCATTTCTTCCAGGGAAACCACGACCAATGGTGTGGAGATTATCTTAAAAATGAATGCGGTGTCATCATGCACAGAGAACCTTATACATGCGAAATCTGCGGAAAAGAATTCTTCATAGCCCACGGCGACGGCCTCGATTATCAGGACCACAACTGGAAGACAGAATTCCTGTTTACATGCTTCAAGAGCCGCACGCTCAAGAAGCTGGCACAGATGATACACCCTCACCTCTTCATTCCGTTCGGCCTGAAATGGGCCAGACACAGCCGTATGAAGCGTGAGAATGGCGGAGAACCGCCATACAAGGGCGAGAACAACGAAGGTCTTGTGCTATTTGCAAAAGATTATCTTAAGACTCATCCCAGCATAAACTATTTCATGTTCGGACACAGACATATAGAATTGGATCTCATCCTGAACAAAGACAGCAGAGTAATGCTCATGGGCGAATGGATAACTCTCTTCACATATGCAGTCTTTGACGGTGAACACATGTTCATGGAAAACTACATAGAAGGAGAAACCAAACTATAAAAGACAAATTCATAAAAAGCAATTGCCGACGATGTATTATATAAATATCTCGTCGGCAATTGCTTTTTAAAATTACACGCTATCGCAAACGGTTGTACATACACTTTAGTTCCGATAAAACCATTTGAATTACGTATTGAAGCCATCAAGCTGAAGAACTTGCCACATGAATTTTATTTGGCAAGAACCTCAATCATTTATATTATAAAATGGCGGAGCGAAAACGAACTTAGCTAAAAAAATGAGTTGGGGATAGTGCGAAATATGAATTTTCGCTCCGCCTACAAATTATTATCAGTCAATAGTTATAAGACCTCTTTTTGTACATATAAGGTCTATTCCATCTATTCTTATATTCAAATCATTGGGGTCAAGAATATTGATACATACAGCTTCATCTCTCCTGGTATCATCAGAAATGGTACCTTTATTGTATGTAATGTACAAATCCCCATTATATATTTTCCATTCTCTAAGTATTATGTTCGGCATATTTACAGGTGCAATTGTCCCATCTTCACAAAAGCGGAACCCTTCGCCGTCCTTACCTTTTATCATCCATAATCCCAATAAATTTGATAGATTTATGGCCTTGGTCAATTCTCGTTTTTTATGGTCAAAAGTAACAGCAATCGTATCATTTGCTGTAAGTCTGCCATAAATATTCTTATTTTTATCTGCAATCGAATAGGCAATCTTATAAATTCGTCCAGTTTCTAAAGATTTGACAGATAATGTATCATTTTCTACCTGGCTAATAGAAACAACAATTGTTGAATCTGGAGTTTCGGCCGTGGCCTTGCGTTTAGCATCTTCTGCAGTACGTTTGACGCCGCAACCGCTGCAGGAACCAATCATCATCGTTGCTAGAATTATTATATAGAAATATAATATCCTTTTCATAATATATTTTTTAAATAAAGTAAGAGGGAATGAGCTTTCTCTACAATCCCTCTTACTCTTTGTTTTAGTTATTTAGATTGAATCAGTTATTACCATTTCCTGAATCATTCTTTACAACCTTAACAGTAAACGGCTTATAAGATGTACATCCGAACTTGTCGACAACCTTGAGATTGAACTTGATATCAGTATCTCTTTGCATTGCAACAGTATTAGTTGTAGTAATCTTTATGCCTACGGTGTTGCCCAAACCATCAGTTTCAATATCTGCATCATCTATCAATGCGTTGTTGGTATTGCCTGGTTCTGCAAATTCAACGCTGACTCTGTCAATTCTTACATCAGCAGCATTGCCGAAGAAGTTGATTTCCTTAGTAGTTGCTGTTGAAGGATCTTGGCATGTGATGCGGTTGTCTCCAATTCTGAGCTCACCACCATTGTAGAGCACTGTCAGATTATTTTCAAATTTAGCTTCTGCATACTTGATAGGACTCTTGAAAACTATATCAAATGTCTTGGTTGCCTTCCAAATGTTAGAGAAGTAATATTCAATACCGCTTTCAAAGTTCTTGTATACAAATTCATCGACAACAGCCTGATTTGGTACAATCATATTGTAATCCCTAGGTGTTGGCAACTGAGATGGCTGATAAGCACTGTTCTCAGGTCTAGAATAATCTGTTGGATCATTGAATCTTACATAACAATCGTCAAATTCCCGGAGTCTTTCAACTGCACCATCTATAGCGTTTGCAATAGAACCGTTGATGTCATAATAAGCATATCCATCATTATTTTGATCATACTGAGCCCATGCTGTTGTCTGGTTTCCGTTGAATGCGGCCTCAATAAGGACAATGTTATTGTCATATTTTGTAGGACGATTCATTGTAAACTTGATATTTACAGTATTGACCTCGTTGTTCTGTTCATTGTAGAACACTACAGGTATAGTGTATGCCTTACCGTACTCCACAGCCGATGGATCATAAACAAGCGTCATTTTTGCAATGTCGTTTACATTTATGTTTTCCATGTTGCTGGTAACTCCACTTATCCTAACATTTTTTACTTCATTATTCGCATTGTTGTAGAATATTATATTCTTAAATGCATTGTTGACCATAGAGTTGACATTGCCTTCAACTTTGACTTTTGTAGCATTTGAAACCCATACTCCTCTGTCTGATGTCATACATGCAGTGGTGTTGAATTTAGGGTTTCCTTCAAATTCAATAGGTGTATTTGTTGAAGTAGGTTCATTGCTCCATGCAAGAGTCTGTTCCGCAATCAAAACCTTTGTAAATATTACTTTGAATTCCTTCTTATATATTGAACCGTCATAGTTCCAAATATAATAAGCGAATGTGTATATCGCACCGTTTTCAATGTTCTTGTTGATAAGAATCTTGTCAAATGCCTCATTGTTCTCATCCAAAGCCTGATTGAGTCCTGCATTTGCATTCATTGAATTAACCAGATTCTCGTCATTTGTAGTAGGAGTCTGCGATTTGCAAGCTTTTACACAAGTAAGGTATTTCATGTAAACCTTATTGCCAGCTTTTGCAGGTGTTTCCCTTTCAGGTGACATAACGAGGTAGCCTCCAAGATTTTCGTTTACGCCGACTTTGAACTTAAGATCGCATCCTGTTCCGCTTCCGGCAGGAGTTGTGCCGTCGACATATAATCCTGTGAGCACCATGTCATTGCCTGTAAGATGGTCGGCTTCTACAGTATTAAGGCTTATCTCATACTTTGAATATACCTTATGTACCTTTGTTTCCTTCTCAATTGTGCCATCTTCGCTTGTTGTATTGTCGGTGGTCTTGTATTCTGTTACTACCGCATATGCAACTTTGTCGTTGGTTGCAGGAGCATCAAACTTATTGTTCTGGTCAAGTATAAGTTTGGCCTGGTATAAGCCGTTGCTTGATGCGTTTTCGTTTCCAAGACCAGATCTTGTTATAGGAGTCTTCCTCTGAGACTGATCAAGCTCGTCCAAACTCCATGCGTAGCTGTTGTTTGTTCCGTTGTTGGCAGGTTCTCCAAGGCTGTTTTCCAGCATTAATGGAGTATCTTCGAAGTTTACATTTGTAGGATTGATAGTCAGATAAAGATATCCTCCATTCCTTTCTACATTATACTGGTTCATTTCGAGCGTTGAAGCTCCAGATGCACCTTTGTAAGGGAAGTATACCTTACGGTTATTTGATTCGTAATAAATCTTGCCTGCTTCACCAGGGTTTGTTGTATATTGAGTGACTTTTGCATAAACATTTTCAAGCTGAGCAACGTCTTGCACGATGATATTAGTAATCATATTGGCAAGATTTTGGCTGAGCATGTCCAGATAAGAGTTGATAAGCGTAATGGCGTTATTGATAGTATCAATAGCGTCCTTGTTATCTTTTATTTTCTCTTTGAGCTCTTCTATTGTTCCACCAGTAGTTCCTGGATTTTCACCG
>ENA-UONW01003313-UONW01003313.1-human-gut-metagenome-genome-assembly--contig:-CS52-NODE-3313-length-13631-cov-5.823954_pt1 | contig 13631 bp, 13 predicted proteins | sample MGYA00242463_ERZ724010 | MGnify/ENA metagenome assembly ERZ724010 | reverse complement strand
GTATACTCTACCACGAAGGAGTCACGGACGAGAACGTCATATCAGGCATACTGCACACGACCGTCAAAACTTTCAGAACCATGAAGAGCCGTCTGAAAAAAAAGTTGGAAGATGCCCAGGAATGCGAGGTTGCAAAGGAAATTGTCAGGAAAATGTCAGACAAATTTTAGGTGAATTACAATCCCACAAATATATTTTTGCGGGATGAAACCGACATTTTTACAAATCAGATTACACAAATTGTGTACAGCACTCCGACTACATGCAATAGCCATGATTGGAGCATGCAAAAGAAAAAACGGATATGAGAAGAACGCATACGAAAAGAATGTATGCGAACTGAATGAAGTGCGCTCCGAACTGAAAAAAGTTGAAGCAAGAGGAAAAGAGGCTAAAAGAATTTGGGCTACTGAAAAACTGAAAATGAAGCAGGAAATCAAAAGACTTTCTGAGGAGTCGGAAAGACTGAACGAAACAGTGAAACTGAACTGCACAAGAATAATGGATGCATTGTTCACTGACGGAGGCAGAAATGTTGCTGTACACGGAATCGTTACAGACGAGATGCTTCCGACTATTAACGCGACCTACCGAAAAAGAAAAGGCAAAGGGGAATGGATTGCGGAACTGGAAAAGCATTGCGAAGGAATTAAAGAACGCGAACTGTTTGTGTGCATACTATATCATGAGAACGTAACAGACGATAAAGCCATCGCCAGCATACTGCATACAACTGTAGGAACTTTCAGAACCATGAAGAGCCGTCTGAAGAAAAAGTTGGAAGATGCCCAGGAATGCGAGGCTGCAAGGGAAATAATTGTGAAAATGACTGACGAAAGCAAGCAAATGGTTAAATAATGCAAAGCTACAGTATTTTTCTTGCATAATGTATTGCAGATAAGAAAGTAACCCCTATATTTGCATCGTGTTTTTCATGGTATTAGATTTATTTTAAGGTTAGTAAAGATTGCTTGTCGTGAGATAAGCAATTTTTTTGCGTTTTACCGGGGTACCGGTAAAACGCATTTTGTTTATAGACACTTCTGAAGCTTTATTTTTTTAATTGAAAACACCATTACTTGGCAGGTACACAAGGCTTTCATTCGGACATATTTGCTAAATTTGCAGAAGGCTTGCGAAACAACGGCTACAGACCGAAGCATGCCGTACGAGACATATTAAAACAGAACGATTTTTTATTTTGCAAACATAACTGCACCAACAGAAAGAAAACTATGGGAATGGACGTAACGGGCATCATGAGCGAAAACGTTATCATCGCCGATGCATCATATCTGGACAAAGTGGCTTTTGACCTCACAGTGAATTTTGAACGTATGCTCGAAAGAAGAATACAGAAGGCCGACCTATGCCGATGGCTCGACTGCGTGGCTCTGGACGGAGGAATCGAACCGGGCGACAACAAGATTCAGGTGATATTCATTTATGACGGCAATGGCGGACAACTGGACAACTTCACTCCGTCGGCTCTCGACAAGGATATCAACGGCATGGCTTTCAAGGACAATCTCGGAGAGTTCGTGATGGCGGCCTACCCTGTGGCAAAGGACGTTACAGACATGGGCCAGTTTTTCGTAGAGACGCTCAAGGTCACCGGCGACTGCAAGGACACAAAGAACATCATGGTCGTGGCGGACATTGAGAAATACGGCAACGAGGTGAAAGAGGCGCTCGGGAAAATAAAGCACAAGGAAAAGACTCTCTTCGCCATGGAACCTCAGACTGGTTCTGGATTCTGCCAGGAAATACTGGGCTACTCGCTGATGAACGCTCTGGGCATCAGAGGCGACGAGCTGAAATAGAAATATGAAAGAGATGAATGCGGCGTACTGACGCGACAAAGGGTACGGAAAGGAATGGCGTACCCGACGAACGGCAGACAACCGCAAAAAGATAAAAGAATAAGGACAGTGCTGACAACACTGACACCTGAATGACGGAAAGGAGACAGATATGCTTCAGGATTTATGCGTCATAATGCTTACTGCAGGAGTGACGAGCCTGCTGTTCAAGCTGTTCAAACAGCCTGTGGTACTGGGTTATATTGTTGCGGGACTCTTTGCAGGCCCTTATGTTTTCGGCGAATCGTGGATATCCAATATCAACAGCGTCGACACATGGGGACAGATAGGCGTGCTGTTCCTGCTGTTTGCCTTGGGACTGGAATTCAGTTTCAAGAAACTGCTTCAGGTGGGAAGCACGGCCATAATAGCTACCGCTACCATCGTGATAGGTATGATGTCGCTGGGCTTCATGGCCGGACGACTGCTTGGGTGGGACGAAATGAACTCTATATTTTTAGGCGCGATGCTGTGCATGTCGTCAACGACCATTGTGTTCAAGGCTCTTGAGGACTTGGGCCTGAGCAACCGCAACTTTGCAAAGATATGCTTCAGCATACTTATCGTGGAGGACCTGTTTGCCGTACTGCTCATGGTGCTGCTGTCGTCGATTGCAGTGAAACAGAGCTTTGAAGGTGCGGAACTGCTCGGACAGCTGGCCAAACTGGTGGCATACATAGTGATATGGTTCGTTGTAGGTATAGCTGTAATACCGTCTTTCCTGAAGAAATTCAAGAAACATCTCAACGACGAGACGATGACCATACTGGCCGTGGGGATGTGTCTGGGCATGGTGATGCTGGCCGTGAGCGCAGGATTCAGTTCTGCACTGGGTGCCTTCGTCATGGGTTCCGTTCTTGCAGAAACTGTTGAAGCGGAAAGAATTGAGAGACTCGTAAAGCCGATTAAGGACATGTTCGGCGCCATATTCTTCGTGTCTGTCGGCATGATGATAAATCCGCAGACGCTGGCTCAGCACTGGTTGCCGATAACGATAATAACAGTCATAGTGATTGTCGGACAGATTGTATTTGCGACACTCGGCACTCTGCTTTCGGGACAGTCGCTGAAAGTGTCGATACAGACGGGATTCACGCTTGTGCAGATAGGAGAATTTGCCTTCATCATCGCTTCTCTCGGACAGTCGCTCAAGGTAACGGAGTCGTACCTCTACCCTATCGTCGTGGCCGTATCGGTCATAACGACGTTCCTCACGCCTTACATAATAAAGATGTCCACGCCTGCATACGAGTTCGTTGACAGGCACATGAGCAACGGCGTGAAACTGTTCATCGAGAATTACAGCAAGAACAGAAATTCTGTCACGATGGAAGGCAACTGGAAGAAGTTGCTGAAGAAGGTAAGCCAAACGCTCATAATCTACAGCATCATATTGGTGTTCGTGAACGTGACGTTCTTCAAGTTCATATTCCCGTTGATGACGGACACGCTGAGCGAGATTGCTCCAGAATGGGCCATTCAGCTGATAGGATTGGGACTGCTGCTGACATTCTCGTCGCCGTTCATATACATCATATCCACCAAGCACAGGAAAAGCCCTGAGGCAAGGAGCATATGGAGCAACGGGGGATTCGACAAAGGCTGGCTGGTCGGTATCAATCTGATGAGACTTGTTGTGTGCGTGGCTTTCGTTTCTTACGGCATCACTCAGATTTTTGACTTTACATCGGCATTCATTGTAGGCATTGCAGTACTGCTGGTGCTGAGCATAATGTTCTCAAGACGTGTGAAAAAACGTTCTTCACAGCTCGAGGATGAATTCAACAGGAATCTATCGGCAAGGGAGATGCTGATGATGAGCAACAACGCCATGCATCAGGATTTCATGGAATCGCTGCAACCGTATGACCTGCACATTGCCGACTTCACGGTTCCTGCAAAATCGGACATGTGCGGAAAGAAGCTTAAATCGCTGGGCATAAGAAACAACACGGGTGCAAGCATCGTGAGAATCATACGCGGAGGAATGAAGATAAACATACCTGGAGGAAACGAAAGCATCTATCCTGGAGACAGGATTGTGGCGGCTGGTTCGGACGAACAGATTGACAAACTGCAGAGGATGATGGACACAGAATCGCAGGAACACAAGAACGACGAAGCAAGCACTGTGGTGACACTGGAAAAATTCACTTTGCGCGACGACTGCAAGCTTGCAGGCAAGACCATTGCGCAGTCGGCCATCAGGGAAGAGGCCAACTGTCTGGTACTGGGAATAGAGCGCGAGGCCAACTACATAATGAACCCTGATTCGTCGGTGGAGATGAAAGGAGGCGACACAATAATCGTTGCCGGAGAAAAGAAGGCCATACGCCTATTCGTCAAGAGCATGGCCTGAAATGCCTTGCTCTTGAAAATCGGCGCCTGACGGACGCTGGAAAGCGCGAAGTCCGAATGCCGGAAGCATGGCTATCAGATGGTCGAATATGGCACCTTGGATGGACTCGTAGACAAGCCATTCGGTGTTGTTGGTGAAGCAATATATCTCTACCGGCAGTCCTTCGGATGTAGGCTGAAGAACACGCACCATACGCATGAAATCTTGATTTATGTCCTTACGGTTGCAGATATAGTTGAGCGCATATCTGCGGAACACATAGAGGTTCACCACTCCATCGGCACTGTCGTCACCATCTTTATCTGCCGAATAAAGCCCTTTTGATGCAAGCGAACGCAGTTCTTCTTCTGAACAGAAATGAACCGTAGTGATATCAATATTTATATACCGCTTGATTCGTCGGCCTCCGCTTTCGTGCATGCCACGCCAGTTCTGGAAAGAATCGCTGACAAGTGCGTAGGCCGGAATGGTTGTGATGGTCTTGTCGAAGTTCTGCACTTTCACAGTTGTGAGCGAAACCTCAGTGACATAACCGTTGGCGCCGTACTTGTTCATGGTTATCCAGTCACCCGGATGGAGCATATCGTTGACTGTCAACTGTATGCCTGCAACCAGACCAAGGAGACTGTCCTTGAATATCAACATGAGCACGGCGGCCGATGCACCGAGACCTGCAAGAATGCGCGTGGCATCTTTGTCGATAAGTATGCTGACAATGATTATTATGCCGACGGCAATGGCCAGCAGACTTATCATCTGATAGACGCCTTTCAGAGGGCGGTTACGCAGAACCTCATGCTCATTTGAAATCTCATAGAGAGTATTCAGGAACGTATTTATGAGCATGATGGAGGCAACGACCATATATACGAGACAGGCTTTCTTGAGTATGGCAAGAACGATGGTGCCGTCGTCAAATACGGTAGGAAGGAAAATATACCATACTATTGGAGGTATTGTCCGCGAGAAGGCCATCATCATGCGCTCGTTGAAGATGTAATCATCCCACGTAACACGTGTGCGCGCAGTTATCTTCTGCACCAACGGAACCAGCACATGGCGGAAGAGCTTTGTCAACACGAACGACAAAAGAAGAATGCCACAGACAGTAACCAACTGGGCACCCCAAGATTTGATATCATTAGAAAAACCTATCTTATGGAAGAACTCCATAAGACTATCATTTACCATATTCATTCACCGGTATATATTTAGTCACGTATATACAATATATAACAATATAACAACTCTGAAATCCAAACAAAATGTACTTGCAGAATGATGCAAGAAGCATATCAGGCAAGATACTCAGGAGAAAGGCCGTCGAGAATGGCCACGTGAGGATAAGCTTCGAATTCGGAGCGAGTGGTATTGCCTGTTGTCACACCAGCAAAGTCAACACCAGCATTCTGCGCCGCTTCGGCATCAATGGTACTGTCGCCGCAGTAGAGCACATCGCACTTCTCTACCCCGAAGTGCGAACAAGCCTTCAGTATGCCGTCAGGAGCAGGCTTGGGCGTCTGCACCTCTTCTATTCCTATCACATAGTCAACGGTAGTCTCAAGTCCGTTTAGCCTCAATGTTTTCCAAATAACATCTGCCTGCTTTGTACTTACTATTCCGATGCGCACATCGTCTGTACGAGAGCGAAGCATAGCCTCTGCACCAGGAATAAAACTCGTGCGCTCGGCCACCAGAGGACGGCACAGCTGACGGTACTCCAAACGCAAATCGTGGCAGAATGTCGGGTCGGAAACTCCTGTAAGATACTCGAAAGCGTCTTCGAGCACCATTCCTATAGTAGAACGGCACTGGCTGTCGGTGCAGGAAGTGTATCCGTGGCGATGAAGAATGGTTTGAAAACATTCTACAATCCATTTACTGCCGTCAGCCAGCGTCAAATCGAAATCAAAAAGATAAACCTTGTATTTTTTCATCGGCCTTACTTGATGAAATGAACATAATCAGCTTTGCGAGGTTTTGCTGCAGAAAGTTCCTTTGCAGGATAACCCAGGATGCAGTGGCCGATGCCGATGTATTCTCCTTCGAGTCCCCACTCCTTCAGAAGAGCTTTGCCTTCTTCGCTCTCAAATTCTTCCTTGGCGCGGTGTATCCAGCAAGAGCCAAGTCCGAGCGAGTGAGCGGCATTGAGCATGTTGCCCATAACGAGCGTTCCGTCATAGACAGCTGTAGGACGATTCTTGTCGGCCAAAACGACCAGCACTACAGGAGCACCGTAGAAAGGATCTGAAGATGTTCCCATGATGGCGGCATTCATTCGTGAAAGATGGTCACGGACTTCCTTATTGACAACCGCAACAATCACAGGTGACTGCATGTTCATGCCTGTAGGAGCATAAGTTCCTGCCTTTACTACTTCTTCTATGAGTTCCATAGGAACCATATCAGGCTTGTAAGCTTTAACACTGCGCCTGGATATCATGTTTTCAATTACTGCATTCATATATAAGTTTTTATTTAAAATTGTTTTATACTGTTTTTCAAAATATTTTCCAGCTAGATAAAACTGCGTCAAGTGAGTGGCGCAAGTATTATTCACAAGAAGAACAGAGTAAGAATTATCTTATGAAATTCGTTCGTATAAATGCCTCTTTCTCAGGAAGCTTTACTCCTGAATTTCGTCCGGCCTCTATGCACTTAAGAAGCCATGCCATGTTGCGGGCCAAAGTACGCATTGTCTGAAGTCCTTCCTCGTCGCGCATAACCTCTGCAGGCGTATTGCCATGCACCTGATTCCAATATTGTGAAGAAACAACAGGCATCTGCGCTATTGTGAAGTATTTATTTATCTGGTCGAAAGTTGCAGTAGCTCCGCCTCGTCTACAGCTTGCAACCGCAGCCGCAGGTTTGAAAGCGAATTTGGAACCGCCGGCATAAAAAGCTCTGTCCATAAAAGATGTCAACGAGCCTGCAGCACTTGCATAATAAACCGGAGAACCGAAAACAAATCCATCAGCTTCTGGTACGAGTTCCAAGAATTCGTTTACTCTGTCCTGAAAAACACAACGTCCAAGTTCCGAGCATTTTCCACAAGCGATGCATCCGGAAATAGGCTTGTTGCCAATCCAGAATATTTCAGAATCAACACCCTCTGCTCTCAAAGTAGAAGCAATCTCATTTAATGCCGTATAAGTACATCCTTCCTTATGCGGACTTCCGTTTACCAATAATACCTTCATAATAAAAATGTATATTTAGTCAACATATTTTCAAAGACTCAACACAACAGTTTAATGAGCCGAACTTCAAGACATACGATAAGCCTCAAGTTCTGCCGTCTAAATCAAAAAGGTTATAAGCGTATGTTGAACGGTTAGAACAATGCAGCCAAACTTGTTTGACATTTTATCCAACCTATTTTTCACTCAATACGACAAGATTTCCATTCAAAAATACAAAAAAAATGCTGATTCCATTAGAAATTCTCTTTGAAAATCTCCAACGGAATCAGCATTTTCAATCCTATATTTTACTACTGCTCTATTTTCAATAGTCCTCCAGTTACGGTGCTGAACGTAACTTTTGTAGTTGCATTCTTGTTGAAAAGTGCGGACATCAGCACATCTTCTGTTCCAAACTGTCCGAAAGGCAAATCCTCGCTGTAAATTGTAGAAGATGAATTGAAGAGCTTCACTTCGGCCATGCCTGGCATGTTGTATACAACACCTTCAATCTTGCGCTTCTTTTTCTCTTCTTCCGTCGGAACAGGTACGGAATGCAGATTCTTCACACTTACATAATACGGTTCTCCTGAAAGGTCGGCATTGTCGACCAATCCCAACTTTGCCGAGAATCTGAAAGCTACTTCCTTCTCTATATCTGCATCCGGTGCCAATGTAAATGTCTCGACGACAGACTCCTGTTCTGTCTTGCCGACAAAAAGCTGCATCAAAGCCTTCTCCTGCTCATCGAGCGACTGCAGTACAATCTGCAGAGAATTGCCGTCCTTAGGCATTGCATCAGCCTCACCACGTGTGATGCTGTTCTTGCTTTCACGAACAGCATAAATCTCGTTGGCCGTCAGCTCAGCCATTTTAGATCTGGAATTTGCCGACAGAATTTCTTCCGTAAGATATTTTCTTCCACTAAGGTTGCTCACCACCGGCGACGGTACCTGTACAGCATCAGACGGCATGTCCGACTCTGCATTTATACCTTTTATAAGTCCTTCATCAGTAAGCCTGACGAACGGAGCCAAAGATTTGTCTTTCAGCTTTATGGTGTAGACCTTGTTCATATCCGGCACGCCATAGGTAGAAACCTTTATAGATTTGATTTCCCATTTCACCTCGGCGTCGGTCTTGACATTGTTCAAGTGCAGATATCGCTCTGCATACCTGCCGAACTCACCTGGTGTGAACGTTGTTTTGGTTGCGACCACCTGAATCTTCAAAGCCGTTTTCGGGAGAGCATAATTGACACCTTCCGCAACAGCACCGGGATTGAATTTTTCCACTTTTGTCTGAGCTCCTATTCCTGAAAACGAAGCCAGCAGAGCCAAGAAAAAATATACTCTTTTCATTATAAGCTAAAAGTAATTTACAACAATCAACATCAGCAAAGCATCAGCCCCGAAAAGGCCTGCTCTGTCATTCCTGATTTCTCAGCTTTTTGTAAGCCTTAGGTATGCACTCAACAATATCACTGGCCATGACTCCTTCCTCTGAAAGTTCAGATGCGGCAATATCGCCGGCCAGTCCATGCAGATACACACCAAGACGACAAGCATCCTCCTGCGGATATTCCTGAGCCAGGAGTGATAGTATTATGCCGGTAAGGACGTCACCGCTTCCGGCCGTAGCCATGCCTGGATTGCCGGTAGTATTGAAGTAGCACTTGCCTTCAGGTGTTACAACAATCGAATATGCACCTTTAATGATTATATATATCTGCTGATGCACAGCCAGTTCACGCGTGCGTTCGAGTTCTTCATAACAGTTGCGCGTAGTGCTTATCAATCCGAACAGCTCCTTCTTATGAGGCGTCAATATGGACTTCTTTGGAAGCTGCTGAATCCAGCCCCTATGCGACCCCAGGATATTCAATCCGTCGGCATCGATGACAATCGGCGATTTCGTAAGCCTTATCTGTTCAATGAAGGCCTGCACTGTATCCGAAGAAGTACCGATGCCAGGTCCTATGCCCAAAGCATCAAATCCTCCGGCATCGAAAGGTGTTGAGAAACAATCGCTGTTAGGATCGATATGGAGCACGGCCTCGGGTATAGTCGACTGAAGTATACTGACATTATAGAAAGGAGTATGCACCGTCAGCTTGCCGGCACCGGAACGCATGCATGCTCTTGAAGCCAATATGGCAGCTCCTGCCATAGCCGAACGTCCGGCAACCAGCGCCGCATGCCCCATGCTTCCCTTATGGGCAAATTTCGACCTTTTCTTGAGCATTCTGGCCACCTCATCGCGTTCAGTGACAAAATACGGAGTTGCCGTGGACGATGTTTCAGGGTCCTTCACACCGATATCAAGCACCTCCCACTCGCCCACATACTGTTCGTTGTCGGCAAAGAAGAATGCAAGTTTGGGGAACTGGAACGTGAAGGTATAATCGGCCCTCACCACATGATTCATGAAATTATAAGAGTTGTCCTCACACATGAGGCCAGAAGGAACATCTATCGAAACGACCGTTGAATGGGAAGAATTGATGTACTTAACAACCGAAGCAAATCCACCGTTCAAAGGGCGCGATATACCAGTACCGAAGAGTCCGTCCACAACGAGATCACCACGATCAAGTGTAGGAGGGACAAATTGAGAAGTTACCTCCGTCAGTTCCACTCCGGAACATTCGGCCAGCCTCTCCTTGTTTTTCTGACAGTCGGGCGACAGGCTACCATTTATATTGAACAGAAACACTGAAACCTTGTAGCCGGACTGAGAAAGCAGACGGGCCACGGCCAAAGCATCGCCGCCGTTGTTGCCCGAACCAGCAAAAATCTTAACAGGTGTATCCTTGTGCCAGCGCTCCATAATCTTAGCGGCAAAGGCACTAGATGCACGCTCCATCAGTTCGATGGATTCCATAGACCCGCTCTCGATAGTGAAAGCATCGGCCTCTCTCATTTGTGCTGCTGATAAAATCTTCATGTTGCAAAAATAACAAAACGAACCCATTATTATGCCAAACTCCATACAAAATTGTATATTTGCACGGTTTTTTTCACATTATTGACGTCTTTACAATATAATGATTAGAATTAAAGACAAAAGTTTCGCCCTATCCATTAAGGACGAAACCATACAGGAAAAAGTTAAAACAGTGGCTCAGAATATCAGCCACGATTTCCGCGGCGAACAGCCCGTAATGATCTGTATACTCAACGGAGCATTCATGTTCGCGGCCGACCTCGTGCGCTATCTGACCATACAGCCGGAAATCATTTTTGCAAAATTCGCCTCTTACGAAGGAACCGACACAACCGGCAATGTCAAAGAACTAATAGGCGTAAACGCCAATCTCAAAGGACGCAAGGTCATCATCGTCGAAGACATCGTTGACACCGGGACAACAATCAAGCACATACTGAAGGAACTGCAGGACAAAGGAGCTGAGGAAATCAGGACCGCATCACTGCTCGTCAAGCCAGGGAAACTGAAAGAAGACATCGCAATCGACTACCGGGCAATGGAGATACCCGATGATTTCATCGTCGGATACGGCATGGACTACGACGGACTGGGACGCAACCTGAAAGACATCTACACGCTCGAAGAAAACAGCTGAATATCACAATGTTGGTAAAACATAAATATAATTAATCACAAAAAACAACGACAAAATAATGAAGAACATCATCATTTTCGGTGCCCCAGGCTCAGGCAAAGGCACATACAGCGACGAAATCGTCAGCAAGTACGGAATGGGACACATCTCTACAGGAGACGTGCTCAGAGGTGAAATCAAGAACGGTACAGAGCTCGGAAAGGTGGCAAAAGGCTACATCGACAACGGACAGCTCATACCTGACGACCTCATGATTGACATCCTCGCAAAGACATACGATGCACAGACTCCGGGCAAAGGCGTAATCTTCGACGGATTCCCACGTACAATCGCACAGGCAGAAGCTCTCAAGAAAATGCTCGCAGAACGCAACACCGACATGGGCATGATGATTGAACTCATCGTAGACGAAGAGACACTCATGGCAAGACTTCTCAACAGAGCAAAGGAACAGGGACGTGCCGACGACAACGAAGAGACAATCAAGAAGCGCTTCGAAGTATACAGAAACCAGACTGCGCCACTTTCTGACTGGTTCGAAAAGGAAGGACTCCGCCACACATTCACATGGAAGGGTTCAAAGGAACAGATGCTTGAAGATATCTTCAAGGCTATAGACGCCGAAAACAAATAAACACTCAGGCACTAAAACCTGACAGCGCAAGAGGCGTGCACCATGGACCACAAAAGTCCTGAGGCACGCCTTTTCTTATTCTTACGACCTCTGTCAACCATAATCATGAAAAAAAATCTCAATGACTCCCGACTTAAAGGTTCCGACATATCCGCTCTCCGCGACTATATCTTCGAACACGGAACAATGAAAATCGTCCGCAAAAAGGAATATCTACTGCACCAGGGCGACATATGCAAACACATTGCCTACATCAGCAAAGGCTTGTTCAGATATAAAAGACTCGACAACTCCGGCACAGAACACATAACCGGCTACAGCCTCGAAGGCGACTTTGCAGGCGAATACAGTTCATGCTTGTGCCGACGCCCGTCATTATGCAGCATACAAGCCATCAAAGACAGTCAAGTATACCTCATAACAGACACAAAACTAGAACAGTTCTGGAATTCGTCGCCGGACAACCAGCTTCTGGGACGCATCATGGCCGAACAGCTCTTCGCCATGACATACCGCAGACTGACAGACGCATACTGCTGTACGCCAGAAGAAAGATACATCGACTTCATGAACAGATATCCCGACCTGAAAGAAATCATACCGTTGAAAGAAATAGCATCATTCATCGGAGTAACGCCTGAAACGGTAAGTGCCATACGCAAAAAAATACTCAACCGTTAAGTCTTGAAATACTTAAAGAAAAAAGCCAACATTCCGGCCTACCTTTGCGTCCGAAAAAAAATTCTAAACACAACCACAAATGGAAAGAATCATAATCATCGGAGCCTCATCCGGAATAGGCAGAGAAATCGCCCTCCTCTATTCAAAGACCGCAACGAAAATAGGAATCGTAGGACGAAGAGAAAACAAGCTTCAAGAAGTTGCATCCAGAGCTCCTGAAAAATTCATTGTCAAGGTATGCGATATATCAGATACCGCAAGTACAGACGTTATCCTAACAGAACTGTCCAATGAACTCGGCGGCGTAGACACAATGATAGTAAGTGCCGGCACGGGAGAGCTCAACGACGCACTGGACTATGAAACTGAAGCAAAGACCATAGCCACGAACATTACAGGATGGACATACATAATAGACTGGTCTACAAAACTATTCATACATCAAAGCCATGGCCATTTGGCAGTAATCACATCAGTCGGCGGGCTTAGAGGCAATGCCGCAGCACCTGCATACAATGCAACGAAAGCTTATCAGATAAACTATACGGAAGGCATCAGACAAAAAATCAACAGACTGAAACTTCCCGTATACATCACAGATATCAGACCTGGATTTGTAGACACTGCTATGGCAAAAGGAGAAGGCCTATTCTGGACATCCTCCGTTGAAACAGCAGGGAAACAGATATTCACAGCCTTGAAGAAAAAGAAAAAATTTGCATACATCACAAGACGCTGGAAACTGATAGCCGCAATACTGAAGACTATTCCGTCATTCTTGTATTGCCGCATTTAAATCTTCACAACAACAAACATAAACAAAACTACGAGCCTCCGCTTCATACTATGCGAGCCCTCAAAACACAAAAAACGAGGGCTCAAAAATTTTGCAGCGGGCGCGTATATATATAACAATGTATACTCATATACAAAAACGCATCGACTCAAGACTCATTGTGTGAACTTAAAATCTTATTGTCTATTAGAATCCTTCACAGCATTCTTAAATAAACTTAAGGCTTGCGACTAAATGCATAAGGAGTTAATTTTCACAGATAAAAAAAACGAGCTATAATATAAAAATATTTGGCTAAGTCTTAATGATGTATTAAATTTACAGCTGGATAGAGTGATCTTTTCAGATTTATAGAGAATTAGAAAAAAGAAGCGTTATGCTCATCTTGTAGAACGGAAACCTGAGAAATTTCTGAAATGTGTACAAAGATGGACATAGTGGTTCCCATGATAAAGCGTGGGCTGCTGTTGTCGTATCTGTACACAGGGTTTTCTCAGGACCTCCGCACTAAGATGCACAGCACAGCAGTCCCAC
>ENA-UONW01003296-UONW01003296.1-human-gut-metagenome-genome-assembly--contig:-CS52-NODE-3296-length-13723-cov-5.975563_pt1 | contig 13723 bp, 12 predicted proteins | sample MGYA00242463_ERZ724010 | MGnify/ENA metagenome assembly ERZ724010 | reverse complement strand
TACGGTGGCCGCTGGAAGTGCAGACCGCGCATCACGCCATAGCTCGACATGCTCTCGTTGTCCTGCACAAAGGTGACAGGCCCCACCTTTTCATCAAACTCCCGTTGCGAGAACGACTCGAAAAAATACCCCCTCGCATCCCTGAAAATGCGTGGCTCGATGATCACCACGCCCTCTATACTTGTCTTGATTACCTCCATTATTAAAGTGATTAGTGGTCAACGGTTAACGGTTAGCATACTCATCACTAACCACTAAGCGCTCACCGTTCCTTAAAGGTTCTCCTCCCCCGTTCGCTCCACCTCGCCGATTACCTGCAGCAGATACTGCCCGTACTGGTTCTTCAGCATCGGCTGAGCCAATTCGCGCAACTTCTCTTCGGTAATCCATCCCTTGCGGAAAGCGATGCCCTCCAAACAGGCGACTTTCAAGCCCTGACGCTTCTCGATAACCTCAATGAACGTCGAAGCCTCGCTCAGCGAATCGTGCGTACCCGTGTCCAGCCAGGCAAAGCCACGGCCCAAGGTCTGCACCTTCAGCTCCCCGTCCTCCAGGAAACGCTGGTTCACGGTCGTAATCTCCAGCTCCCCACGAGCCGACGGCTCGATGTGTTTGGCCACGTCCACCACCTTGTTCGGGTAGAAATACAGCCCCACCACCGCATAGTTCGATTTCGGCTGCTTCGGTTTCTCCTCGATGGACAGGCAGTTGCCCTGCTTGTCAAACTCCGCCACGCCGTATCGTTCCGGGTCGCTCACCCAGTAGCCGAACACCGTCGCCTTCTTTTCCTCTTCCGCCGTGCGCACCGCCTCCTTCAGCATCGCGCTCAGCCCGTTGCCGTGGAAGATGTTGTCGCCCAGCACCAGGCACGCCGCATCGTCGCCGATGAAGTCCGCCCCGATGATGAACGCCTGTGCCAGTCCGTCCGGACTTGGCTGTTCCGCGTATTCAAAACGTACGCCAAAGTCCGAGCCGTCGCCCAGCAGCCGCCGGAAGCCCGGCAAGTCCTGCGGAGTCGAGATAATCAGAATCTCGCGGATACCCGCCAGCATCAGCACCGAGATGGGATAATAGATCATCGGTTTGTCAAAAATGGGAATCAGCTGCTTGCTCACCCCCTTGGTGATGGGATACAGGCGCGTTCCTGTTCCTCCCGCCAGAACAATCCCTTTCATATCTTTGGTTGTTTACTTGTTACATTCATACTCCGGACTTTCGCCCCCTCTGCAAACCATTTTCGTATGCATCTACACAAAAGTAAGGATTAATCCCGATATGCCCAAACAGATACCAATAAAAAAGGCGGGCGAAGCCGCCTCTCAGCCACTCCGCCCGATTTCCCATATCCTAATATTTGATACCTAAATTTGAATCTATCCACAAAGACAATCAAATCAGAGCCTTTTTAAAAGCCCGATAAGCATAATTCAAAAAATAATAGCTAGAACGAAACAAGCTTATTTTTTCCACATTCCGATAAATATCCCATTGCCAAGACAATGTTTTCAACTTATTGGATGAGACGGAATTTTCACGCACCCGATACAAAGCTTCCACCGTATTTGTATTTCTAGCTACATATCCCCGTTTAAGAATATCCAACCAAAGGATATAATCTTCATGCGAATGGTTTTGAAAAAATACCTTTCCCACTTTTTCCGTATCATAAACCGCCGTCAAGCAACCTATTACATTGCTCAATAGTAATTGTTTATAAGTTGTTATAGTAGGAGCTTTTATGATTCGATTATTTCGTTCCCCCTGTTCTGTCATCTTTTCATAATTGGAAAAACAAATTGCCATATCTTCATATTGTTCAAACATTTTCATTTGTCTTTCCAGTTTATTGGCTAACCAGGCATCATCGCTGTCCAAGAAAGCAATATACCTGCCCAAAGCATTTTTCACTCCAATATTACGCGGGACAATGGGAGAACCTGATGGGGCATTGGTCTTAAGATATTTTATTCTACCATCCATCTGTTCCATACCCTTTATTATATCAGCAGAATCATCAGTAGAACCATCATCTACCACCAACAATTCCCAATCTTCAAAAGTTTGGTTTCTCACTGACTCTATTGCCTGACGTATAAAAGTCCCTGAATTATAACAAGGCATTACTATCGAAAACATAACTTTACTTCAAAAGATTCAGGTATTCGATAATGGGTTGAAACTGTTCATTCCACCCCATTTCCTGTCCCTCGTACTGCTCCAAGGCCTGTTTTTTCACTAACAAATCGCTCCTATGCTCCCAAACATAATCTATGATACGGTTTATATCTGATACATTGTAAGGATCTACAACATAACCGATATTCTTCTCCGATACAAAATCACCTAAAAGTGTCTCCTTGGCATAAACACAAGGCACATGATATGCAATAGATTCATGAAATTTGTTGGAAATGGCATACTTTACATTATAATCTTTGTTGGGGTAAGCAGCCCACACTAAATCTGCCCCAGCATACAAGCGAGGCAATTCATTACCCTCATATCGTCCAGTAAATTCGACGTTGTTACAATCTTGCGCATACTTTTTCAACTCCGACAAGTCCTGTCCCTCACCATGTAAATATAGGAATACATTCTTACGCCCTCTTACTGCATCTATCAGGTTTTTCAATATATCCGCATACCTTACCAAGCCGATATACGAAATGACAATATTTTCCGTATTCTTAGTAACAGGAGGAGAAGGGTATATCTGTAAAGGTTTGTTTTCCAAAACGAATTTTCTTCCTAAAAAAGAAGCATATAACGGTTCAAAAAAGCGAGAAGCGAAAACAATAGCATCTGTCCGTTTTAAAGCCCATCTTTCAATCTGTTCCAATATTTTCCTTACTCCCAAACTGGCAGCTGTAGGAATATCCAGATTTTCATAAATCAAATATTGGCCTTTCTTTTTCATCAATGCAGCCAAGAATAACATATCCCAATGCGAAGCTATAATTACTTTAGGATTCTTATTCCGATTACATTCTTTCAAAAAAGAATAATACCCCACCAAATGTGCTAACTTACTAAATAGGTTCCCATAAGCAGACTTTACACAATATACCATTCTGCCTGAATCGGCTTCAACGATATCTCTTCCATCTCGATTCCAAGCCACATAATTCACTGCAATATCTCCATAATAGGTTCGTAAGGTCTGCACAATGCGCTTATTTCTCGTATTTATTGGATATGAAGAGTCTAAAATCAAAAAAGAAAGTATAATCATAATCACTAAAAAATAGTTTTGTAGTAATAGAAGTCTATTAAATGAGGAGTTGTCAACAATCGATGTAACAATATCAAACTATATAAACATATTATACTTGTAACCAATATTCTATTACGATATCCTTTAAATGCGAGAATCAAATATGGAATTATAAATATTTGAAATTCCCGAAAACCATAAGCCAATCGGTGAGATAAAATCTCAATATTATTAAAAACAAGAGATATAAATATAGCAAAGAAAAAACCATTCAATAATAAATTATATCTTCGTTCCGATATATCAATCAATGGCTTTAACTTTAAAAACAAGATTAAAATTAATATTCGAAAAACAAGTCCAATATTAAGGCCAACACTTCGTGAGTAGTCCTCTGAACGCAGATAGTTATACAATTTATCATATAAAAAATTATCATATCCGACTAGTGTAAAAAATAAATCCAACAAATCAAATCCTGTTAAAACACACAATAAACCTATCCCTAACAATATATAAATCCATTTCTCGGCCAAACGAATTTTCGCAAAAACAGGTATAAATAAAAACAAAAAGGAGGTATAATGAAAGAGTATGGCGCATATTATAACAAATATATATTTATACCATTCCCGCCGTTGTAAATATAGTACACATGCCCAATAACAAAATCCGATTGAAATGCCTTGGCGAATACCATCAAAATCACGTTCAAAAAACAATCCAACCAAATATATCAACACCGAAACAGAAACAAAGGGAGATAAATATCTTATAACATAAAATTTCAATGAAATATTTAAGAACCCCGTTATCATCCAAAATATAGGGAAAAATGAAGTAAAAAAAAGAACGACCTTCATCCATAACAAAAATAAAGGTTCTACGAAATCCTCATTTACACTAGAAGGTTTCTCAAACATACGCTGATATGAATAATAATCAGTCCCTACTGCTCCTTTAAAACATACCAATCCAATTAAAACACTCCAAATAATCCAAATACCCAATCCTGTTATTTTTTGATAGATTGGTTGTGTCCGCTGGCTAATAGAAACCTCAACTATTGCAAATAAGGATACAATTCCCCAAACAAAGTAGTATATCAGCATTATTTATAACTTACTTATTGAATTATTTCAGATAAAACAATCTTAATATGTTCAGGAGTATACTCAACAGGAGTTTCCGATTTCTTCAATGTTCCTGACAAAAAATCTTCATAAATAAGTTTCAATTCATTCAATATACTTTCCTCATCCTGACAACTAGCGAAATAGCCAACATTTCCATTCTCATACAAATCATGCAAAACTCCCAGAGATGGACTAATGGCCCAAATTGTTTTACCAGCTTGCATATAATCACTTACTTTTGTCGGCAAAAAAACACCTTCCGCACAAGGAGCTTCAATAATCAAAGCTACATCATAATCAGACAAATGCTCAATGCTCTCTTTATACGAAATAGCAGGCAAAATTCCTACCCATTCCCTCAGTCCCAACTGCACAATCAATTTTCTCAACTTGTCTGGTAGAACACCTTGAAAAAACACCTTCAATTGAGCTTCTGGATTTTCGTGTACAAAAACAGCTAATGCATTCAAAAAAGATTCCGGATCACGAGGATAATTCAAATTACCAGAATGCAAAATTGACAAACATCTCAAGTCGGAGCGTTTTCTTTGTAAATTCATTTTCAAGGTTACATGTGGCAATATTCGGGTTTTATCCAAGGATACGTTCATATATTGTAACATATAATCTCGCAAACGTTCTGAAATGAAAATCCGGATAACGTTCCATCATTGGGACCAGTTTTTTTGCTCCCCAAAAAACTTTGGCTTTCGGCCCGTTCCCATATGGAAATGGATATTTCTCAACGGGATAAGGATCATTCCATGTTGCCACCCATTTTATTCCTTTATTTTTCTTTATCCAAAAACCGACCAATTCACTGGGAAAACTTTTAGTAATAACACAATCATACTGATTCTGCTTCAACAACTTCTTACAAACCTGCAATGCAGTCCACGCCCAGTGAGCCCCTTTATATACTATTCCAAAAGTAAAAAAAGTCAAAAGATGCAACTTAATAGATTCCCAGTTCAAACGATTATCCACTTCAAGAACATGCAGACTATTCAACTGGATTCCAGTATCTGCAAGTTCTGTCAACGGATAATCCGTCCATTTCCTCTTTTTGGAAACCACATCAATGATACATCCTGCTTTAGACAAAATTTCCAGCTGCTTGATATTCACAATAGCCTCTGCACCATTTACAGGAAAAGATTCCGGAGCTATAAATAATATACGTTTCCCTTTTAACGACATATTTCTCAAATCAAAACACGAACAATTCTTTCACAAGCCTTACCGTCACCATAAGGATTGACTGCTTTGCTCATTTCCTCATAATAAGCCTGATTGTCCAGCAAAGCTGAAACCTCACTGATTATTTTATCATAATTTGTCCCTACCAGTTTAACTGTACCAGCTTCCAAAGCTTCCGGTCGTTCGGTAGTATCTCGCATTACCAGAACAGGTTTTCCCAAGCCAGGAGCTTCTTCCTGTATTCCACCACTGTCAGTCAATACAATGGTAGATTTTTCCATCAAATAAACGAAACTCAGATATTCCAAAGGTTCGATGAAAAACATATTGCCTAAATTGGATAGATTCTCACCAAACACCTCATGAATAGGTTTACGTACATTGGGGTTCAGGTGCATGGGATATACAAAATCCACATCCGGATATTTGTTTGTCAGATCTTTAATGGCCGTACACATATGGATGAAACCATCACCAAAATTCTCACGACGATGTCCGGTAATCAATACCAGTTTCTTTCCTCCTGCCAAACGATTGACATCATAACCAGCCAGTTTCAATTGTTTCTCCAACTCAGTATCTAATGCCTTATCTTTTTTTATCTTATCAACCACCATATAGAGGGCATCAATCACCGTATTTCCAGTTACATGCACATGTGCTTCCTTCACATTTTCAGCAAGCAGATTCTGCTTACTCAACGGCGTTGGTGCAAAATGATACGTAGCAATACGCCCGGTTATCTGACGATTCATTTCTTCCGGCCACGGACTATAAATATTATGTGTTCGCAACCCAGCCTCCACATGTCCAACTGGAATCTGCTGATAAAAAGCTGCCAAAGCAGCTGCTGTAGAAGTAGTCGTGTCGCCATGCACAAGTACCACATCCGGATGGACCTCTTTCAGTACATCGCGCATCCCCACAAGTACACGGGCCGTAACATCATACAAATCCTGCCCTTGCTTCATAATATTCAAGTCATAGTCAGGCTTGATTTCAAAGATATTTAATACCTGATCCAGCATTTCGCGATGCTGGCCGGTAACACAAACTATCGTTTCAAAATTATTTTGATTTTTCTGGAACTCCTTCACCAACGGAGCCATTTTAATTGCTTCGGGACGAGTACCGAAAACAAGCATTACTTTTTTTGTCATATACATTTATATTTTTAACGAGTAAACTGAAAACTGAAATTATCAACATTACTGTCAATAAATGGTTCCTTCAATCTCGCATTATAGATTTCCACATTCACAGAATCTTTTCCCTTTGGGAATTCCCATAATTGTACCAATCCATTTCCTCCATTCGATTGATACTGAAGGTTAAATAATATTTGAGGGACCATTCGACCCATGTCATTTCTTGAATAAAGTTGTCGAGAGAATCCATTATGTCCACACAATACACATACAATATTATCATTACTTTTAACCAGTTTTACCCAAATGTCCTCTGGCGAACTCCATGTAGAATTCTTAATCTGCCGCTCAGCATAAGAATTTGAAGAAATTCGTTCTCCATCACCAGACAAAAACTCGTGAGTCAACAAAACAAAATTTTTATCTTTATTGCGCCCCACATACTCCGCAGCCCATTTTACGACTTCCGATCTGGCTCCAAACTCAAGTACTAAAAAATAAATGGATTTCCCTCCAACATCTCCCTTAACAATAATATTATCCATTTTACCATCTTCAAAGCGACTTACAATCTTTTTCTCTGTGGAATCAAAAGATACATAATGCGAAAAAAGGGTATTATTTCTATCCATAATTTTTGCATCTGCATTCCAAGTGTAATCATGATTACCTATACATGCAATATAGGGTAATAATGCGGCAACAGGATAAGTATACTTATAGAAAACATCATATTGAGCCGGCAAGTTATTCATTGTCAAATCTCCAACCTGTAAAACACACTTTATATTTGCGCCAAGCTGATACTGAGAATAAATCCATGCCATTGTTGCGGCATAATATACATTATATTCTCTATAATGAGTATATTCTTGTATATCACCTATCACCACGATATACTCAGAATCCCTGTTCAAATGTTTGTCCAAATCTTTCTGTACATTATATACAGCTATTTGAAACGGATCACTTTCAGATTTAGCATCACAGCATGTACACAAAAAACATAGTACTGCCAACAGGATAAAGGAGAATAATTTCATAAATCTAACACCAGCTAATGATATCAATACAACTTAACGTCAACAGTATGCAATGCGATTGAATCCAAATTAGGCAAACGCATATAGACACCATATATTTTCGTTAAATATGTATCATAATTACCAGGCACGGGGAAAGAATAATTTTCAAATGATATTTCTGTTAACGGGAAAATATCTTTTACCTCACGAGACATTAATAAACAGCTCCCTAATGTGTGGCGCAATTGTCCATCTGCTTTCCATTTCGATAACCAACGAAATACTGGAAAAATAAGTTTATACAATAAAAAATAAGCCGTGGGGAAATACAGCTTGCGCATAAACATTTTTTTTAATTTAACATTAGGAGCAAACAACATTTTTTCTTGTAAAAAAAGAGATGCCCTAGTCAAAAAAAGAGAAGAAGAAGGCTCCATTATAAAAATATCAATATACACTCCATGGTATCTATAATTGATATCATTACTCGTTTCTTCTTTTATATAAGAATGCAAATCACGTAATTTCGCATAAGGGGCAAAATAATTCGGATCAGTTTTATGGGTTTGCAGAACATATGAGGATTTTTCTTTATACAAAATATCCCTCAATTTTTTATAATCGTCCATCAACATCTCGATATCCAAATCATCGTCCCATGGAATAAATCCCCCATGACGTACAGCTCCAATCAGTGTTCCAGAACTAAGCCAATACTTTATGCCATGTTCTCTACAGATTCGATCTACATATTTCAGCATTTCCAACATACGCAACTGATGCTGACGCAATATAGATCCATCCGGATTAAAGCGTCTCCGAAGCGTTTTATTATCTACAAACTCATTCATTTTTCTTATGTATAACAAAAGTTATAACCCTATTTACATCGTTTCTTATATCAGCATAAAAAGCCAACGATAAAGAAAGATACAAAACTAAATAAATAAATACCTGTACCAGAATGGGAACATTCCAAACACGGTCACTTATATAGATTACTATGCCAACCAATACAGACAATATCAAAATTGGAAGAAGATCCATGCATTGTTTCAACAATGAATAATGAACATATTTGGATACCAAAAGAGCATTCACCATATATATATTCAGTTCACTGATTATCATACCACATAAAATACCATACATTCCCCAATGCATTCCAACCACCAACAACAATAGTAACATTCCCCATTTATAAAAACTCCAACCAAACAATACACGGCTTTTTCCTAAAGCTGCCACTGCATAGTAATTTATATTTTGTAAACAAACGAATAAACCTCCAATACACAACAGCTGGAAATAAGGAACTGCAGCAACCCATTGTTTCCCATACAAAAACATCACCAAAGATTCTGCCACGATAATCAAAAGTATCATAATTGGGAACGTAAACCAAGAAATAAAACGGACATTTCTTCTCAGGGTATTTCTTAACTTCAATATATCCGATTGCAATTGAGAATACACCGGAAACATGACCTGTACTATAACGTTTGGCAATGTATAAGATGTCACATCTCCTAACTTTTTAGCTTGAGCATAGAGTCCCATCTCCACAGATGAAAAACGACGACCAATAATCAGACCTTGCAAATTTTTACAAACCTCTTGCAATATATTAGAGAAAAGTAAAAAGCCACCAAAACTGAACAATTCTTTTAACGACTGCATGGAGAAACAGAAAGACGGATACCATTTAGTACAAATCCAAAAAGAGGCAACAGACAATAGACTATACAAAAGCTGCAAAGCAACCAAGCTCCATACCCCGTATCCATTCAAAGCCATTATTATTGCCACTAATGCTGAAAAAAAATAAGAGAGGATATTTACAATTGCAATAATTTTCAATGACAATTGTTTCCGCAATCTATTTATCTGAATGACACCTAATGCGTTTATTACCAAAATAATTCCCAAGACTTTCAGAATGCTTTCCAATAAAGGCATCCGATAAAAAGAAGCTATTACAGGAGCACATCCAAATAAAAGCAAGTATAGGCCTAATGAAAAAAATATATTCCAATAAAAAATCGTAGAATAGTCTGTTTGGGTCGGTTCCTTCTTTTGAATCAAGGCACTTCCAAATCCACCGTCTATAATTGTCTGAGAAACCACAACAAAAATAGCCAACATACCGATACATCCGAAATCGGATGGAGTCAATATTCTGGCTAATACAAGATTAGTCAGAAATTGGGCACCCATAGAAACGAATCTATCAGTTGTAGCCCAAAAAGCTCCCGACATGACCTTCCGACCTTCTATATATGCCATTCTACCTATATGCCTTTAACTGATTATATATATGATAAGCGTAATATAAATCGTGTAATCCAAGTCCAATATTATACGATAATATTCGTTCTTCATCCGTTTCTCTCCCCACTTGTATTCCCTGTAAAACATCACCCAATTCACCATAAGACTTGAACTTATCAAAGAATTTAAATCCTCTTACATGTTCTGTGTCATCTGCAAAAACTTTATCAAAAATTGTGTCACAATTTTGAAAGCCTCTTGTATGAACCGGCACCAACAAAATTCCAGATTTAAGTATAGAAGTATCTTTAATCAACAAATCTTGAGCATCTGTAATACATGAAACCAACACATCAGTATCTGTAACCAAATCTTCTATCGTATCAACAATTTCAAAGGTTACATTAGAATAAGCCGCAAAATCATTTTTAATCTGTTCTGCCTGTTTTTTATAACGAAATAAGCGAACATAAAGATGTTCATTTGAAAATTCAGACAACAAACATCTCATTGTAGCGTGCGCAGTTTCTCCCAAACCAATAAAAGAATATGTCTCAGCATTACTTTTACGGAATGTCTTAATAGCTAAAGTTGCAACAGCACCAGTACGCATAGATGTAATCCAATTGGCATCGATAATAGCCTTTAATTCACCATTACGGCTATCGTACAACATCAAATTACTCCTGAGTGCAGGATGCCGTCCATTCACTATGGATACGACTTTTACCCCAAAAGTTTGATAATGAGTTGGTAAAAGACAAGGCATTGTTGTTATAAAATCATTCTGATTGGGATGAACAGATACTTTCGCAGGTAACTGACACTCCTTTTTCATTTTAAAAGCCTCAGTAACCCATTCGATACACTTACGAGGCGAAATCGAAAGTTCTTCAATTTGTTTATCACTAATCTGTATCATATTTACAATTTTTTCAAGCTTTCAATCAACGCATCATTTTCTTGAGAATTACGAATTGCAATCCGAATATAATTACGCCCACCAAAACACTTTTTCATACTACAATCCTTTATCAGAATATCGTTCATCAAAAGACGACGTGTTAAATCAGATGCAGTATAAGGTGATACGACTTCGCATAAAAAATAATTGGCTTGTGACGGAATAACCCGTAAAAAAGGAATATCTTGCAAAGATGCAAAAAAACGTTCACGTTCATGAAGAAACTTGTCACACCCCTTTTTATAATCACTTTCATATTTACCATATATCTGCATATAAAACTCTGCAAATGAATTGATATTCCAAATTGAAACATCATTTTTAATTTGTTTAATCAACTCGGTATTACTGGAAGCAAGAACACCTAAACGGAGTCCCGGAACACCATAAGATTTGGATATACTCTTCATAACCACCAAATTGTCGTACCGTTCCAATACTATATCCCGCAATAAAGTATTGTTCTCATATCCGACACTGAAATCTACAAAAGATTCATCAACCACCATACGAATACCCTTGCTTTGTGCCCACACGATCAAATCCAGTAATTCCTTATAGGGAATAAAATTACCAGATGGATTGTCCGGATTCACCAGCAACAAAGTAGAAATAGGCTTACTTTCAAAATAATTCTTTAAATCTGCAGCCGAATAAGAAAAATCACGATTTTCCGGTACAAAACAAACCATTTGTTCCTCTTTACAGCGGTTAGGATATTCCTCAAACGTAGGAAATATCACACCGATTTTTCCTTCAGTATGCTCCATTAGCGACTTTATCAACTCTGCTGCACCGTTACCCACTACCGCATATTCTTTCTTGATATGGAAATACTTGGCAATCAGTAACGAATTAATTTGCATACCTGAAGGATATTCACCCAATAATACATCAAAATTGGCTTTCAACTCATCCTTCAATTTTTGGGGAGGAAAAAAAGGATTGACCAAATAGCAAAAATCCAATAGATTCGGAAAGCGCCAATAACCACCATATCGCTTTTGATAAAGCGGCAAACGATCTTCTTCAGGAGCAAAAATGGTTTCGGCAATATCTAAATCCTGTACATCGTCTATCTCATACCATTTCTCACCTTCCAAAGGGAGCGCCTTCAAATCACATTTATCCAACAAAGTTATAACACGAAGTACCTGTTCGTAATATTCATTATTCCCCAAAGCCTTGGTATAGGCATCCAAAAAAGGCACATACTGGGTATGCAAGAAATCCTTACTAAACTTGTAGATGTTGACTGTTTTATAATAACAATTCACATCACTATATTTAAAAGCCTTTTTAGGTACAAAATTTACGATATTGTTTTCATCGTCCAAACGGACCATCGTACCGTCCATCCAAGTCTCATATTTAGCAACCAAGGCCAAATTGGGATATGGATTATTTACCAACTTATGCAAAAGAGACTCTTCAAAAATCAAATCCGACTCAATCAACAATGTATCATCCTCCTGCAATTCTTTTTTAGCCAGCGAAAGCGAATAAATATTATTGGTCTTATCATATACCGGATTTTGAATATATTCAACCTTGAGTCCTCTGTATTCATCCCCAATATAATGACGCAGATTATCCCCCTTATACCCGATGACGATTATCACCCTGGTCAAGTTCAATTGAGAAAGTTGAGTTAAAGTACGATCAATTAAGGATACGCCGTTTACTTGTACCATACATTTGGTATTGTTATGGGTCAATTCACCTAAGCGTTTACCCATACCTGCGGCCAAAATAATTGCTTGCATGTATATAATTTAGTTTAGTTAATAGCTACATTTGCTTTATTGTGACACCCTGCCACCCTATAAACACACTCCTTACGCGCGCGGGGGAGAGCAATGGTTAAATGCATTAACCATGTCACGCGAAACCGGGTCTGTATAAAAGTTTGTATTTTACGTGACAGGGTGTCAAGCCGGACAGAAAACAGGAACGGCTCGCACCGCTCCTGCCTCACGATTGACAGCATCAGTCACAACGGGACCGGTAATCGTCCTCCATACAGCGGTAAAGCCCGCGGAGGTATTGATCGAGGGGCAGCTCGCGACTGCCGGCACAAACCGGTACGTAGAACCGCAACACGGCATAATAAGCCATAAGGCGGGTTTCGACCCTTTTTTTACCCGTTTATAGGTCGACAGCGACAGCCCTGTCCGCTTGGCAACCTCTTCGTTAGTCAGCAGGCGTCCGTCCACCGGAACGAGACGCTGCAGCAAGTGAATGTACTCGCCCAGGTGGGCGTGAATTTTTGTTTTTTGCTTCATACAAAATCAGGTTTAAATTTTGAGTTCAAAGCGATTTTGTACGCAACAGCTCTGCTAACGGATGTTAATTAAGCACAATATTCATCCGGACTGGTCCACACGTATGAACCGACGGATTTGGCGGGTTCACTTATTCTTTGCTTCTTTGCCTGTGAACTCACCGCAGAGGACACGGAGTTTCACAGAGGATATATTATTTAAAACCATATACCATGAAAAATTTCATTCTCAACCTGTTTCAAGGCTACACGGACTTGCGTCCGACAAACACCACCCTGGCCGACCTGGCCGAACAAATCCGTACAGACCCACAGCTGAAGGCCTGCACCGACAAGCACCGGTATTACCTGATCCAAGGGCAGGACAGAGCGGCCCAGAGCATCAAGGCGGCCTGTCCCTGCTTCGCCGTATCGGTGCACTTCGAGGGCGGAAAGCGCAAGGAGCACATCGACGGCTGGACGCACCTGTGTCTGGCGGACC
>ENA-UONW01003282-UONW01003282.1-human-gut-metagenome-genome-assembly--contig:-CS52-NODE-3282-length-13769-cov-6.409217_pt1 | contig 13769 bp, 10 predicted proteins | sample MGYA00242463_ERZ724010 | MGnify/ENA metagenome assembly ERZ724010 | reverse complement strand
AACCTTTTAAAAATAATATATATGAAACACAAATCATTGCTTTGGGGTCTGCTTATGTGTGCAGGCGTTATTACGGGTTGCAGCACTGCTTCGTACAATCGCGATTTTGTCATCAAGAAGGGAAATGACAATATGGTTGGCGTTATCAGTCAGCCGAATGGTAAACTGATTTTGCCGGCGCGCTTTAAAAATGTTGAGCCTTTAAACGGTTATTTTAAAGTGGTAAATTCCAACAACTATATGGGGCTTTACAGCATTAAGGGTAAATGTGTGCTTCCTTGTTCTTTTTCGCGCATAGATTTGTTTAATGGAAATTTCCTTGCAGTCCAGAACGGTAAGGTCGGTTTGTACAGCCAGAAAGGTAAATGCCTCATTCCTTGCGAATATGAAAGGATGGAACTTAGTAATGGATTTATAAAGGTAAGGAACAGAGGTAATGAGGGCATCTTTACGACTGACGGCCGTCAGATTGTACCTTGCGAATATGATAAGGTGGATTTCGAAAACAATCATTTCATAGTCTCGCGCCATTGGAAATACGGAATTATTTCCACAAAAGGCAAGGTGGTGGCTCCTTGTGAGTACGACAAGCTTAAGAATGTCGACAATATCTCATTTACTGCTGTAAAGGGCAATAAAAGTTATCAGATTTTTTTGGAGTGAGCTGAATGTGCCGAATATTCCTTATTTTTGTACGAAATATTCTGAAATATGTCGCATACGGGGTGTAATGAACACTGTTTCGGCAATTGTGGAGTGCACATTAACATTAAAATATTTATAAATCCAAGTTCATGAAAAAAGTATTGATGATTCTTTTGGCAGTTGTGGGGCTCATGGCTACAGGCAACTGCTATGCGCAGAAGAATGAGGCGTTCCGTCCTAAGGAGGTATGGAACGACACAGACGGAAATCCTATCAATGCCCACGGTGGCGGCATTATGTATTACAAAGGCACTTACTACTGGTATGGCGAATATAAGGTCGGCAAGACGGTGCTGCCGAGCTGGGCTACATGGGAGTGCTACCGCACTGACGTGACCGGCGTCGGATGCTATTCAAGCAAGGACCTTCTCAACTGGAAGTTTGAGGGACTCGTGCTCAAGGCTGTACCTGACGACCCTAACAGCGACCTGCATCCTTCAAAGGTGCTGGAGCGTCCGAAGGTTATATACAACAAGAAGACAAAGAAGTTCGTTATGTGGTTCCATGCTGAGAGTGCCGACTATGGTATGGCCGCTGCAGGTGTTGCTGTAAGCGACAGTCCTACAGGCGAGTTCAAGTATCTCGGAAGTTTCCGTCCTAATGATGCAATGAGCCGCGACCAGACACTGTTTGTCGATGACGACGGTACTGCATACCAGTTCTCTTCTTCTGAAAACAACCAGACTCTGCACATCAACCGTCTTACAGACGATTATCTGAAGCCGGACGGACACTTCGTACGTCGTTTCGTCGGTATGGCACGCGAGGCTCCGGCTGTGTTCAAGTACGATGGTAAATACTACATGCTTTCAAGCGGATGCACAGGATGGGACCCTAACCAGGCTGAGCTTGCTGTTGCTGATTCAATCATGGGTGAGTGGAAGACCATCGGCAATCCTTGTACAGGAGTAGATGCCGACAAGACTTTCTACGGTCAGAGCACATACGTCATTCCGGTAAATGCCAAGAAAGGACAGTTCATCGCCTGCTTCGACATGTGGAAGAAGAAGGATTTGGCCGACAGCCGCTACATCTGGCTTCCACTGAAGTTCGACAGCAACGGAAAGGCTGAGATACCTTGGATGGCTGAATGGACGCTGAAGGACTTCAAGAAGAAATAATTTTGCCTGTGCGGTCTTAGTCCCGCAAGGTCAATAGATACACTTATTGAGCCGAAAACCTGATGGCTTGCACGATTGATGTGCCAGTCATGGGTTTTCGGTTCTTTTTTTTGTCTCTCGTATTGACGTATGTCGGGTGGAGGCAAAAAAAGATGCCTCGTGCAATAACACCGTAGCCGATAATGAGCGAAATTTGCAGACTGTAAGAATTTAAGATTTTTATTTGATTTGCAGTTATGGAAAATCAGAACATAAGCAAAATTCAGGTGCGCCCTCTGCAGATTGAGGACTACAGTCAGTTGGCGCAGTCGTTCCGCAGGGTATATGCCGACGGAAGTGATGTTTTCTGGACAAAGGAACAGATTGAGACCCTCCTCCGTATATTTCCTGAAGGACAGGTCGTTACGGTGGTTGACGACAAAATCGTTGGATGTGCATTGTCTATAATAGTTGACTACGACCTGGTGAAGGGAGACCACACTTATGCAAAGGTGACGGGCAACGAAACCTTCAAGACACACAATCCTAAGGGCAACATACTGTACGGAATAGAGGTGTTCATACATCCTGAGTACAGAGGACTGCGTCTGGCAAGACGTATGTATGACTACCGCAAGGAACTGTGCGAAAAGCTGAATCTCAAGGCTATAATGTTCGGCGGACGTATTCCTAACTATCATAAATATGCCGACAAGCTTCGTCCGAAGGAATATATAGAGCAGGTGCGCAAGCGCGAGATATACGACCCGGTACTTACGTTCCAGTTGTCGAACGACTTCCACGTAAGGAGGGTCATGACAAATTATCTGCCTAACGATGAGGAGTCGAAGCATTATTCATGTCTGCTTCAGTGGGACTATATTTATTATCAGACGCCTTCGGACGAGCCTATACCAACAAAGACTACAGTGAGAGTGGGCCTCGTTCAGTGGCAGATGAGAAGCTATCAGTCGATAGACGACCTGTTTGAGCAGATAGAGTTCTTTGTCGATGCCGTTTCAGGCTATCAGAGCGACTTCGTGCTCTTCCCTGAGTATTTCAACGCTCCGCTCATGGCGCGTTTCAATCATATGAGCGAGTCGCAGGCCATTCGTGCATTGGCTGAATATACCGATGAGATTAGAGACCGATTCATACAGCTTGCAATAAGCTACAACATCAATATCATCACCGGTAGTATGCCTCTGCAGAGAGACGGCAACTTGTATAACGTGGGTTTCCTCTGCCGTCGCGACGGAAGTTATGAGATGTACGAGAAGATACATGTAACTCCTGACGAGATAAAGAGCTGGGGACTCAGTGGCGGAAATATGATACGTACGTTCGAAACCGACTGTGCAAAAATAGGTATATTGATATGCTATGATGTTGAGTTCCCTGAACTTTCACGTATTATGGCCGATCAGGGTATGCAGATTCTGTTTGTTCCTTATTTGACTGATACCCAGAATGCTTACTCGCGTGTGAGAGCTTGCGCCCAGGCACGAGCAATAGAGAATGAGTGTTTCGTCGTAATTGCCGGAAGCGTAGGCAACCTGCCGCGTGTGCACAACATGGATATCCAGTATGCACAATCGGGCGTGTTCACTCCTTGTGACTTTGCGTTCCCTACTGACGGACGCAGAGCTGAGGCTACTCCGAATACTGAAATGATTCTTGTATCGGATGTCGACCTCGACCTGCTCAACGCTCTGCACACATACGGCGGAGTGCGCAACCTCAAGGACAGACGTAAGGATTTGTATGAGGTCAAGGTGAAGAGACAGAAGGAAGATTGACATAAACATATAACAGCAAGATAGGCCGGCCGTGTGTATGTATCTGAAAATATGATGCAGACGCACGGCCGGCAACGGTAAAAAAGGCAACTTTTATTTTCTAATGCCCACCGTTTGCATTATCTTTGCATCCAATAACTTAATTAGAATTGTTGACTATTGCCGGAATGTCTGTCCGGCATCAAAATATGAATATTTTTATGAGCATTGAAGAAAAGATTATTGCTGCCGTGCAGGAAGGGATGAAAGCCCTTTACGGTGCAGACGTGCCTGCTGACCAGGTGCAGCTGCAGAAAACTAAAAAGGAATTTGAAGGACATCTGACAGTGGTTGTATTCCCTTTCCTTAAAATATCCCGAAAGAAACCAGAGCAGACAGCGCAGGAGATTGGTGAATATCTGAAGGCAAATGTGCCTGATGTTGTTGCCGACTTCAATGTGATAAAAGGATTCCTCAATATCGTTGTAAGTCCGTCGAGCTGGATCGGTCTGCTCAACGATATCAACGCTGATGAGCATTTCGGATTTACTGCACCGACGGAGAAGTCTCCTTTGGTAATGATTGAATATTCTTCACCAAATACAAACAAGCCTTTGCATCTCGGACACGTGCGCAACAACCTGCTGGGTAGTGCGCTTGCACGCATCATCGAGGCCAACGGCAACAAGGTCGTAAAGACAAACATCGTTAATGACCGAGGCATACATATCTGCAAGTCTATGCTTGCATGGCTGAAGTGGGGCAACGGAGTTACACCTGAAACGTCTGGCAAGAAGGGAGACCATCTCATCGGTGACTTCTACGTAGCTTTCGACAAGCACTATAAGGAAGAGCGCGCTGAGCTTGAGAAGGAGTATATGGCTCAGGGAATGGGCGAGGAAGAGGCTAAGGAAAAGGCAAAGAACGAGGCTCCGCTCATCAAGGAAGCACACGCCATGCTCGTGAAGTGGGAAAACAATGACCCTGAGGTAAGAGCTCTCTGGAAGAAGATGAATGAATGGGTTTATGCCGGATTCGACGAAACATACAAGATGATGGGCGTAAGCTTCGACAAGATTTATTATGAATCAGATACTTATCTGGAAGGCAAGAAGAAGGTGCTCGAAGGATTGGAGAAGGGCATATTCTACAGACGTCCTGACAATTCTGTATGGGCTGACCTGACAGGTGAAGGACTCGATGAGAAATTGCTGCTCAGAAGCGACGGTACTTCTGTATATATGACTCAGGATATCGGTACAGCAAAACTGCGTTTCCAGGACTATCCTATCGACAAGATGATATATGTTGTCGGAAACGAACAGAACTATCACTTCCAGGTTCTTTCTATACTGCTTGACAAGCTCGGCTTCAAGTGGGGTAAGGATTTGGTACACTTCTCTTATGGTATGGTTGAACTTCCTAACGGCAAGATGAAGAGCCGTGAGGGTACTGTCGTCGATGCTGACGACCTGATGGAAGAAATGATTAGCCAGGCCAAGGACGTTTCTATGGAAATGGGCAAACTGAAGGATGTAAGCGAAGAAGAGGCTTCTGAAATTGCACGCAAGGTCGGTCTTGGAGCTCTCAAGTACTTCATCCTCAAGGTTGACGCACGCAAGAATATGTTGTTCAACCCTGCCGAGAGTATCGACTTCAACGGTAATACAGGACCATTCATACAGTATACTTACGCTCGTATCTCTTCTATCCTGCGCAAGGCTCAGGAGGCAGGAATCAGCATACCTGAGAAGCTTGATGCTGATGTTGAAGTTAATGAAAAGGAAACGGCTCTTATCCAGCGCCTCAAAGGTTTTGCAGACGTTGTAAAGCAGGCCGGTACTGACTACAGTCCTTCAGGAATAGCAAACTACTGCTACGAACTGACAAAGGAATTCAACCAGTTCTATCACGATTTCAGCATATTGCGCGAAGAAGACGAAAAGAAGAAAATTTTCCGTCTGGTTCTCTCGAAGAATGTTGCCAAGATTGTAAAGCTCGGAATGGGATTGCTTGGCATCGAGATGCCGGAAAGAATGTAATTGTAAGACTCAAAGGGCTTGTGGCTTTACTTCGATGCAGAAACATTGCATGAAGTGGCCGCAGGCTCTTTTTTGTTTTTTTAGTGAGATATAAACTGGTGTGTAATCAGTAATAATTTAGTATTTTGGCAGGCAGAAAGAAATATTATGTAGTATGGAACGGTCTGAAGACTGGAGTTTTCAGTTCGTGGAAGGAGTGCGAAGCTCAGATACGTGGAGTGGAAGGTGCGCTCTACAAATCGTTTGACACGGAGGAAGAAGCTCAGAGAGCCTATTCGTCTAATCCATACGAATATATTGGCAACAGCAAGTCTGCCAAATCTGCTGTCAAAAAGGCTGATGGACTGCAGGATGTCCCTACGGACAGAACAGATACGGTACTGCCCCTTCCGATGGAGGTCGAGGCTGAGGCTTTGGCTGTTGATGCCGCGTGCAGCGGTAATCCTGGTATGATGGAATATCGCGGAATTTATCTTCGTACCGGACAGGTGGTGTTCCACTATGGGCCCGTGTACGGTACAAACAATATCGGCGAGTTTCTTGCTATCGTTCATGCTTTGGCTCTGCTGAAGAAGAAACAGAGCAATATGACAATCTATTCCGACAGCAGAAATGCCATAATGTGGGTTCAGCACAAAAAGTGCAAGACTAAGTTGGAACGCAATGCACGTACAGAGGCTTTGTTTGATATGATTGCACGTGCTGAGGCATGGCTCCACAGCAACAACTATTACAACAGGATTGTCAAATGGGAGACCGGACGTTGGGGCGAGATTCCTGCCGATTTCGGCAGAAAGTCTTGATTACGAAACGTGCCGCGCATTTGGCTGTATTTATTTTTCCTAACATAAACCAAGCAATCGAAGATGAAGGAGTTTTTTAAAATAATGGGCAAGTATTTCCGTCCTTACAAGAAATTCGTGGTCGGAACATTTGGCTTCAACATCCTTACGGCTATATTCAATGTGTTTTCTTTTACATTGCTTCTTCCTATATTGAATATCTTGTTCGGCATAGAGACCGAAACATATAAGTTCATAGATTGGGGAACGGGCAATCTGAAAGACACTGCCATAAACAATCTGTATTATTATTCGCAGACGCTTGTCAACTCTTACGGACCGTCTACTACATTGCTTTTGCTGGGAGTGGGGCTTGCGGTTATGACTTTGCTCAAGACTGGTGCCTATTTCGGCGGTTCTGCATGTCTGATGCCTATAAGGACAGGCATCGTGAGGGATATACGTCAGGAAATTTATGCAAAGATTCTGCGTCTGCCTCTTTCGTTCTTCTCCGAAGAGAGGAAGGGCGATATTCTGGCAAGGGTCAGCACAGATGTCAACGAAGTGGATTCGTCTATCACCAATTCTCTGGATATGCTCATAAAGAACCCTATCTTTATAGTCATATATTTCTCTACTTTGATTGCCATAAGCTGGCAGTTGACGTTGTTCACCTTGCTTGTGGTTCCGTTCCTTGCATGGGGTATAGGTTCGATAGGACGCAAACTCAAGCGCAAATCGTTGTTCGCTCAGTCAAAGTGGAGCGACGGTCTGAGTCAGATTGAAGAGACGCTCGGAGGACTCAGAATCATCAAGGCTTTCATTGCTGAGGACAAGATGAACAGACGTTTTGTGGCTGTAAACAACGAATATAGAAACGCCGCTCTGAAGGTTGCCATCAGACAGTCTGCCGCACATCCGGTGAGCGAATTCCTCGGTACATGTATGATTGTTATTGTGCTGTGGTTCGGCGGTTCTCTCATCTTGTCGGACAATTCTCCTATTGATGCAAGCACATTCATCTATTATCTCGTTATACTTTATTCAATGCTTCAGCCTCTTAAGGATTTCTCTAAGGCCGGCTACAGTATTCCTAAGGGCCTCGCCTCAATGGAACGTATCAACAAAATTCTGAATGCGGAGAATAATATTCGCGAGAAGGAATCTCCTGTCAAGATTACGGGTCTCAATGATTCTATCGAGTTCAAGGATGTGTTCTTCAGTTATAACGGTGAAAGAGAAATTCTTAAGCATATCAATCTCAAGATAGAAAAGGGCCGTACTATTGCATTGGTAGGACAGTCAGGCTCTGGAAAGTCGACTTTGGTAGACTTGATTCCTCGCTACCACGATGTACAGAGCGGTGAGATATTGATTGACGGTGTGAACATAAAAGATATGTCTATACATTCTCTGCGTTCCATCATCGGTAATGTCAATCAGGAAGCTATCTTGTTCAATGACACGGTGTACAACAACATAGCATTCGGTGTTGAGAATGCAACTCCGGAGCAGGTTGAGCAGGCTGCAAGAATTGCAAACGCCCATGACTTCATAATGGAAATGGAGGACGGTTACAACACCAATATCGGTGACCGCGGATGCCGTTTGTCCGGAGGCCAGAGACAGCGCATCTCTATTGCCAGAGCTGTGCTTAAGAATCCGCCTGTTCTTATTCTTGATGAGGCTACGTCTGCCCTTGACACCGAATCGGAGAAGCTTGTGCAGGATGCTCTCGAAAGACTGATGAAGTCGCGTACTACCATCGCTATTGCGCACCGCTTGTCTACAATCAAGAATGCAGACGAAATCTGCGTGCTCCACGAAGGAGAGATTGTGGAGCGTGGCACGCACGAGGAATTGCTTGCTCTGAACGGTTACTATAAGAAGCTGAATGATATGCAGGCTTTGTAAGCAGAAGCTGTTGTCTGTAATTATCTTTTAACCTAATAAAAACGAACTTACATCTTATTGAAATATGAAAACTAATAAGGCTTTTTGGATTCTCTTGGCTGTTTGCGTGTTGTCTATATTGCCGTTTATAGGACAGACTGAGTTCTACACGAAGGGCGAACCGCGCGAAAGCGTCGTTGCACTTACAATGCTGAAATCGGGCAACTGGATATTACCTGAGAACAACGGTGGCGATATACCTTACAAACCGCCTTTCTTTCATTGGTGTATAGCTGCATTTTCTCTGATTACCGGTGGCGTAAACGAGTATACTTCACGCCTTCCGTCTGCCTTGGCTATGATAATAATGACTATGGCCGGATTCAGCTTCTTTGCGAAAAGACGTGGCGTTCAGGTGGCATTTTTAGCATCTGCGGTGTTGTTCACAGCATTTGAAATTCACCGTGCAGGTGTGAACTGCCGTGTCGACATGGTGCTTACGGCTGCTATCGTTTGTGCACTTTACGCACTATACAGCTGGTGGGAACGTGGCTTGAAGGGCTTTCCGTGGCTGGCCGTCTTGTGTATGTCGGTTGCGACATTGACCAAAGGTCCTGTAGGAGCGTTGCTCCCATGTTTGGTGGCAGGCGTATTCCTGCTTCTCCACGGCTATAAGTTCTGGCGCGTACTTCTTTATATGATTGGACTTGGCGTTTGTTCCATGATTCTGCCTTTGTGCTGGTATATTGCCGCTTATCAGCAGGGTGGCGACTCGTTCCTTTCGCTTGTTTACGAAGAGAATTTCGGACGCTTCACCGGCAAGATGACATACGAATCTCATGAAGAGCCTGTATATTATAACCTTATAACTCTTATTTCGGGCTTTGCACCATGGACTTTGCTCCTCGTGTTCTCTCTGTTCGGACTTAAATACAAGAAGCCTAACAGCACGTTCAAGGAGTTTTTCCGCAATCTTTGGATGCGCTTCAGAGGAATGGACCCTTGTCGTCAGTACTCTTTGCTCGCTGCAGTTCTCATATTTGTATTCTACTGCATACCGTCGAGCAAACGTAGCGTATATATAATGCCGGTATATCCGTTTATAGCATATTTCATTGCTGAGTACATGATATGGCTTGTAAAGAAACATGCTCTTTCGGTCAAGGTTTACGGCTCAGTATTGAGCGTTCTGTTCATACTTGTATTCCTGGTATTTGTGATTGTGAAGTCTGGATTCACTCCATCTTCTCTCATTTCCGGAAAAAGTTCTGTTGAAACAATGGCTCTTGTCATGTCTCTTCAGGATGTGAACATATTCATAAGTCTGTTGTCTTTGTTGCCAGTGGTATTTGCCGCTATATGGATGAGCAGTGAGCGCCATGCCGTTTCAGTCAAGCATCTGTATCTTCTTTCTGCTCTTGTTGTCAGCTTTTATATAGCTTTTGATGCGGTATATCAGCCGGCGGCATTGAAGCCTCAGTCTGTAAAGGGGCTGGCCGCGAAAGTAAATGAATTTGTTCCCGAAGGAAACATCTATTCTTTTAAGGAGGTTGATTTGAAGAAGCAGGGCAATCCGTTGCATTTCTTTGGACTGAATTATTATCTTAACGACCGTGTCAGAATCTTTGCTAAAGACAAACCTGCGGAAGGATATATCTGGATGACAGTAGACGATGCATATGGAATCTTTGAGGATACGTTCCCTGAATATGAATTAGAAGAAGTGTTCCGTGCCGACAGACGCTATGACGGCGCCAAAGGCATTCAGGCACTGTTCAGATTCAAGAAGGTTCGCTGAACGGTTTAAGAATATAATTTTTTATTTTCTGTCTTTTTTCTTTCTGCCGAGTGTGACATAAAGAGTTCTCAGCAGAATGAAGTTAACAGGGATAGCTATGACCAAAACCAGTATAGGTGCAATGAGTTTGTCTATGCCTAAGAATATGAACAAATTCAGCAGTCCTATGCTGATAAGATAATTGACAGTGTGGCAGCCGGCAAAGCCAAGTGCGTTGCCGGCTGATGTTTTAGATTTGAATGTGAAGAATGTTGTAAGGAAGTAATTGCATATAAACGACAGGATATATCCTGCCGTATATGCCGGAGTAGGCGATATGAATTTCAGCAATACGTAGTATATTGCGTAATGCAGTGCAGTACATATTCCGCCTACGGTGGCAAATCTTATGAACTGAAACAATTTTTCCTTATGGCAGTCTTTTATCTTTATCTTCATTTATCGTTCATTTCTCCTTTTAGTGTTCTTTCTGAAGTCGTATATCCTTCGTTGAAGAGCCACTGCGCTCCCTGAATCATCGAGAAACTGTAGTCTTTCAGCATCTTGAAGTCCGGATTAGCCTTGTCTTTGCTTGCCGACATCTTGAAATCGTCGCAATCGTAGAAGTATTCGGTTTCAGTAGCAGGCTCGTAGAAATAGAAATGCTTGTCATTTCTTGCACCAATCATGTTGTCGGCTGTAAAGAACATGCAAGGGCGTTTCTCCTTGAGCAAATCCACTCCCAAACCGATACGTTCATACTCCACTCCGAGCAACCCCAGAACCGTAGGCTCTATGTCTACCTGTCCTCCGTAGCAGAACAATTCTTTCGGCTCTATGCCTTTTCCGTAAATCATGAAAGGTATGTGGTTGTAGCTCTGAGGCATCTCGCAGTCGGCTTTGCCTACCAGTTTGCCGTGGTCGCCGACGAGAATGAACAAAGTATTGTCAAACCATGGTTGTCTGCTTGCCTGACTGAAGAACTTCTTTATCGACCAGTCTGCATATTCCACAATCTGCTTCTCCACATCATTGTTTTTAGGATGGAAGTAGTCTGGCACCATGTAAGGCGGATGGTTGCTGATGGAGAGCAGGCATGCAAAGAACGGCTTGCCTTCGGACGCGTGTTTGTTGAGCACAGGTACGGCATAGTCGAAAAGGAAGTCGTCCTGCACACCGAATCCGTTTACGACCTTGTTCGCCGGATAATCCTCCTGCGAATAAATCTCGTCGAATCCGTTTGTTCTGAAGAAAGCGTTCATGTTGTCGTATTGGCTTTCGTGCGTCATGAAGAACATTGTAGTGTAACCGTTGTCTTTCAGCACAGTCGGAAGTCCGGAAACGTTAGGTATGACAGTATTTTTCATCATGTTCTTCTTCATTATTGCCGGGAAAGAATACAAGGTGGCAAACATTCCGTGGTTAGTATGTATTCCGGCGGAGAAGAAGTTATGGAAAGCCATTGACTTGACCATCAGGCTGTCGAGGAACGGCGTCATGTTGTTCTTATTGCCGAAATGTCCCATCAGGTCGGCCGACATTGACTCCATGAATATCAGTACAATGTTCCTTCCCTTGAAATCTGTAGCTGTTCCTGCAATATGCTGTCTTATTGGCGACATTCCTGCAACCTTTGGGTCGTTTCGTCCCAGCAGGGTCTTTATGTTGGCTATCGCTTTCTTGTCGTCCATAAGATGCAGTTCCGCATTGTCCTTTCTGTTGTCGTCCATGACGCTTGTCAGCAGGTTGAATGTAGGACTCACGCCGAGCTGGTTAAGGAATGCATCGTTGCAGTAGTATGCGGCACTGATTTTAATCGGATTATATCCTATTCTGCCTCTTATGCCGAAGATGCAAGCGCCTATCAGCACACAGCTTACACCAGCAGCAATAAATCTGTCGCGTACACTCATCTTGCCTCTTTCTGCATGATTGGCTCTCAGCATGTCGCATCCGATGTGCTGTGACACGGTGATGTATACAATCGTTGCGGCGATGAACGGAATCAAGTATACCAGATAAGACGTTTCTTCAGTCACCATCATGGCTGTCTGTTCCTTATATTCAAACCATTCGAATATTGAAGAATTGATGTTCTTGAAGAAATATTTGAAATAAGGGATGTTTGCAGATGAAATCAGGAACACCAGCGTATACAGCACCGATGTATAGATTACTACGAAGCGCATCACCCACTTTCTGTAGTAACCTGCAATTCCGCAAATACACATCACGACGAGCGGAAGAATGGAAATATAGCATCCGATGACAGTATCGAACCATATACCTTTGATGAACGCCGTCGCCTGTGTCGTGAAACTTCCTGCACTTTCGTCGCCTATCATGTCGTGGCATGCTGAAAACATCAGCAGGCGCAGCAGAAATGTCAATACCAAAGCTGTTGCCTGGCATCCGACAACGAATGCCATGGCTCTAAAGAATTTCTTCATATATTAATGGTTTCTTCTTTTGTGAATAGAGGCCTGTGTTTGACCTCAGTGTAAATCTTTCCAATGTATTCGCCCACGATGCCGAGTCCAACAAGGATGCATCCGCCTATGAACCAGATGCTCACAATCAGCGAAGTCCATCCTTCGACAGCCTTGCCGTCTATATACGATATGAGGCCGTAGATTATGGCTATGAGTGATATAAGTATGAACACGAATCCGAGAGTTACGATAACCCTTAGAGGCTTGACCGAGAACGATGTTATTCCGTCAATGGCAAAGTTTATCATCTTCGACAGCGGATACTTCGATTCTCCGGCGGTCCTTTCCTTTCTGTCGTAATACACTTCTGCAGTATTGAATCCTACCAGTCTCACCATTCCTCTGAGAAACAGATTGCGCTCGGGATATTCGAGCAGTGCCTCAAGGCTGCGCCTGCTCATCAGTCGGTAGTCGGCGTGGTTGTAAACGATGTCTCCTCCCATAGCCTGCATGAACCGGTAGAAAGCCTGTGCCGTAACCCTTTTGAACATTGTGTCTGTCGACCTTTCCTTTCTTACTCCATAGACCACGTCGGCCCCGTTGTGAAAGCAGTCAATCATGTCAACAATGCAGTTCTCGTCGTCCTGCAGGTCGGCGTCTATAGATATTGCGGCATCGCATTTTCCGCATGCCTCATTGAGTCCGGCCCAGAGAGCCCTCTGATGTCCTACGTTGTGCGAAAGTTTCAGTCCGCACGCACGTTTCAGCCCGTTGCGGCACGTTGTGTTGTCGGTCGTGCACAATCTTTTGATTATGCTCCATGTCGAGTCTTTGCTTCCGTCGTCGACATAAAGTATCTGGCCGCAGTCGATTTTGCCGTCATTCTCCAGCTTTTCAGCAATCAGTCCCAACCGCTTGTTGGTTTCTTCCAGTACCTCCTGTTCGTTGAAGCATGGTACTACGATTATAAGTCTGCCGCCGTTCTCCATGTTGATTTTATGTTCTAATTTTTTCAGATAATGTGCAAATTTAATTCTATTAATCAGATAAATATCATCTTGTTCTGTATATATTCAGCTTTACCGCATCTTTTGTCTGTATGTTCCGGCATAATTTGTACACATAAGCATATATAAAAGTTCAAGACCGAAGTCTGCATCCGTTCTAGAAGCCTGACATCAGTCTTGAAAAAGCTGAAAGATTTTGAGCATGGAAAATAAAATGCTTTTTTAATCCTCGGCCGCGGTGTTCCCACATGGC
>ENA-UONW01003270-UONW01003270.1-human-gut-metagenome-genome-assembly--contig:-CS52-NODE-3270-length-13811-cov-28.800305_pt1 | contig 13811 bp, 11 predicted proteins | sample MGYA00242463_ERZ724010 | MGnify/ENA metagenome assembly ERZ724010 | reverse complement strand
TGACTTATTATCTATAAAATATTGAGTAATAATCGGTTGTAAATACAATTTGTGTAAAAAACTTGAAATTATTGAATTGCCAAATACTGTGACAAATATTGATTGGTGGGCTTTTGCTGATTGCATTTCTTTAAAAACGGTTATATTGCATTCCAAACCTGAAATTTCACCTGAAGCCTTTAGAAATTGCAACATTCTTTACATGGGGGAAAAACAATGATTCTAATTCAGCATATATATTATCAATATTGAGCATACCATACACAAGACAATATTTGAGAAATTTTATAATGGGGTTAAATTGTCAAAAGGGTAAAAGATTTTAGATATAATAAACATTTAATTCTTATAATATGAAACAGATTGGTTTGATTTTGTTGGTTGTGCAATATGCCATGTGCGCCGTTGCGCAAAGTAATGAAAACAAGGCATCATTGTCGCAAAGCGAGTTTGAGTGTATATATGAGTATAAGGTAACGAATACAAAATCCATAACGGACACCTATACGACTATCTTACAGATAGGGCGTGATTGTTCTTGTTTCATGGATTACACGGCGTTCCAGTCAGATTCTGTTAACGCCAATCCCAATTCTTCCGATGACGATATAAAAAAATACAAAGCGCAGAAGATGAAAAACAGTATGTTCTTTGACCAGACTGTGATACAGAACCGTCCGCAAGGTGAAATGTCCGTTTACAGTGTAATACCGCCAGATAATTATATGTATAAGGAAAAACTCCGTTCTGTCCAGTGGAACTTGGGCAATGAAACAGATACAGTCTGCGGTTATGCCTGTAAAAAAGCGACGGGCGAATACGGAGGAAGAAAATGGGTAGTATGGTACGCGCCAGGTATACCGACAACTTTCGGACCTTGGAAATTTTGCGGTCTTCCCGGTCTCGTAATGTTGGCTTATGATACGGAGAACATACACCGTTTTGAAGCCATTACTTTCCGAAAGGGTACATTGCCGATATCTTTTCCGGATATACCAAATATTGTGACAGTGGAAAGGGACAAGTTTATAAAGAGCAAGAACAAATTTGAAGAAAATCCTATGGGTAACATTCCGCCTGAATCAATCAGTGAAATGGTTGTGCAAAAGGATGATAGTGGAATAAGTTCAATCCTTATCAACGGGGTACAGTTGCGGCTTCGTCCAAACGGTTACACCCCCTTGGAGTTGGAATAAAAAGTGACTATGCGTTTATATTTCAGTATATTGTTTTTCTTTACTGTAAGTATCGCTTATTCACAAAACCGGGTGAAAGGGATGCTTACGGATGCTTCAGGCATGGGCATTGACGGTGCGATAGTCAAAATATCCGCTGACAGCACCGTCATTGCCTATGCAATTTCAGACAAGGGGCATTTTAATGTAGCCTTTAATACAGATGCAAAAAAAGTTCGGCTGATCGCCGAGTCGATTGGATACGAGTCCGTGGAAAAAGAAATCTTGAACGTGTCCAAGACTTATAATATTATAATGAAAGAAAATGCGACGGAATTGAAAGAAGTCGTCGTAAAGGCACCGGCAATCTACCAGTGTGGCGACACCCTGTCATATAATCTTTCTTCATATATCACCAAGAGTGACTATACATTGAAAGACGCCCTGAAAAAACTTCCTGGCATAGACATAGAAGAGTCTGGCAATATCAAATATTTAGGAAAGGAAATCTCAAACTTTTATATCGACGGCTTGGACTTGCTTGGCGGAAAATATAATATTGCGACGACAAACATACCTGCCTCGTATGTAAATTCTGTCCAGGTACTAAACAATCATCAGGCCGTAAACATGAATAAGGATATTTTTTCAGATGATGTGGCCATAAACATCAATATGAGCAGTAAAGCACGTTTCAAACCCATTGGAACTTATGAAGGCTCTGTTGGGTATGGTGACGACTGGCTATATAAGGTAAGTGGAGCAGGCATGCTTTTCAAACCCAAATTTCAAACCCTTGCCACACTGAAAATCGGTAACGTACATTCATTCGCTTCAAATGAAGCGGCTTCCCTTTTTGGTGGCATCGAGGAAGAGTCTAAGGCTGAAACGCTTATGGGAAATATATCGGCTTCAACTCCTCCGATAGACAAAGACCGGTATGCCTCACCTGACGAACGCCTATTTTCAGTCAATTTCATCCAAAAAATAACTGAAACGGCCACATTGCGTGGAAACGTTGATTATAGCTATTCCAAAAGCCGGTATGATTATGACATTCAACGCAACTTTTATGATGGTGATGAAAATATAATCATCAACCAAGGCATAAATTCTCTGTCTACAATCCATTCCCCCAGTTTCTCAATTGTTTATAAAAACAATGCAAAGACAAACTATCTTAACAACACTCTATTTGGCAAGGCTACTTTTTTAAGAAACGAGTTGCCGACGACAGAAAACAACCAGAAACTTATGCAGCAACAGTCCATGCGTGACTACTATGTTGGAAATGATTTTTCATATAGCTGGCGTAAAGGGAAAATGCGCTGGAACCTGTCTTCGTCCGTTCTGTTGTTCAACACGCCTAAAGTCAGGCTTACTTTAACAAGCGGAGAAAATGACATTAATCAAAATGCAAACAGTTTGGGCTTCCAGACCAAGAATACCTTGTCTGCTGTTTATGATTTTAATAACTCACGTTTTTATTTTCCTCTGTCGCTGAACTATTCGGCGGATGAAATCCAAACAGAACTGCAGTCCTATTTGGACAATATGGAAAACAAGAACGATATGAAAGGCGGTAAGTTGAGTGTTGTTTTTGCTCCCAAATATGAATACACCCATCCTAAACGCAAATATGTCTTTCGGGCCGACGTACCCATGCGTATAGATTACATATACAACAGGGATCATATAAATGATGCTAAAAAGAATTTTAACTTCTTTTCCGTGTGTCCCGGAATTTATTTCAACTATATAGTCAACAGCCGTTCCGTATTTAGAACACGGGTTGCCTATACTCGAAATTTTGGTGACATCTTGGATTTCCTGACGTTTCCGGTGCAGACGGACATTACGACTCAGAAAATAAGTTCCGGCATTCTGCAGGACAACAAGTCGTTGCTAGCAAATCTGCACTACGATTATAAAATCCCATTGGACATGTGGTTCGTAAATGCCGACATCGTATACCAAAGGGAGCATAACAACTTGTTGACATCTCAGAATGTGGCATCAGACTTGATTCAATCGACTTTCATATACATGCCCAATAATACCAATAACATAACGGCGCAACTGGGCGTAACCAAACAAATTGAGCCAATAAAGACGAAAATTTCATTGAGGGGATTGTATATGTGGAGACTGCAACAGGCGGAGCAGAACGATATGCTTATGACATATACCTGGCAAAACGTGGGTTTTTCTCCTACATTGACCTCGCAGCCATGCAAGTATTTTGAATTGGACTATTCAGGTGAAATAAGCAAGACTTTTTTGAGCTATGAGGGCGTCAAGAGAAGTTACTGGTCGCAGGTACATAAAATCTCATTAAAAATAACACCTGTACAATCTCTGATATTTTCCGCCTCGTCAGACATAGTGAAGAAGGACATAGCCCAAGGTTTGACTAAAACAATGGCCTTGCTGGACTTTGACATAACCTTGCTACTCAAGGCGTTCAGGTTAAATCTAAGCTTGCAAAACGCATTGAACCAAGACTCATACAGCTATTCGATATACAGTTCAATTAACACTTACACATATAATTATAGACTGCGTGGACGTGAATTATTATTCACACTTTCATTAACGTTATAATTATTTCTGAAACAAATTAAGTTTATTAAGCAATATGACTCCATGCAATGCGGAGCCGCTTTCCGTCTCTGCCAACATCGACAGCATCCGTCTGAGAGCACACTCAACAGGAGTGTTCCGCTCATCATAATGTTGACGGGCATTGGCCGCGCTGGTTTAAGCAGGCCGGTGCCCGTAAATTATTGTTAATAATACGGAAGTTTGTCGTGGAGTATATCTTTTGACAGTCAGACATTTAACATAGGTTCTGGCTGATTTGAACAATCTGAATGCTTGAATTTTTTATCGGTGCATTGATATTGTTTACATCTATTTTTTATAAATTTGCCAATTGAAACACAAACTTATGTTTTATGATAAAGTTTAAGGATATAACAGAAGACGACAAGGAACTGATACAGAGTTTTACGCTTTGGGGCGAAAGACAAAATTGCGACCTGTCGTTCTCAAACTTGATAAGCTGGCGCTTTCTTTACAATACACAGTTTGCGATAGTTGACGACTATCTCGTGTTCCGATTTTATATGGGCCACCACCTGGCTTACATGATGCCTGTGCCGCGGCCTAAACAGCAAGAGGACGGAACTTTTAAGGTGGAGCCGTGTGACGAATGCTCGGTGAGCGTGATACGTGCAATACGCGACGACTCGATAGCAATGGGACATCCGTTCCTGATGCTCGGTGTCTGTAACTATATGCGCGACATAATTGAGAGCCGTTTCCCCGATACGTTTGACATAAAGCCCGACCGCGACTTCAGCGACTACATCTACACGCGTGACAAACTGATAAACCTTTCGGGAAAGAAATTGCAGAGCAAGCGCAACCATATTAACAAGTTTAAGAGTCTTTATCCTGACTATAGTTACCGCGAGCTTACGCCCGACCTTATTCCGCAATGTCTCGAACTGGAACGGCAGTGGCGCCGTACATCCAAAGACGACAACGGAGAAGTGCCCGATGAAGATTTGTCTGAGGAACTGCGCTCAATGACGCGGGCATTTAACCGATGGGATAGGCTGGGACTTGTGGGCGGAACAATATTCGTGGGCGACAAGCTTGTGGCTTTCACCTTCGGATGCCCGATAAACCAGTGTACGTTTGACGTGTGCGTAGAGAAAGCCGACGTAAACTATGAAGGAGCGTTCACGATAATAAACCAGGAGTTTGTGAAACATCTGCCCGAGCAGTATTATTACATCAACCGTGAGGAAGATATGGGCGACGAAGGACTGCGACGCGCCAAGCTGTCGTATAAGCCCGACATTCTGCTTGAGAAGAACGTGATAATGGAGAAACATCCGTTGGCTGCCTTTGAAGACCAAGACCGCATAAAGGAAGAAACACGCGAGATATGGAAACAAGTGTTCAACGATCCCGACAAGTTTATCGACCTTTATTTCTCTCGTGTCTACCACAGCGAGTATAACGTGTGCTGCCAGATAGACGGAAAGGTGGTGGCTGCGTTGCAGACCTTGCCTTACACCATGCTTTGTGACGGACGTGAGGTTAAGACAGTATATGTAAGCGGAGTGAGCACGCGCCCAGAATATCGTCGTCAGGACATAGGCAACAACCTTATGCGCCAGGCACATTTTGGCGTATATTACAGAGAGATAGTTTTTGCTTCTCTTATTCCTGCCGAAGACTGGCTATATGAATGGTATGAGAAGTGCGGATATGCCTGCGTGATAACATGCACGCCTCCGCCTGCTGATGCCATGGCTACGTCGTTTGAAGAGTTTGACCGCATTCAGCGTGCAAAGCGTTGTGTGCTTCTGCATGATGAAGAAGGCTATGAGGTTATACGCGAAGACATACGTCTGGCAGGTGATGAATATCGTCCGCAGGCCAATAACATTCAGGCCATGTTGCGTGTGATAAACGCCAAGAAGGCTCTGGAAATGTATGCCGAACTTAATCCTGACAAAGATATGGTGCTGAGGGTTGAAGGCGATGCCGACATTCCGATGAATAATGCCTACTATGTAATAAAGGACGGAAAGGTGCGTCAGACTGATGAGCCTTATGCCGATGCCTTGAAACTGACAATAAACGGCCTGGCCGAATTTCTGTTTGATGGCGTAGGGGCAGAAATGAACCTGATGCTGAATTAAATTAAAAGTGAAAAGATAAAAGTGAAAAATCCATTAGCCTTTTGGTTTTGTAATAAGACTAATGGATTTTTCACTTTTCACTTTTATCTTTTAATTTCTTACAGTTTCGTTTTCAGTTCGTACAATTTTGTTGAGTTGCTGCCTTTGATGAGTATACAGAAGCCTTCGGGCTTGTTTTCGTCAATGGCTTGTTTAACCTCCTCAACATCGTGGAACTTACGGAACGGGCAGTCGGCTGACTTAAACTCGTCGCCCACGAGCCATACTTGCTCTATGTCTGAGGCCTTCAGCATGTCGGCAACTTTCTGATGCTCTTCGTCGCTCACTTCGCCAAGCTCCTTCATCGCACCTATTATTGCCATCTTGTGGTCGGCCTTTATCTCTCTGAAGTTCTTCAGTGCAGCCTCCATGCTGGTCGGGTTGGCGTTGTATGCGTCGATAATCAGTTTGTTGCTTGCCGTAACCTCCAGTTCCGAGCGGTTGTTTGTCGGAATATAGTTGGCAAGCGCATGGCATATCTGCTCTTCCGTAACGTCAAAATAAAGACCTATACATGCTGCTGCGAGCATGTTGTATATGTTGTAGCTGCCAATCATGTGAGTTCTAACCTCGTTCCACTGACCTTTGCCGTGGCGCCATCTGAAATTGAGGAACGGGTCGCACGATACGAATTCGCCGCAGGCGTTAAGTTCGTCGCTGTCCACAGTGCCATATTTAACAAGTTTAAGTCCTCCGGCTATCTTCAGCAGATGCTCGTTCTCGTTGTGTATGAACACCGTGCCGTTGTGCTCGCGCAGATAGTCGTAGAGTTCGCCCTTGGTGCGTATCACACCTTCAAACGAGCCGAAACCTTTAAGGTGAGCCTTGCCCACATTGGTTATTATGCCGTAGTCAGGCTCGACGATGTTGACCAAAGTCTTGATCTCGCCCGGATGGTTAGCTCCCATCTCTATCACGGCAATGTCGTTTTCGGCTGTGAGGCGCAGCAGCGTTTTAGGCACGCCGATGTGGTTGTTGAAGTTGCCCTGAGTGTATAGCACGTTATATTTTTCGGCCAATACGGTTGCCACGAGTTCCTTTGTTGTGGTCTTGCCGTTGGTGCCGGTTATTCCAATGATTTTAGTTCCAAGTTTGCGGCGGTGATAGTTGGCCAGCTGCTGCAGCGTGGTCAGACAGTCATCAGTAAGAATATACCTGCTGTCGCCTTCAACGGCAAACTCTTTTTCGTCGATAACGGCATACGAGCAGCCCTGTTCGAGAGCCTTGGCGGCAAAGGCGTTGCCGTTGAACGATTCGCCTTTCAGCGCAAAGAAAATAGAACCTTTTGGGCAGTCGCGGCTATCGGTAGTAACCTGCGGATGCTCGGTGAAGATTCTGTATAATTCTGATATGTCCATGTGTGATAGTTTTATTGGGTGCAAAAGTACATCAAAAAATCGTACCATGACAATTTTGCGGCCAAATAATAATATGTTCTGCACATATTTTCTTACCTTTGTGATTCTGTTGGTACAGAAAGAATTATTAATGAAACAAAAGATATATTGTTATAATTGCTAATCTGAAACTCTTTTAATAATATGAAATACGTAAACGAAACTGTGCGTCGTCAGGACCGTCTGCTCGATGAAGAGCGTGCTTTACAGCTTATAAAAGTCAGTGAGTATGGAGTGTTGTCAATGGTCGCTGCTGACGGTGAAGCCTATGGCCTGCCGCTGAATTATGTTTGGGACGGTGCTCACAGCCTGTATATACATTGTGCTCCAGAAGGAAAGAAACTCAGGGCCTTGGCGCACAATCATGATGTGTCGTTCTGTATAGTTGGCCATACTAATCTGTTGCCGTCGCGTTTCACTACCGAATACGAAAGCGTCGTTATGAAGTGTCATGCCGTAATTGTGCTTGATGATGACGAAAAGAGACACGCGATTCGTCTGCTGATAGACAAACTGGCCCCTGAATATAAAGAAGCCGGAATTAAGGCTGCCGAAAAATCGTTTCATCGTGTAGGCATAATACGTCTTGACATAATTGAGTTCAGCGGTAAGTGCAAGTCTGTTCCGTCGGCTCATTGATGTTTAGGCCCAAATATCCCGATTTGAGGTAAGTATATTTTCTGACTTGTTTTTATTCTTGATAAAAAACGTCAAAAATATAAAGAGTCTCGATATTTATGAGTATTTTTGCCGTCTGTAGAGATTAATTTTATTCTTTAATTTATATTGTGAAAGGCTTTATTCCTTATATATTGAACGTCAACGGGCGACTGATGGATTTGTCAGAGCCTTGTGTTATGGGCATTCTTAATGCCACTCCCGATTCGTTTTATGCCGGCAGCCGCAAGCAGACTGAGGCTGAAATTGCTGCAAGGGCCGATCAGATAATGGCCGAAGGCGGCAAGATTATCGACGTAGGAGCATTCTCTACGCGTCCCGGTGCGGCTCATGTAACCGAGGATGAAGAAATGGAACGCATGCGCATGGCATTGAAAGCCGTAAGAAGCGTGCAGCCCGATGCCCCTGTTTCGATAGACACGTTCAGGCCCGAAGTGGCACGCATGGCTGTCGAGGAGTTCGGGGCAGGCATAATAAATGATGTATCTGAAGGCAACATTAACGGCGCTTTCGGCGGCAGCGGTAATAATAGTGCTGATGTTGACGGATGCAACGGCGACGGCGAATGTCCCGAAATATTCAAGATGGCAGCCCGTCTTGGTGTGCCTTATATATTAATGTCTACCAAACCCGACATAATGAGCATGATGAAAGCCTTTGCTCATGAGGTGCAGACATTGCACTCTCTTGGCGTAAAGGACATAATATTAGATCCGGGTTTCGGCTTCGGCAAGACGCTTGAGCAGAATTACGAACTTCTTGCCGGACTTGACAAGTTGCGCGAATTTGAACTTCCGCTGCTTGTCGGCGTGTCGCGCAAGTCTATGATTTCGCGCCTGCTCGCCACCGATGCCGACCATTCGCTCAACGGCACGTCGGTTGTCAACACCATTGCCATGATTAATTCGGGTGCGTCAATTCTGAGAGTACACGACGTAAAGCCGTGCGTTGAGGCTGTAACCATTGTAAAAGAAGTATTTAAGTATGTTTGAATTTGGCATAAAAGATTTTGTCGATATATTTTGCGTGGCCCTGATGCTGTATTACATTTACAGACTGATGAAGGAGTCGCGCTCGCTCAACGTGTTTATCGGCATCATGGTGTTCATCGTTGTCTGGCTGTTCGTGAGTCAGATTCTTGAGATGCGTCTTCTCGGAAGCATCATGGACAAGCTGGTCAGCGTGGGAGTGATAGCAATAATAATATTGTTTCAGGAAGAAATACGCAAGTTCCTGTATAATCTTGGCGCTCACCGCCGCGTGAACGGAATAATACGCCTGTTCTTTTCGGGCGATAATAAGGACAAGGTTGACATGGAGTCGATAATGCCTATTGTGATGGCCTGCATGAACATGGGTAAGGCGCGCATCGGAGCGCTCATTGTCATAGAGCGAATATCGTCGCTCGACGACATTGTTGAGACCGGCGACATCATAGACGCCAATATAAACCAAAGGCTTATTGAGAATATCTTTTTCAAAAATTCGCCGTTGCACGATGGAGCTATGGTTATTTCAAAGAAACGTATCAGGGCTGCGGGATGTATCCTTCCAGTGAGCCACAGCATAGATATTCCGAAAGAACTCGGACTGCGCCACCGTGCCGCAATGGGCATCTCTCAAGACAGCGACGCAATAGCCATAGTGGTGTCTGAAGAAACGGGACGTATCTCTGTGGCCATAAAGGGACAGTTCCATTTGCGTCTGTCGGCAGAGCAGCTTGAAAGTATACTTACGCGCGAACTTGATTTCTGAGGCTTTCAGCAGCGCATGGCTGTGTGTGGCGTTGCCATGTTTTTTCGGGATTAATGCCTTGTGGATATATTTTTGTTTATTGAGACTTGTTGCAGGCATGCGTGTTGCTTGATAAAATAAGCTTACGCGCATAAAGATATGCTGAAACTAATTTTGCATATACATTTTGCTAAAAATAACAGCATATGTCTTACATATTAATTTTTTAAAGGCAATTTTGGTTAATAATTATAGCTTTAGGTTGAAAAAGTATTAAAAATAGAAATTGTAACGTAAATTTAATACTACATATTTTTATTTCTAAAAATAAAAGGCTATATTTGTAACGTCTCAATTTATAATTTATTGTCATGGTAGATTTTAAAAACTTTTCAGCTATTCAGACTTGCCTCGACGAATATATGTCGCTTACAGGCAAGAGTGAAATTAACGACATGGAAGCCAACCGTGAATTGGCCCGTGCTGGTTTGTTGAATGATTCTCAACCAAATCCGGGCAAGCCTTTAAGAAACTTGCTGGCTGGTTTGAGAGATTCTAATCTTTTACCTCAGAATATAAGGCAGATGTACGGAACGTGGATTATCCGATTGTCAACGACAATAGCTAAAATTCCACTCGTCAATCAGTTCCAGTATTGTTGACAAGTCTGCTTTGATAGTGTAGTGTAGGAAAAGATAATACAGCTTAATTTCAATGCACCTCATGTCCGTTATCATAGGATGTGGAGTGCATTGAATTGTGTTAACGCTTATTGACTTTATATATATCATGATGTTAAATAATGCTAACACCATTCAACTTTGGCTCGTCTTATCCGTCTTATACGTAAATTTGCAACAAATTATAACCTAAAAAATAAACGTAATTTTATTATGAAGAAAAATTTATTGATTATCTCGCTCGTTGCCGGATGCTTTATGGCCAGCAGCTGCGTAAGTAAAAAGGATTTGGAAAATTGTCAGCTTGAGAATAAGGAACTGACTAATAAATATCAGGAAACTCAGGGCAAACTTTCTGACGCCAATTCGGAACTTGCTGCAAGCAAGGTGCGTGTTACAAGTCTTGAGGAGCAGCTCGCTCAGACTAAGAGTGCATACGAGTCGCTGCAGAGTTCGCTCGACAAGAGTCTTACTGCAAGCAACCAGACAACTGTGAACATCTCTAAGCTGGTTGACCAGATCAACGAGTCTAACCAGTACATCCGTCACCTCGTTGAGGTTAAGAGCAAGAGCGACTCTCTGAATCTTATCCTTACAAACAACCTTACACGTTCGCTCAGCAAGGAAGAGCTTAAGGAGGTTGACGTTCAGGTGCTCAAGGGTGTTGTTTACATCTCTCTTGCCGACAACATGCTCTACAAGAGCGGAAGCTACGAGATTAACGACCGTGCTGCCGAGACTCTGAGCAAGATTGCAAAGATTATCAAGGACTATAAAGATTATGACGTGCTCATCGAGGGTAACACCGACAATGTGCCTGTAAACACATCTTCAGCTGCGATGAAGAACATCCGCAACAACTGGGATTTGTCTTGTCTCCGCGCTTCAAGCGTTGTTCAGGCTCTTATCAATCAGTATGGTGTTGACCCGAAACGTCTTACTGCCGGTGGACGTGGCGAATACAATCCTGTAACATCTAACGACACTGAGGTTGGCAAGCAGCGCAACCGCCGCACTCAGATTATCATCACTCCGAAACTCGACCAGTTTATGGATCTTATCGACAAGGCTCCCGAGAGTGCTGAATAATTAGAGAATAAGCATTATATTAAATTTAAATAAAGTCGCAGAAATGGTTTCTTTACCGTTTCTGCGACTTTTTATTTTATCCATACATCTGGCTTCTAACTCTTATATTGTTTCTATGTTGGTGTCACTTTTATCCTTCGGTCTTGTCTTCTCAATATGTATATGTATTAAAAAATCCGGCCTGCGCATATAAATATTCGTTATATTTATTGATGTGCAGGCCGGATTTACGCTGTGTTTTATCTGTTCATCATTTTCCAAGTCTTTCCGTCTTGAACTATAATTATTATTCCTTTATAGTCTTTTGGCGAAGTTATACTTTGACCGTCAATGCTATATGCCTTGTATGGTTTCGACATGTCGGGGGCATCGCTTTGTGTGACGCTGCTTATTCCTGTAGTGCTTCTTGTTCCGGTAACCGACATTTTCTTTATCTCCCATGTGCCGGCTTCAGTGTCGTTGCTCTTATAGTGGAACACTATGTTGATCTTTTTTCCTGCAAATGCGTTGAGCGAAATCTCACCCGAGTCAATGAATGTCCAGTTGTTGCCTGTCGGCCATGTTATTCCGTCGAGTGTTGTTGTCATTCCGTCGCACACCACCTCAACGCATAATGTTGTCTGAGGCGACTTGCAGAAGTTTACAGCGTGATTAAACGTAAGCGTTGCTTCGCTGAATCCGGTCAGGTCAATTTCGGGCGAAGTCAGCAGCGCCTCTGCGGCATAAGCCCTGTTGTTGGCGTATCCTGTACCTTTCCATCCATATTTTGAATCCTGTGTCCACACCTCAAAGTCGTTGTTCGGCACGGTTATGTTAGTTGTCGTGAAGTTGCCCGTTTCAGATGTGAACGTTGCCTGGTATATTGTTTCGTCTGTAGGCAATACCGGGTCGTCGCTGTATTCTGACGTCGTTACGGTGTTCTCAGGGTCAAAGGCATAGTTGATGCTGTCGCCCCATATATATTCCATGAGGTTAGGAAAATCTACAAATGGGTTTCTGTTGCCCTGAATTTTATACACTGCGTTGTTTCGTTTCACCTCCGTTTGGTCAACGGCGTCTTCCTTGGCCCACTCTATATATAATGTATAGGCCCATTCGCGCAGTGTGGGGTAGTCGCCTTGCTGGAGTATCTGCAGGGCTTGTTGTCCCGACCACGTAAAATCTTGGTATGCCGTGGCCATATACATGTATCCGCGGGCAAAGTCGCCTTTCCATTTGTCTGCCGGTTCCCATAGCTTGTATCCGTTGGTGTCGGTTCCAACTTTGGTGCATCCGTTGTCGGTGCTTGCGCTTGTTACCTTGCCCATCGGGTAGTTCGATTTTGCTGAATTTATCTTCTGTTCCGACGGCATAAGATTGTATAAGTCTTTATATGCTTGGTTTTCGCTTCCTCCCCACCAACTTTTCGGGAAGGAGTGCTCAATGTTCATCCCTCCTACGGTCTGACCTTTTGTGCCGAAATACCTTTTGTCGTTGCTGTATCTGTCAACCACTTGTCCGTCGTCCAGACGGTCAGTAGAGTAGAATCCGTCCCATGTGTGTCCCGTGCCTGAGCCATAGCTCAACACGGTGGCATTACTTATTATATTATGCACTGCCGTTTTCAGCTCTGCGCCTTTCTTGCCTTTTAGTGAATTGTAATAGTTCTTTGGAATTTGCGCCAATGCGGCTGTTGCCGTAAGCATAGCCATTGTTATGGCTGTCACAAAAATTCTTTTCATACTTTTTAATGCAGGTTTATTAAAACTTATTAGTTATACTTTTGAACAAAATTTTGCAAATGTATTGAAATATTTTTTATTCGTACAGCATTTTATGTCTTTTTATCTGGTAATGTATATATTGTATTAGGATTGTAATATCATTTTTTTTCTAATACATGCCCTTTTATCTTCTAAAATGGCCTCTTTTGCATCGTAAAAGGCATGCTTTTGCGTGATAAAAGGTGCCCTTTTATATAGCGGCAGATAAACCGGAAATAATTTTGTAGAAAACTCATCACTCGTCACATCTGCGCTTAAATGCCTGTAAATCAGCGCGTTATACCGTGATGAGTTGCATTTCCGACTCATCACGCCAGGACTTCCGCATGCCTGCGTGATGAGTTAAAAATACAGAACGTCACACTGTAACTTACTGTAAGCCAGCGCATTGAACGGCTTTGTGACGAGTGATGAGTTTTTAATAAAACTATTCTGCGTTTATCCGTGTGCTTTATTTATCATTGGCCTGGCATTCATATCTTTATGAATCCTATTTCTTTCCGGTGTGTCTTTTCTGTTCGGATAAAGCCGTGAA
>ENA-UONW01003254-UONW01003254.1-human-gut-metagenome-genome-assembly--contig:-CS52-NODE-3254-length-13867-cov-4.899435_pt1 | contig 13867 bp, 7 predicted proteins | sample MGYA00242463_ERZ724010 | MGnify/ENA metagenome assembly ERZ724010 | reverse complement strand
GATAAAGGAAAAATGATAAGCAGGACATCGGCTGAAAGGGTGCTCAACGCGGCCCTGGCAACAGGGGGAGACTTCGCGGAGCTTTACATGGAGGACGGGGAGAGCCACAGCATATCCATGCTGGACGGCGTGGTGGAGAATGCTGCCTACAGCCGCGCCCGGGGCGCGGGGGTGCGCATACTTTCCGGTACCCGTTCCGCCTACGCCTATACGGTGGATATATCCGAGTCCGCCCTTGTGGAGACGGCGAAAAGGGCCTCGGCCATAATAAAGGGCGAAGGGGGTGGCGTGCTGCCCTTCACGGATATACGCGACGGCAACTACAGGTGCAGGATACCATTCTCGGCGGTGGATAACGCAAAGCGGGTGCACCTGTTAAAGCTTGGAACAGACGCGGCGAAGGCTGAGTCCGGCGAGATAACCAAGGTCAGCGCCGCATATATGGATACGGATAAAAAGGTGCTGGTCTGCAACACCGAGGGAGTATGGGCGGAGGACAGGCGTCCGCGCACCCGCCTCGCCTTTACGGCGGTGGCAAGCGACGGCATGGAATTCCAGACCGGGCAGGAAATACCTGCCTTCGGCATGGGCTTTGAGGCTTATGAGCTGATAGACCCCGAAAAGGATGGGCGCACCGCCGCCCGGACTGCCGTTACAATGCTTCACGGAGTGGATTGCCCGGCGGGATATATGCCGGTAGTCATAGACGGCGGCTTCGGCGGAGTCATACTCCACGAGGCCTGCGTGCATTCATTGGAGGCTACCTCCGTCGCCCGCGGCAATTCCGAATTCTGCGGAAAGCTGGGCCAGAAGATAGCCAGCGATATAGTTACCGCCATAGACGACGGCACACTCCCCGGCGAATGGGGCAGCATACGCTACGACGACGAGGGCAACCCATCCCAGTGCAACGTACTCATACAAAACGGCATGCTTAAGAGCTATCTTGTGGACAGGCTGGGCAGCCGGATAATGAACCAGCCCATGACAGGCTCCGCCAGGCGGCAGAGCTACGAGTTCGCACCCACCTCCAGAATGACCAACACCTTCTTCGCCCCCGGCTACGATGACGAGGAGGAGATGATAAGGACCATGGGAGAGGGGCTTTTTGCGGCTAAGATGGGCGGAGGCTCGGTGAACCCGCTGACAGGCGAATTTAACTTCTCGGTGCTGGAAGGCTACTGGGTAAAGGACGGCAAGATACACTGCCCGGTACGGGGCGCAGCCCTCATAGGCCGGGGGGCGGAGGTGCTGATGAAAATAGACCGGGTAGGCATGAATATGTGGTTTGGCCACGGCATGTGCGGCTCGCGCTCCGGCAGTGTGCCTACAAACGTGGGACAGCCCAGGATAAGGGTGAGCGGCATAACCGTTGGCGGAAAGGGAGGCAGACTGTGATGCATAACGGGCTTGACAGGGAGCATAAGGCCGAGATAAAGGCGGACGAGAAAATAAAGGAATACGCCCACAGGCTCATGACCATTGCCATTGAAAAGGGCTGCGACGGTGCGGAGGTATGCGTAAACGAGTCCGATGAGTTCTCGGTAGGTGTACTGGAGGACGAGGTGGACGACTATACCGTAAGCTCCTCCTTCGGTTTAGGCATAAGGGTGCAGAAGGACGGAAGGAACGGCTACGCCTATACCGAAGCTATGGATGACCCGGAGGGCTTTGTGGAGGAGGCCATAGATAATGCGGAGACGGTAAAGAGCGAGGATATACACCCCATGGCGGAGCCTGCGGAGTATCCCGAAATACAAAAAAAGACCGATGCCCTGAAGGACATGGATGAATCGGAAAAGATAGAGCTCTGCAAGGCGCTGGAACGGGAGACAAAGCGGTGCGACGGCCGGGTAAAGCGGGTGGCCTGCTGCAAGGTAGTCACCGCAGGCGGCAGATTCTGTATATACAACACTCTGGGCCTCAGGGCCGAAAGGAGCGACAGGGTATCCTGCTGCTATGTGGAGCCGGTGCTGGAGGATAAGGGCCAGATGCGGGACGGCTTTGCATTCCGGGCAGACGGCGAGGCGCTGGACATAGCGGGCTGCGCACGGGAGGCCGTCGATGAGGCCATAGCCGCCATGGATCCCGCGCCCGTAGCGCCCGGCAGGTACGATATAATACTCCGAAACGACGCTATGGCAAGCATATTGGGCGCCTTTGCAGGTATGTTTTCTGCCGACGCCGCCCAGAAGGGCCTTTCGCCCCTGGCGGGCAGGGAGGGCGAGGATATGGCGGCAGAGTGCGTCACGCTGATGGACGACCCTCTTTACCCCATCAATCCAAGTCCCTTTGACGACGAGGGTACTCCTTCCGTAGCCAAGGCGGTGATAAAGGACGGAAAGCTGGAGACGCTGCTGCACAACCTCAAGACCGCCAAGAAGGCGGGGGTAAAGTCCACCTCAAACGGCGGCAGGAGCAGCGCCGGCTCGCCGGTAGGCGTGAGAATAACCAATTTTTACATAGCGCCAAAGGAAGGTACGCTGGGGCAGCTCATAAGCGAGCTGGGGGACGGCCTGCTCATCACCGACTTTTCCGGCCTCCACGCCGGGGTGAACCCGGTGAGCGGCAAGTTCTCGGTGCTGTGCAAAGGGCGGCTCATAAAGGACGGCAGGGACGTCCGTGCCGTAAACGAGATAACGCTGAGCGGAGATTTTACAGAGCTGCTCAGATCCATAGTAAGGGTGGGCGGCGACCTGCGCTTCTCAATGCCCGGAGGCAGCTGCGTCGGCAGCCCCTCGGTAATGGTACGGGGCGCCATGATATCAGGCCGGGGCGATGGCGGCCAATAACCGGAAAAAACAGGAAAACAGGGCATTTTGTTTGACAAGGGGCTGTAAGGAAGTGTATAGTTAATATATGATGTGGAAGGATACACCCATTTTTCGGACAGGCCTTCCGAAGCACACATGAACGGAGAACAGGAGGAAAAGGTGTTCGATGTAGGCGACAGCGTGTTTTATCCCATGCATGGGGTGGGTATCGTGGAAAGCGTTGAGGAAAAGGATATGCTTGGCGAAAGGGCCAAGTATTATATCCTGCGCTTCATTACATCGAAGCTTACGGCAATGGTGCCGGTAGCCTCGGCCGACAGCGTTGGCCTGAGACCTGTGATAGACTCTTCGGAGTGCGAGAAGATCTTTGAATACCTTGACGCGGCGGCAGTGTGTGCCGAAAGCGAAAACTGGAACCAGCGCTACAGGGACAACCTGGCAAAGCTCAAGGGCGGCGACATATACGACGTCGCCGACGTTATAAAGTGCCTCAAAAGGCGGGATTCCCTCAAGGGCCTCTCCGCAGGGGACAGAAAGATGCTCATAACCGCCCGGCAGGTGCTCTCTGCCGAGCTTTCGGCTGCCAGTGGCAGGGATATAGACGAAATCCGAGATATTATCGGGTAATATCAAAATAAGGCCAAGGGCCGTTAAACGAAAGGAGTTAAGAATTGGCTAAAAAAGTCGCAAGACTATTGCTCACCCTGGCGGGAGCCGCGGTGGGTGTGGGGCTTGTAGCGCTTGCCAACAGGGTTATCACCTTCCCGGAAGGGCTTACGCTGTATCAGCGCATGCTTCCATGGGGACTGGCGCTTGTGTTTGTGGGTTCGGGTACTATTATTGCAATCATTTTTAATCTTTTATTTGCCGAACCGCTTACCGCCGCCATAAGCTATGCCGAGGCCGGTATGTCAGCAATGCCAGCGGGGCAGCTGCTCTACTGCGTTTGCGGTCTGATCGCCGGGCTCGTTGTTGCATTTTTGGCGAGCACTCTGGTGGCGCGCTTCAAGCCTGCGTGGGTAGTTCTGGTCATAGACGTAATACTGTACATCGCCTTCGGATACCTTGGGTGGAGCGCCATGAGCAGGCGGAAGGGGCAGTTCAGTATGCCTGTTACAGGCGGCCACGGCAAGGCTCACGGCTCGGCACGGCCCAAGCTTCTGGATACCTCCGTCATAATCGACGGACGCATCGCGGAAATATGTGATACCGGCATAATTGAGGGCGAAATAATAGTGCCGAGCTTTGTGCTCAGGGAGCTTCAGCATATCGCGGACAGCTCCGATGGCCTCAAGCGCAACAGGGGCAGGCGGGGGCTGGACATACTCAAGGGCATGCAGGATAAAAAGTCAGTCCCCATCACCGTAGTCAGCACTGACTATAAGGATGTGGACGAGGTGGACGCCAAGCTGATACTCATGGCATCGGAGCTTGGCGGCGTGGTCGTGACCAACGATTATAACCTTAACAAGGTGGCCGCTGTGCGCAAGGTACCCGTGTTCAATATAAACGAGCTGGCAAACGCCCTCAAGCCCATCGCAATGCCCGGCGAGGAAATGAGCGTGTTCGTGGTCAAGGAGGGCAAGGAGGCCGGCCAGGGCATAGGCTATATGGATGACGGCACTATGATAGTAATAGAAAACGGCAGGCGCTTAGTGGGGGAGACGGTGGACGTCACGGTTACAAGCGTATTGCAGACCTCGGCAGGCAGAATGATATTCGCCAAGGTAAAGCAGGCATAGAAAAAGTTGGGCTGATCGCCCGGAAGCTGACCAAACATAAACCAAATATAAAAAATATTAAGAAAGGCCAGTATTCTCGTTGACAACCTTGACACGCGGTGTTACAATAATATACTGCGTTAGCATGGTAAATTGCGGGGATTGGCCTTTTTACAGTTGGTTTTTCCCACAAAAATCATGCTGGGTATCCTATGCCCACAAAATGGAAATGCTCATATGGAGTGACGCGCCGATAATATAATCCATGGTTATATGGTAATAACAAAGTATAAGGAGTGAACGCGATGGTGCATGAGGTTTACATGGGCAAGAAAAAGCGCATGAGCTTTTCCCGTATCAATGAAGTTCTTGATATGCCCGACCTGATAGAGGTTCAGAAAAATTCCTATCAGCGCTTTGTGGAGGAGGATCTCAAGGAAGTTCTTGACGACATTTCGCCCATTACAGACTATTCCGAAAAGCTCGTCCTTGAGTTTGTAGATTACTCCATAGATTTCGACCATCCGAAATACTCGGTGGAGGAGTGCAAGGAAAGGGACGTAAACTACTGCGCCCCGCTTCGCGTTACAGTTCGCCTTATAAATAAAGAGACCGGCGAGGTCAAGGAACAGCCCGTGTTCATGGGCGACTTCCCTCTTATGACCGAGCAGGGCACGTTCATCATAAACGGTGCAGAGCGGGTAATAGTCTCTCAGCTGGTCCGCTCACCCGGCGTATACTATTCCGAATCTATAGATAAAGTCGGCAAGCACCTCTTTGCCTCTCAGGTGATACCTAACCGCGGCGCGTGGCTGGAGTACGAGACCGACAGCAACGAGATAATGTACGTAAAGATCGACCGCCAGAGGAAGGTCTTTATAACCGCGCTGCTGCGTGCCCTGGGCTACAGCTCAGACGGCGAGATACTGGAGCTTTTGGGCGAAGACGAGCGCCTGAAGATAACCCTCGAGAAGGATACAACCAAAAACACCGAGGAAGGCCTGATAGAGATATACAAGCGCCAGCGCCCCGGCGAGCCTCCTACAGAGGAATCCGCACGCAGCCTGCTGAACGCCCTGTTCTTTGACAAGCGCTACGACCTTGCCAGAGTGGGCCGCTATAAGTTTAATAAGAAACTCTCCATCGCCTCGCGCCTCCACGGCCTTACTGCGGCGGAGAACGTCATAGCTCCCGGCACCGGCGAGATACTTGCCACTGAGGGAGAAGTAATAAGCCGCGAGGCCGCCGAAGCCATCGAAAACGCCGGCGTACACGGCGTATACGTCGTAGCGCCCGACGGCGCCAGGGTAAAGATACTCGGCAACCTGTTCGTCGACGCCAGGTGCTACCTGAAGTTCGATCCCGAAGAGGCCGGTCTGAACGAGAAGGTACATTACCCCACCTTCATGAAGCTTCTGGAGGAAGCGGGAGACATGGAAGAGGAGGAGCTCAAGAAGTTCCTGAAGGCCCGGGTGTACGACCTTATACCCCGCCATATCATCACCGATGATATAACCGCCTCCATAAGCTACCTTCTCGGCATGAGCCACGGCATAGGCCGCACCGACGATATCGACCATCTGGGCAACCGCCGCATAAGAAGTGTGGGCGAATTGCTCCAGAACCAGATCCGCGTCGGCATGACTCGCCTCGAGCGCGTGGTGCGGGAGCGCATGTCCATACAGGACACCGAGACCGCCATGCCCTCCAACCTCATAAATATCCGCCCCGTGACGGCCGCCATAAAGGAGTTCTTCGGTTCATCTCAGCTGTCCCAGTTTATGGACCAGACAAACCCCCTTGCGGAGCTTACCCATAAGCGCAGGCTGTCCGCTCTGGGCCCCGGAGGCCTGAACCGTGAGCGCGCCACCTTCGAGGTTCGAGACGTTCACTATTCCCATTACGGCCGCATGTGCCCCATCGAGACCCCTGAAGGTCCTAACATAGGCCTTATAAACTCCCTTTCCACCTATGCCCGCATAAACCGCTACGGCTTTATTGAGGCGCCCTACCGCAGGGTGGACGGGAAGAACAAGAGCATAAGCAACGAGATAGTTTACCTCACCGCCGACGAGGAGGACGACTACATAGTGGCTCAGGCAAACGAGCCTACCGTTACCGACGAGAACGGCAGGGTGTGGTTTGCCAAGGACAGGGTCGTTGCAAGAAGGCTGGACGAGATAATCGAAGTAAAGGCCACCGAGACCGACTACATGGACGTATCCCCCAAGCAGCTCGTATCCGTTGCCACGGCGATGATACCATTCCTGGAGAACGACGACGCAAACCGCGCGCTGATGGGCTCCAATATGCAGCGTCAGGCAGTGCCCCTCCTCAAGCCCGAGGCTCCCGTGGTGGGCACAGGCATGGAGTACAAGGCTGCACACGACTCAGGCGTCGTGGTGCTTTCCCGCCAGCACGGCGTCGTAAAGCGCGTTGACGCAAGCCATATAGTGATAGCCGGCGATGACGGCAACGACAGAACCTACAACATAATCAAGTTTAAACGCTCCAACCAGGGCACCTGCATCAACCAGCGTCCCATAGTGGTAAAGGGCGAACGGGTAATACCCGGGCAGGTGATAGCGGACGGCGCCTCCACCGATCAGGGAGAGATAGCGCTGGGACGCAATATCCTCATAGGCTTTATGACCTGGGAGGGCTATAACTACGAGGACGCCGTACTGATAAGCGAAAAGCTCGTCAAGGAAGACGTCTATACCTCCATACATATCGAGGAGCACGAGACCGAAGCCCGCGATACCAAGCTGGGCGAGGAGGAGATAACCCGCGATATCCCCAACGTGGGCGAGGACGCGCTGGCCAATCTGGACGACCGCGGCATTATCCGCATCGGCGCAGAGGTGCAGAGCGGCGACATACTGGTCGGCAAGGTAACGCCCAAGGGCGAGACTGAGCTCACCGCCGAGGAGCGGCTGCTCCGCGCCATATTCGGCGAGAAGGCAAGAGAGGTCAGGGATACCTCCCTCCGCGTGCCTCATGGCGAGGGCGGAGTCATAGTAGACGTAAAGGTCTTCACGAGAGCAAACAAGGACGAGCTGCCTCCGGGAGTAAACGAGCTGGTTCGCGTATACATAGCGCAGAAGCGCAAGATATCCGTAGGCGATAAGATGGCGGGCCGTCACGGCAACAAGGGTGTTGTATCCAGGATACTTCCCGAGGAGGATATGCCCTTCCTGCCCGATGGCACTCCCTTGCAGATAGTCCTGAACCCTCTGGGCGTTCCTTCCCGAATGAATATAGGTCAGGTGCTTGAGCTGCATCTGGGCATGGCCGCCAAGACCCTTGGCTGGAACATCGCTACCCCCGTATTCGATGGCGCTACCGAGGAGGACATAAAGTCCATGCTGGTAAAGGCAGGCAAGGACTGGGACGGCAAGACGGTGCTTTACGACGGCCGCACCGGCGAGCCCTTCGAGAACAGAATATCCGTAGGCTATATGTACTACCTGAAGCTGCATCACCTGGTAGACGACAAGATACACGCCCGCTCCACCGGCCCCTACAGCCTGGTCACTCAGCAGCCTCTGGGCGGCAAGGCCCAGTTCGGCGGCCAGCGCTTCGGCGAAAGGGAGGTTTGGGCGCTGGAAGCCTATGGCGCCGCCAATACCCTTCAGGAAATCCTCACCGTCAAGTCCGATGACGTCGTGGGCCGCGTAAAGACATATGAGGCCATAGTCAAGGGCGAGAATGTGCCTGAGCCGGGCGTGCCCGAATCCTTCAAGGTGCTCATAAAGGAGCTTCAGTCGCTGGGCCTCGATATAAAGGTGCTCAACGAGACAAAGGAAGAGATAAAGATCGGCGAGATGATAGACGACGAGGATGTGGCGCCTATGGACGTCAACATGGCGGGCCTTGAGGATACACCGGACCAGTATGCAAACGACAGCGACTTTGCCGAGTTTGACGAATTCGATTTTGATGACGCAGCCGACGACGGAGATGACTTCGATATTTCCGCAGACGGCGATGATACAGACGACTTGAACTAATAAGGCCGAAGGGAGATTAAGAAATTGTTTGAGCTTACCAATTTCGACGCTATACAGATTGGCCTTGCCTCACCTGAAAAGATCCGCGAATGGTCCCACGGCGAGGTAAAGAAACCCGAAACCATAAACTACCGTACCCTGAAGCCCGAGCGCGACGGCCTGTTCTGCGAGCGCATTTTCGGGCCCACCAAGGACTGGGAGTGCCATTGCGGACGCTATAAGCGGGTGCGCTACAAGGGCGTTGTCTGCGACAAGTGCGGCGTAGAGGTAACGAGGGCAAAGGTGCGCCGCGAGCGCATGGGACACATCGAGCTGGCCGCCCCCGTATCCCATATATGGTATTTTAAGGGCATTCCCTGCCGCATGAAGATGCTGCTGGATATGTCCCCACGCTCCCTCGAAAAGGTGCTGTACTTCGCGGCCTTTGTAGTGCTGGATCCGGGCACCACCCCCCTCATGTACAAGCAGGTGCTCTCCGATAAGGAATACCGGGACGCCCAGGCCGAGTACGGGCCGAAATCCTTCCGCGCAGGTATGGGCGCAGAGGCCATAAAGGAGCTTTTGCAGGCGCTGGACCTTGAAAAGCTTGAAGAAGAGCTCCGCAGGGAGATAGACAACTCCTCCGGCCAGAAGCGCAGCAATGCCATCAAGCGCCTGGAGGTAGTGGAAGCCTTCATAAAGAGCGGCAACAAGCCCGAGTGGATAATCATGGACGCAGTGCCAGTGCTGCCCCCAGAGCTTCGCCCTATGGTACAGCTTGACGGCGGCAGGTTCGCCACCTCCGACCTGAACGACCTGTACCGCAGAGTTATAAACAGAAACAACCGCCTCAAGAGACTGTTGGAGCTGCGTGCGCCGGATATCATAGTGCGCAACGAAAAGCGTATGCTTCAGGAGGCGGTGGACGCGCTCATAGATAACGGCAGGCGCGGCCGCCCCGTTACCGGCCCCGGCAACAGGCCCCTCAAGTCTCTGTCCGACATGCTGCGGGGCAAGCAGGGACGCTTCCGCCAGAACCTGCTGGGCAAGCGCGTGGACTATTCCGGCCGTTCCGTTATAGTCGTAGGCCCTGAGCTCAAGATGTATCAGTGCGGACTGCCAAAGGAGATGGCGCTGGAGCTGTTCAAGCCCTTCGTAATGAAGAAGCTTGTTGAGGACGCATACGCACACAACATAAAGAGCGCGAAGCGCATGGTAGAGCGTGTAAAGCCCGAGGTCTGGGACGTACTGGAGGGCGTAATAAAAGAGCACCCCGTACTCCTCAACCGCGCGCCTACGCTGCACCGCCTGGGCATACAGGCATTTGAGCCGGTGCTGGTAGAGGGCCGCGCCATCAAGCTGCACCCCCTTGCGTGTACCGCGTTCAACGCCGACTTTGACGGCGACCAGATGGCGGTTCACGTGCCCCTTTCCGTGGAGGCACAGACCGAGGCCCGCTTCCTCATGCTGGCCTCAAACAACATACTGAAGCCTCAGGACGGCAAGCCCGTTACCTGTCCTACTCAGGATATGGTACTTGGCTGCTACTACCTGACCCTCCAGCGCGACGGCATGAAGGGCGAGGGCAAGGTCTTCTGCAGCCAGGACGAGGCCTTCATGGCCTATCAGATGGGCGAAGTCACCCTCCAGTCCAAGGTGAAGGTGCGCATAGAGCGGGAATGGGAAGGCAAGAAGTACCGCCGCGTCATAGACACCTCCGTAGGCCGTCTCATATTCAACGACGCAATACCTCAGGACCTCGGCTATGTGCCGCGGGATACGCTGGATGACATGTTCAAGCTGGAGATCGATAAGCTGGTAGTAAAGAAGGATCTGGGAAAGATAATCGACCGCTGCTACCGCAAGTACGGCCCCACCCGCACCGCAGAGATGCTGGATGCCGTAAAGGCGCTGGGCTATAAGTATTCCACCCGCGGCGGCATAACCGTAGGCTTCCAGGATATACAGGTACCTGCGGAGAAGAAGGAAATTATCGCCAAGGCCGAGAATGAGGTGGCGGAGATAGACAACCTGTTCCACGCCGGTATGCTTTCCGACAGCGAGCGCAGGAGCTACGTCATAAAGGTCTGGGAAGATGCTACCGATAAAGTTACCGACGCGCTGATGAGCTCGCTGGATCCCTACAACCCCATCGCTATGATGGCGGACTCCGGAGCCCGAGGCAGTAAGAACCAGATACGTCAGCTGGCAGGTATGCGCGGACTTATGGCAGACCCTTCCGGCCAGATCATAGAGGTGCCTATAAGGGCTAACTTCCGTGAGGGCCTGACAGTTCTGGAGTTCTTCATAAGCTCCCACGGCGCCAGAAAGGGCTTGGCGGATACTGCACTGCGTACTGCAGACTCCGGTTATCTCACCAGAAGACTGGTGGATGTATCTCAGGACGTCATAATCCGCGAAGAGGACTGTGCCGCTTCCCGCGGCGAACGTCCAAAGGGCATGCCCATAAGCGCCATTATGGAAGGCAACAAGGTAGTAGAGCCCCTCAGCGACAGGCTGCTGGGCCGCTACACCGCAGAGGACGTTTACGATCCCACCACCGGTGAGCTCATAATCCCCTGCAACGAGATGATAACCTTCAGCATACGCGACCGTATAATCAACGCAGGCATAAAGACCGTAAGCTGCCGCAGTGTATTCACCTGCCGCAGCGAGCACGGCGTGTGCGCGCACTGCTACGGCGCCAACCTGGCAACCGGCGGCAAGGTAGACATAGGCGAGGCCGTAGGCATCATCGCCGCTCAGGCCATAGGCGAGCCCGGTACGCAGCTGACCATGCGTACCTTCCATACCGGCGGCGTTGCATCGGCCGACGATATAACACAGGGTCTTCCCCGTGTCGTTGAAATATTCGAAGCGCGCAAGCCTAAGGGCCTTGCGGTCATCTCCGAGATAAGCGGCCGCGTGTCCCTTACCGAGGGCAAGAAGCGGGAGGCTACCATAACCAACGATGACGGCGAGAGCGCCAAGTACCTTATCCCCTTCGGCTCAAAGCTGAGAGTCAGGGACGGCGACGTGGTGGACGCAGGCGACGAGCTGACCGACGGTTCCATCAACCCTAACGATATACTGAAGATAAAGGGCGTAAAGGGCGTTCAGGCATATATGCTCAAGGAAGTACAGAGCGTATACCGTCTCCAGGGCGTTGAGATCGCGGATAAGCACATCGAAGTCATTATCCGCCAGATGCTCCGCAAGGTACAGATAGAGGACGCGGGCGACACTACTTTGCTCCCCGGCGAGCTGGTGGATATATTCGCCTTCGAAAACGAGAACGAGAGGGTTATACTCGAGGGCAAGCAGCCCGCAGTCGCAAAGCGCAAGCTGCTGGGCATAACAAAGGCCGCCCTGGCTACCGATTCCTTCCTATCTGCCGCATCCTTCCAGGAAACCACCAGGGTGCTCACCGAAGCCGCTATAAAGGGCAAGGTAGATCCGTTGGTAGGTCTCAAGGAGAACGTCATAATCGGCAAGCTTATACCTGCCGGCATAGGCCTCAAGCGCTACCACAACGTAGAGGTGCGTGAGAAGGAAGATATCCCCACCGTAACCGAACAATAAATACAGCCTTAAATGGACCCCATGGGCGATAGTTGTCCATGGGGGCTATTGTATGGAGGATCAGAAATGGCAAAATACACAAGGACAGACTGTCCGCTGTACGGCGGAGAATACTGCAAAAAGCTCAATATGAAGAGCTGCAGAACCTGCACTGTGACAAATGACAACGCCGCGGGCATAAAGGCGGATATCGACGCCATAGAGAGCCTTATGCCGGAGGGCGGTATGGCTCGCTTCTTCGAAGGAGAGGAGTGCGTACTCTGCAAGGGCGAAAAGAAAAACAGGGCGGATTGCTACGCCATGGCTGATATAGGCCATCCGGAACCCAAGCGGGAGGGAAGGAACGCCATAGGCTTGAAGACAAAGCTACGCATAGGCTCCATGCTGCCGGTGCAGCTTTCCTGCTGCTCCAACTGCCGCAAAAAGCACAATGCCGCTTCTAACCGCGAGGCGGCAGTCACCCTTACCGTGGCAATAATAATGCTGGCCGTGCTGAACTTCACGCCCACGGCTGAGGCCATAGCCGCCATAGGAAGCTACATGCCGCTGCTGCTGTTTGTGATAGTAGTGGGTGGAACGTGGCTTATAGGCAGGGCAAGCCGCAAGAGCATGATAAAAAAGTTCTCCGAGACTACCTGTATGGACATATTCGAGGTGCCAGGCCTTGACGAATTCAAGGCAAGGGGCTGGTTCGAGATAAGCCCCTACAAGGATATGAGCAGGCTGGTATTCTCCAGGGAGCCCCTCAGGCAGGGCCTGTTCACCGCATCGGAGAAAAAAGGGAAGGAAGAGCAAAATATATAGTGTTTTTCGAAAGAAAATCATTAAAAACGTTTGACAGCGAGCCGCTTATGTTGTAGAATACGAATGCTGTGCTTTATGGGCAGAGTATGCATTCAGGGCAGTTCTGCGCAGAAGCGGCGGCTTATTTATCGGGAAAAATTCCTCTTCAAGGGGTTGCAGAGGATTTTCTTAATATAAATAACAAATATATTTTGAAAAGGAGAAAACCTAATGCCTACTATTAACCAGTTGGTTCGCAAAGGCAGGGAACAGGTAAAGTATAAGTCCAATTCACCTATACTGAAGCAGTGCCCCCAGCGCCGCGGCGTCTGCACCGCAGTGCGTACTATGACCCCCAAAAAGCCTAACTCAGCTCTTCGTAAGATCGCCCGTATCCGTCTTACCGACGGTCTCGAGGGTACCGCCTATATCCCCGGCATCGGCCACAACCTGCAGGAGCACTCCGTGGTTCTCATTCGCGGCGGCCGTGTAAAGGATCTCCCTGGCGTCCGTTACCACATCATTCGCGGCGCTCTGGATACCGCAGGCGTTGCAAAGCGCATGCAGGCCCGTTCCCGCTATGGCGCAAAGCGCCCCAAGAAGTAAGGAGGTAACAGAATATGCCAAGACGTGGATTTGTACCCAAGCGTGAAGTTCTGGACGACCCTATTTACGGCGGAAAGCTCGTTACCAAGCTCGTCAATCAGGTAATGCTTGACGGCAAGCGCGGCACCGCTCAGAAGGCCTGCTACGGCGCCTTCGATATAATAAAGGACAAGACCGGCCGCGAGCCTCTGGAGGTCTTCGAGGAGGCCATGAACAACATCATGCCCGTTCTGGAAGTCAAGGCCCGCCGCGTGGGCGGCGCTACCTATCAGGTACCTATCGAGATCCGTCCCGAGCGCCGTCAGACCCTTGGCCTTCGTTGGCTGGTAAGCTATGCCCGCGCCCGCAGCGAGCGCACCATGCAGGAGCGCCTTGCCGGTGAAATACTGGATGCCTGCAACAACGCAGG
>ENA-UONW01003251-UONW01003251.1-human-gut-metagenome-genome-assembly--contig:-CS52-NODE-3251-length-13871-cov-5.404748_pt1 | contig 13871 bp, 4 predicted proteins | sample MGYA00242463_ERZ724010 | MGnify/ENA metagenome assembly ERZ724010 | reverse complement strand
CATATCTCAAAGCTGCCGGAATAAGGCGCATTAAAGTCAATCCATTTTGTCAAGGTCTGCATATCATCCGGCATAAGTTGCACACCATGATGCCCCTTTTCAAGCATTCTGATAAGTTCACTATTAGACGCATGATATTCATAAGGCCTTAAAACATACATATCAGCTTCAGGTCCTTGACGGTATACATACGGATGAAGATTCAGATAGCTCTTACGATAATAACGCCTGATTTTAGTTACCACCCCACGTTTATACAACTCTGTACTATCACCCTTCAAATAAATCTTATTTTGCTTTCCATCATGACACATTACACAATAACGGTCCAATATCGGTTGTATTTCATACTCAAAAGTAAAAGGACGCACTCCCCCTTCCGGTTCAGTCAATCTCCTAGGCAACATTTGCGAAGCCACAACACGTTTAGGAATCGGAATCGTATTCTGGTCTTCATGACAACCGATACATGAAACAACTTCACCCGGCATTGGAGTAAACCAACTGCGCATCCATTGTATTGCCCTACCTTTTGCATCAAGTGGTTGTAAAGATATAGGTGTATTGGCCGGTACCTTAAATATGGCAGAACCATCTTCTTCCACCTCTACCGTACCCAACTCACGCTTGATATCCCACCCACTTTGTATTCCTTGTGCATCAAAATCTGAAGGTGAGTTCAAATAAGCATATTCGTATGTAAAAACACGGAGTTTCTTCACCGTACCACGAGGAACGCCTCTCAATCCCTCACCCTCATACAAATCTTGAATAAAAACTGTAGCCTCATTATCTTCCAAATGGACCTTGTCGGGAATAACAGGAGGAATAGCACGTTTCTGAACTGGTATCGGAGTAATCATCCCTTCACCTTCAAATTCAGCTATTAAGGTTACATTATCAAACACATCTACTAAATAGATTCCCCATAAACTCTTTTTATGCAACTTTGCCGATACCAAAAAATACTTATCATTCAAAGGATATGGACGAGTAAATTGTGGCCAAACCCCATCCACCAAATAATCCTTAATTTCCGGTATTGTTACCTTTTTCCGATAAGGAATTTCCTGTACAACACCCTTTTCTTCCTTACGTCCTTTCAACGGATCAAAAATAAACAATCTACCAGAACGGGAAACTCCATGATGCCCCGTTACTACACCCACAAAACGACTGTTTTGTTCTGGTAACTGATGCATATCATAAATACTATTAGGCCAATACGAACCACTACCATACAAGGCCTTACATTCAGTTCCATCCGGATTTGAATGCATTACGATACGAGAAAAATAATGTGTCAAATCCGTATATTCCCATCTTGTATACATTATTCTACCATTCTGTAAAACAGTAGGAGACCAATTACCATCCTGATCAAAAGAAATCTTACGCAAGGTATTATTTCGAGGATCATACAATGCTAAATTATGAATCGTTCGTAACCCATTTTCACATGGAATGCCATTATATCCAATGTTAGTAGTAAAAAGAATTCTACCATCCGGCAAATAACATGGATCTGCGAATTCCAAATCCGATTCAAGTGACTCTGTAATTTGTTTTAAGCCTGTCCCATCAATACCAATCTCAAAAATCCGCCAAGCATACTCTTTCTCACCGGTAGGATAAGTTACATAAGCAGGTGCCGCAAACATCATTTTATCAGCCCCCCAATGCAGCTGTACATCTGCAATTCCTGTATTATCATCAGGTTTAAAGACAACACGACTTTTAACCTTTTCACCACGTAACCCACTTAATTCACAAATAGAAGCATCATACCCTCTTTTAGGCGTATCCATAAGTCCCATATAATTACCAGGAGGCATACAAAGAGAAGAGGCCATTACCTTCCTGGCACGTTCTCCAAGACGAAAACGTGTTACCAGAATACGATCTATATCCAAAAGCTTATTTGAAAGCAAAATATCCCGCTGTAAAGCCAACAAATGTTCAGCTTCTTTCAGTACAGCAAGACTATCCGCTCCATCTAATCCTATTCTGACTTTTTCAACATTTTCATTAATATACTTCCATTTCTGCATTATTTCCCGAGAATCAAAACCTGGCTGTTTCTTCATATCTTCAATAGCCAGTAAAACAGATTCCGGGTTTAACCATTTCAACCGTTCCCGAATATCAGGTAATGCATTCTGTGCCCATGTACTTTGTCCTCCTAGCATAAAAGACAAAATACATACCAATAATAATTTTCTCATAGACGAATTATTTTCAATCATTTAAAAAACATCTAATTTTTCATGCAAAGATAACCTATCAGGCTCTCTATGATTTACTCAATTTCGCTAATCTTTTACTCATTTATACAAAATAGCGTTTTCAGTCGATCTATAAAAACAATCTATTATCTTACATGGACAACCTTTTGTAACACACTTACATATCCTTCATAGTTTAATATATATGGAAAACTATTTATCTAAAATCCAACATAAGGTCTGCCCTTCATATCCTTTTCCAACTTTATACAAAAAGCTACGTGTACCTTTTAAAGGTGTTTCTATATCAATATGAATTTCACTTTCATTTTTAAGCAAACTAGCTACATGAAGTTCCGTAGTTCCCGTTTTATTTATATTCTTCACCATTAACACACATGGTTGATCGACCTTTAAACGGATTCCACTTTTTTCAAACACTGAAGGCTTATAGAAAACTATACCATATACATCCAATTGAGCATGATATATAGCCTGTTGATATTCAGAGTTTTCTAATATTTTCATCTTACTCATATCATAATTTCTTGCATCTTCGACACTTTGCATATCAGGAACTATGGCATACGCATATTTCTCTTGAGTCGGTTTTATTCCATGACTAATACATAAAGTAAAGACATCTTTACTTATCTCCTGGTCATAATTCCCATTGATGTTCTTCCAATTACCAGTCCTATTTTCAACATCCAATTTCACTTTGGAATTTTGCAAAAAGAAATACCCGATTTGTCCATGCAATATCCACTCCAGACTATCAACAAACACATGTCTTCCTCTATCTACTAATATAGACTTACCATTAACCGATGCAATTATTTTCCCATCCAACGAACATTGATTTATAGTTGTATTTACCTCATTTTGAGAAGTCGAACAAATATTATTACCCAAACATACAATTTCTTTATCGAAGAAGAACCATGCCTTATTCGCAGATGTTCCTATTCCATATCGTTTATCAACATATTGATAAGCAGAAACATTATAAACACTATCTGTAACCCCTCCTGCAATATCAGCTTGTCCATATGTAATATAAGATTCGTCCACCGGAATTTTTTCAACATTTGGACAAGTTACTCCAGGAATTTTAGTATAATCCCATACCGGAAATATATTCTCATACTCGTCTCCTTTTATAAAAATTCCTGTAGAACCATCCGATAAGAAATATTGCTTATAGGCTTCTTTATTTCCTACTCCCTGTTCATTTTTCACAACGCCCTTAGAGACAAAACGTAAATCCATTACATATTCAGGACGTATATGAACAGAATAATTCGTTTTATAAAAATAACGACTTTTTGATTCGATACAATATTCTGCAGATTTGCTTCCTGTCAACCTTTCTTTCGCCTGTTTATATTTATCTGCATGAATCGGGTCTAAAAGAATCATTCTATCCATTAAAACCGTACAACTTCCTCTTTGTAAAGCATTCGGTCTAGTTGAAGCACGTCCAATAACATTATAAGCAATATGTGAACCTCGTATAACACTCAAATAAGTATCTCTGACAAATTTACTCAAAATGGCCAATCTTTCTCCAGATAACGCAACTGATGTACCTATCGCATAACATGAAGCTTTGGTAATTCCATCAAGAAAAGCATCACCATACTGTCCTATATGAAGTTGGCGACCATGTTGGGTATAAGAATTGTCACATTGTAATCCTTCAGAATTCATTGTATACATTATAGGAGAATAAATATATTCCATTGACAATTTCAACAAATCTGAATTTCTCGTCAAACATGCTCTATATAGCCAATGCAAAGCAACATCTACCCGATTGGCACCTGTTTGCTCAGAAGGATCCCCACCATTATTTTTGAGCCTATCTAAAGATTTGTCAAACAAATCTTGGGGTATTCGATGAAATCCGCAATTTTGAATTAACATTAGAAACATTCCCATCCGCTGTGGTTCGGCAATCTCATTCTGATACCAATTTGTAGAACGAGGTTCCTTTGTATGCCAATACAAAAGCATTGTGTCTAACATTCGTTTTACTGATTCATCTTTATAATAATGACTTTCTGGTGAAACAAAAGCCACTCCTATTTCCAACATACGGTCAAGATGTCTTAAAGGTTCCCAAAGAACCCGATCTGTAGACTGATAATTGATATCAGGAAAAGTACCATTGTTGTTCCATAGATTCATATATAATTCCACTCTACTATCATCTAATGCTATTTTTAATTTAATATCATCAACTATCCTTTTAGTAATTATATCAAAATCCGATGCTTCCACTTCCTCACTCTTCACAACACAACGATTCAATGAAAATAAATTTCCACAATATAATATCTCTACAATACAGAGTAAAATAGCGAACAAAAATTTTCTCATAATACAATTAAACACTTATAATTCAAACAATTTTAAATATTTTCTTCAATCGTATATCTCCGATCGAGCGTCCTATCGATATTTGGAACTCTCCAGGCTCGACTACATAATTCATGGATTCATTCCATAATCCCAGATTCCTGACAGGAACAGTAAATTTGACTATACGCTCTTCACCCGGTTCCAATTCCAGTTTCGTGAACTCTTTCAGCAAATTAACCGGAGTGACCACGCTGGAAACGCAGTCTCTGACAAACAACATGGGCACTTCCTTGCCTTTGACAGTTCCTGTATTACGGATTTTAAAAGAAAGTTCCATATCACATTCCTGTGACTGGAGTGAATCCATTTTCAAATCGCTGTATTCAAATGTCGTATAACTAAGACCATGTCCAAAACAATAAGCCGGCCTGTCATCATTCCGAGAACTGCCCAATCCATACCCTGTCCAGTATCTGGAAGCGGCCTGGTAATAGTACATAGGTACCTGTCCGGCATGTTTGGGTATTGTTATGGGAAGCTTGCCGGAGGGATTTACCTGACCGAACAGAATCTCTGCAACAGCTTGTCCGCCATACATACCGGGTTCCCACATATCCACAATAGCCGGAATATTTTCTGAAACCCACTCATTATTCAACGGTTTACCGTTAACGATAACTGCAACCACCGGCTTACCTGTTTTCTGCAAAGCTTTCACAAGTTCGACCTGACGTCCGTAGAAATCGATGGACGGACGGTCTGCCGACTCACCGTATGTTCTCAGTCCCCAATCCGAACGGATACCGTATCCTCCAATTACAACTACAATCAAATCACAGCTTTTCGCCTTGTTGACTGCATCAGCAATGCTATAGTCGGATATTCCGCCTCCTTCTGCCAGCATTTTCTTCTGCAAGGCCGGATCGGTTGTATTGGTTTTGTCATGCGACAATTTCGATTTGATACGACCGCTGTTGCTGTATACTATTTTTGTATTCCCTGCAACCATACGCATTCCTTCCAGAACTGTAACCACATTCTCGTCAGGCTGGAAAAAACTCCAGTCTCCTAAAATTGACTGGTTGTCCGCATTGGGGCCGGTAACCAGAATACGTTTGTACTTCTTACTGTCTATCGGAAGAAGGTTGTCCTCATTCTTTAGAAGGACAATACATTCACGAGCGGCATCCAATGCCACCGCACGATTTTCCGGAGTGGCATAAACATCTTTCGATGCATCCACATAACGGTTTTCAAACAAGCCCAATTCAAATTTTATCTTAAGAATACGGCGGACGGCATCATCTATACGTTCCAACGGTATCTTTCCTTCCCTTACCAATTGTTTCATCGGAACCAGAAATTGCAGACTGTCCGGAGAATACATGTGCATATCCATTCCGGCATTTACACTCTTCTCCAGAGCTTCCTTCTGGTCATGTGCCGTATAATGCAGACTTCTCAGATTGTCCATATCCATCATGTCACTGATGAAAAAACCGCCGAAACCGAACTCGTTCTTGATGACGTCTGTCAACAGCCATCTGGAGGAATGACAGGGAATACCGCCAATATCATTATGTCCCGGCATAATGGTCATACAGCCCGCCTCTATGGCAGCCTTGAAAGGCGGCAGTATATAGGAGCGCAAGGAACGTTCGGATATATCTGCCGATGCATGGTTCACACCTCCTACGGATGCTCCTCCGGCAGCCAGATGCTTGACAGAAACAGCCACCTTTTTTCCCGGTTCAGGATTGCCCTGCAAGCCTTCCACCGCCTGTTTGACCAACTCACTTGCCAAATAGGGGTCTTCACCGTATGTCTCCCCCGTACGTCCCCATCGGGCATCGTATACAATATCCACACATGGTGCAAATGTCCAGTGGGTTCCGGCCGAACGAATTTCTCCGGCAGACTTTTGCGCAGCAATCTTTACGAGGTTACGATTGAACGTTGCGGCCATACTGATGGACGTCGGATAAATCGTGCGGCCTTGCAAAGTCCCATAACCATGGGCAGCATCCATACCAATCAGATATGGAATCTTCAAACGAGTTTTTTCGGACAAGGTCTGGAGCTTGTTGGTTTCCTCCGGTTCTTGTCCGGCAATCCAGGCTCCGAAGTCATAGTACCCCGCTTCCATAACTTTACTTTGATCCCATTCGGAAACCATATCCATCTGGCCAATCTTTTCCTCAAGCGTCATTTGGGAAAGAAGGGCTTCTACGCGTTCGTCCACCGGGCGGGATGGATCCATGTAAATAGAAGTGTCCAAGACTGTTGGCCTATTACAACTTATACACAGAATAATGGTATATGATAAAACCATCAACCGATTAATTCGCATAATGACAAATTTAATTTTGTTCTTCAATAATCACTCTGAATCCTACATTATAAGGAGCTTGCCAAGGTTTATAGTATCTTCTATAAAATGCTGTAGCTTTTTTGGCCCGATCACGCCACGATCCTCCACAAACGATTCTGTCTCCTTTATAATGTTCATTTTCCCAATTATAAATTGAACGAGTCCATTCAGCCACATTACCATGCATATCATATAAGCCCCAAGGATTAGCTTGGTATTGTCCTCCCTTTACAGCTAACAAATTTTTATCCTTAGAAAAACGATCACGAGGAACGAAATCCCAAAATTCTCGCAAATAATAATTATCAGGCATCGGAAATGGATTTATCCCCCAAACAGCCAAATCTTTGATGGTCAAATCGGCCAAATTTTCATATCTCGAATAATCTGTATTTTCATCACCATACCACATGGAAGTCCCACAACCTGCACGACAAGCCCATTCCCACTGTTCTTCAGTTGGCAATGTTACTTTTTGCCCTGTCAATTGACTCAGTTTCTCACAATAATTCATAGCCTCTTCCCAAGAAACTCTTATTACAGGTTGTTCCGGGAGATTAGCCGGATATCCGGGAGTAGTATGATCCTTCCATTGCTGTCCAATATAACGACTATCATGTTCTGGACACAATGCTTCATACTGCTGGTTTGTAACCTCTAAGGTTCCCATCCAGAAACCACGTTCAATTGTCCTCTTTTGATATTTCTCCGGTTCTTTACCACCTGTATCTCTTCCCATCATATATTCACCCGCAGGTATCCAAACAAAATCCATCCGTATTTCCGGAGTGATTTGAAGAGACATTCTCGGATTGTTTTTTTCATTCTTTTGCTTGCGAATCGCCGTTCCGGAATCAAAACACCATCTCATATTGGGTTTATCATTCTTTTTCTGACGAAAAGATGATGCTGGTAAAATAGTCTCAGAGGCAACATTCTGTTCCAGCAATTTGGCAAAATCCCTCAATTCTTTTTTCCAATCGACAGAAACATTTCCATATTTCCGCATCAACTCTATACGCCTTGGATATTGATAATATCCCCCCTTAAAACGCCCTGCAATCTCAAAACTTCCGAAATAGGGAACATTCAAATCAATCCATTTCGTCAATGTTTGCATATCTTCCGGTTTCATCTGTACTCCATGATGTCCTTTTTCCAGCATTTGGATAAGTTCACTGTTTGAAGCATGATATTCATACGGACGTAATACGTACATATCAGCTTCCGGCCCCTGCCGATAAATATATGGGTGCAAATTCAAATAGCTAGTCTTAAATTCTCGATGCATGACATAAATCTGTCCTCTATCATATTTTTTGGTCTCAAGTCCTCTGAAATCTGGTATTTCATCACTCCCGTTATGACATCCTATGCAATATCGATCAAGTAATGGCTGTATTTCCAGTTCAAAAGTGAAAGGACGTATTCCCCCTTCAGGAGGAGTCAGACGAATCGGTCTCTTTTGGGAAGCTATGACTCTCTTGGGAATTGGAAGCATATTTTGATCCTCATGGCAACCAATACAAGAAACCATTTCTCCTGGCATAGCCGTGAACCAACTACGCATCCATTGAATAGCTCTTCCATCTTTGTCCAATGGTTGAATAGAAATCGGCGTATTGGATGGAATAGTAAATATAGCAGAACCGTCCTCTTCAATATCAACTGTACCCAATTCTCTTTTTATGTCCCATCCACTCTGTATCCCTTGTGCATCATGATCTGATGCAGACTGTAAATAAGCATATTCATAAGTAAATATTCTCAATTTTTTAACGGTTCCTCGAGGTATTTTTCTTAGCCCTTCTCCCTCATATATATCTTGAATAAATACTGTAGCATCTTTATCACCAGGCTTAATCCGATCAGGTATAATGGGAGGAACAGGACGTTTGACAACGGGTAAGGGGGTAATAAAACCATCCCCTTCCGATTCCAAAATTAAAGTCATATTATCAAATACATCAACCAAATAGATACCCCATAAGGCATTCGGATGTATTTTTGCAGCCACTAAAAAATATTTTTCATTTAATGGAAATGGTTTTGTAAACTGTGGCCATACCCCATCTACAAGTCTGTCTTTAATTTCTGGAACAACGACCCTATCTTTAAATGGCAATTCTTGTACAACCCCCGAAGTTTCTTTTCTTCCTTTCGAAGGATTGAATATTATCAATCTTCCGGAACGAGATACTCCATGATGACCTGTCACAATCCCAATGAAAGAATTACCTGAATTAGGCAGCTGCTGCATATCATAAATACTATTAGGCCAATATGAACCACTACCATACAAAGCCTTACATTCAGTTCCATCAGGATTAGAATGCATAACAATGCGTGAAAAATAATGTGTAAGATCCGTATATTCCCAGCGAGTATACATAATTCGTCCATTACTTAATACAGTAGGAGACCAATTACCATCCTGGTCAAAAGATATTTTTCGAAGAGATTTTTTCACAGGATCGTACAATGCCAAATTATGTATAGTTCTACGGCCATGTTCGCATGGTATTCCATTGTAGCCAATATTAGTAGTAAACAATATTCGCCCATCCGGCAAATAACAAGGATCAGCATATTCCAAATCTGGTTCAGGAATATCTGAGATTTGTTTTAAATTACTCCCATCTGTGCCTATTTCAAAGATATGCCAAGAAAAAAGAGGTCTGTCAGAAGATGCAATTTTTACAGGTATAGATGTAGAAAAAAGCATCCTATCAGCATTCCAATGCAGTTGAACATCAGCAATACCCTCTCCTCTCTGTGGTTTGTATATGGTTCTCTTTTGAGGTATAGAATCTCTCAAACAAGAGTACTCACATAACTCTACATTATATCCCGTACGTGGTACATCCATCAGACCCATATAATTTGTTTCAGGCATACACATATCAGGTACCATTATCTTACGAGCTTCTTTCCCAAAAGAAAAACGAGTTACAATAATTTTATCCATATTCAATAATGGATTTGACAAAAGTATTTCCCGTTGTTTCTGAATAAGAATCTCAGCCTTAGTTTTAAATAGAAGACTATCAGCTCCATCAATCCCTTTCCGAACATCCTCCAAATTATTTTTTATATACAACAAGGCATTATTCGCTTTCTTGACATCAAAACTTGAAGAAGTACTCATATCTTTGATGGCCATCTCTAAAGCAGTAACATTGATCCATTTCAAATGCTCTTTTACATCACAAAACGGGCTTGCTACAACAAATTGCATCCACCCCAATACACATAATGTAATTACTGTCTTTTTCATAAATTCTGTTCATTCAATTATTATTCTTCTACAATAATTCTGAATCCCACATTGAATGGTGCCTGCCAGGGTTTATAATATCTCCTGTAAAAAGCTGTTGCCTTTTCAGCCCGGTCACGCCAGGAACCGCCACATACGACCTTGTCATCCTGATAATACCTGTTGTCCAAAGTACATTCCGAACGGGTCCATTCCGCCACATTGCCGTGCATGTCATACAAGCCCCAAGGATTGGGAACATACTTACCGACACTCACACTGGTCAGGCTACCGTCTTTGGCAAAACGGTCACGGGGAACAAAATCCCAGAATTCACGGCAGAAGAAATCATCGGGCATAGGCACGGTGGGATCCAATCCCCAGACGGCCAGATCCTTGATGGTGAAATCTGCCAGATTCTCAAATTTTGAGTAGTCCGCCGTACGGTCACCATACCACATATCGGAAGCGCTGCCTGCACGGCAGGCCCATTCCCATTGCTCTTCAGTAGGCAGTGTAACCTGCAATCCTGTCTGTTCACTCACTTTCTTGCAAAACTCCATCGCCTCTTCCCAGGACACACGGACAACCGGTTGTAACGGTTCGTTGGCCGGATATCCGGGGGTGGTGTGATCTTTCCACTGCTGGCCTATATACCGGCTGTCATGATCAGGGAAGATGCTTCTGTACTGTTCGTTCGTCACTTCCATACACCCCATCCAGAAACCTTTTCCGACCGTTGTCTTCTTATGGTTTTCGGGATATCTTCCTCCTTTGTCCGTTCCCTTCATATAAGTGCCGCCCGGTATCCATACCAGTTTCATGGACACATCAGCAGACAGTTGGATGGTTTTCTCAACAGGATGTCCCGATTCTCTCTGGCGTTCCTTCGCTTCCTGAGGTGTAAAGCTCCATTTGGAGACCTTGTCCGGAATTGCCGAAGGAACAGGGACCGGAGCATATTCAATCGGAACAATCTCTCCCTTCTTTTTCAGTATATCCGAATAGTTCTTCAATTCCCTTTTCCAGTCAACGGATACATTCCCGTATTTTCTCATCAATTCCTGACGGCGGTAGTACTGGTTGAACTTTTCCTTATAATTACCGGAAATCTCAAACGTTCCGAAATAGGGGGCGTTGAAATCAATCCATTTACAGAGGGTTTGGCGGTCTTCATCAGCAAGCGAAACCCCGTGATGCCCCTTGTCAAGCATCTGGATGAGTTCGCTGTTGGAAGCATGATACTCATAGGGGCGCAATACGTACATATCAGCTTCCGGCCCCTGACGATATACATAAGGATGTAGATTCAGATAGCTGGTCTTCATATAGCGGTGGGTCGTATAATTACCCCAGCGGACATACTCCTTCTTTTCAAGTCCCCGGAAATCCATTCTACCGTTGTTTCCGTCGTGACAACTGATACAATAACGGTCCAACAACGGTTGGATTTCCAGTTCGAAGGTAAAAGAACGGACCCCGTCTTTAGGAGGCAATATTTTGGACGGCTGTTTCTGGGAGGCCAGAACTCTTTTGGGAATTACAATCTTATTCTGGTCCTCATGGCAACCGATGCAGGAAACCACTTCACCGGGCATGGCAGTGAACCAGCTCCGCATCCACTGTACCGCATTCCCCTCATCATCCAGCGGCTGCAGGGAAATGGGGGTATTGGCCGGAACGGTAAATATGACGGAACCGTCGCTTTCCACATCCACCGTACCCAATTCACGTTTCATATCCCAACCGCTCTGGATGCCTTGTGTGTCAAAATCCGACGGAGATTTCATATAGGCATATTCATATGTGAACACGCGGAGTTTCTTCACCACACCGCGGGGGAGTTTGCGAAGTCCTTCGCCTTCATACAAATCCTGAATGAAAACAGTTGCCGTCTTTTCCCCCGGTTTGATCCGGTCCGGAATGACGGGTGGTACAGGCCGTTTCTTCAAGGGAATGGGAGTCAGATAACCTTCACCTTCGGCCTCCGCTATCAAAGTGACATTGTCAAAAACATCCACCAGGTAAATACCCCAAAGACCTTTTTCATGAAGCTTGGCTGTCACCAGAAAGTATTTGTCATTCAACGGATAGGGACGGCTGAACTGGGGCCAGACTCCATCTACCAGCTGGTCCTTGATGACAGGTTCCACTTTCCGGTTGCGATGGGGAATTTCCTGTACAACTCCGTCCGCCTCCTTGCGCCCTTTGGAAGGGTCAAATACGATGAGCTGGCCGGAACGGGGTATTCCGTGATGGCCGGAAACAACTCCAACGAAACGGCTGCCTGTACCCGGAAGCTGCTGCATGTCATATATACTGGTCGGCCAGAAGGAACCACTTCCGTACAAAGCTTTACATTCAGTACCGTCCGGATTGGAGTGCATCACAATACGGGAAAAATAATGGGTCAGATCCGTATATTCCCACCGGGTGTACATAATCCGTCCGTTATTCAATACGGTAGGTGACCAGTTACCATCCTGGTCAAAAGTCAGTTTACGCATTTCCTTTGTCTTCGGGTCGAATATTGCCAGGTTCATGATGACACGCTGGCCGTGTTCGCAAGGAATTCCATTGTAGCCTATATTGGTGGTAAACAGAATACGTCCGTCCGGAAGGTAACACGGATCGGCATATTCCAAATCCGGTTCCGGAAGGTCCGTCACCATTTTCAGGTTCTTGCCGTCTACGCCAACCTCAAAAATACGCCAGGAGGGGTAGGCCTGATTATAGAAAGGATCATATACGATGTTGGCTGAAGATGCGAAAAGCATACGGTCGGCATTCCAGTGCAGCTGTACATCCGCAATGCCTTCACCGCGGGTCGGCTTATAAATCGTACGCCGTTGTACGTCACCCGTACGCAAATGGGACAACTCGCAGATTTCCGCGTCGTATCCGCTGCTGGGAGTGTCAATCAGCCCCATATAGTTACTCATGGGCATACACATGGCGTTGGTCGTACAAGTGCGGGCCGCATCACCCAATACAAAACGGGTGGCAATGATCTTGTCCATGTCAAGTAAGGGATTGGAAAGAAGAATCTGCCGTTGCATATCAAGGATCTGTGAAGCTTCTTTCAGGGCAGACAAACTGTCCGGTCCGTCAAGCCTGTCCTTTACAGCCTGTAAATGTTGAGAAATATAAGACAGGTTCTTTTTCAACAAAGAAACATCAATTTTCTTTTGACTTTCTATATCTTTTATAGCCATCTTCAAGGCTTCTACATTAACGAAATTTATCTGTGCACGAAGATCTAAAAAAGAAGTATCACTGGCATAGATATGCTGCGCCAATACCAGATACAAAATTAAAGTACTAAATAAAAATGTTGTTCTCATGATTCAGATTATAATTAAAAACAATTAAAGTATTTTCATTTGGCTACAAAAGTAGCTTATTACATTTTTTCACACTTACTCAATCTCACATTTCTTTTACTCATTTATATTTATCCATTTACTTAACTACACAAATAAAAGACTATATGAATATTTATTTTATAAAATTGATTTTATAAAAGACAAACGCAATATTGCGGCCAAACAAAGAATATGAAGAGATTTAAGTTAACACAAAAAAGGCTGCCCCGAATTTGTACTGCACCCCAAAAGTTAGACACAAAACTTTTGGGGTGTTTTTTATGAAG
>ENA-UONW01003249-UONW01003249.1-human-gut-metagenome-genome-assembly--contig:-CS52-NODE-3249-length-13887-cov-5.872108_pt1 | contig 13887 bp, 12 predicted proteins | sample MGYA00242463_ERZ724010 | MGnify/ENA metagenome assembly ERZ724010 | reverse complement strand
GGGGGCGTTCGAAAAGCCTCGAAACCTTCCGAAACTTTAAGCCCATTCAAAGCGGTTGTCCAAGTATACCTGCTGGCATTGGAAAAGTCAATAGATTTTTGAAAAATTCTCTGCATTTTTCCGCGCAGGCAAGAGGAAAAGAAAATGCGGCGATCCGGCGCCGCAAAAGCGTGCGGTTTTGCATACTTTTTGCCCGTTGGCAAACAATAACCGCAGGAGAAACAACAGGAAGGAGATTTTTTTAATATGGAAAAGCGAAAAGAGCTGTGGCGCGCGCTGCCGTTTGTGATGGCGCTGCTGCTTTTGACCCTTGTGCCGGTACAGAGCGCTTCGGCGATCTTTGGCAGAGGGAAGGAAGAGACGAAGGCCGTCGAGGGCGCGCCGGTAGCGGAAAATATGGCGATCAGGGTCTACCGCGGCGTTGCGTATGAAGGCGCGTTCCGCGCTGTGGACAACGAGGGCGACGAGATCACCTTTGCCATTGCGCAGGAGGCAAAGAAGGGAACCGTCACACTGACAGAGGACGGCCTCGGCTTTGTCTATACGCCGCATGGCAAGCTCGGGAGCGACAGCTTCACCTATACGGCGAGCGACGCCTACGGCAACACGTCGCTTCCGGCAACGGTGAGTGTTACGATCGAAAAGGCGAATAGCGGCGTCTGCTATGCCGACATGGCCGGAAACCGCGCGCACACGGCGGCGGTCGATCTTGCTGAGCACGACGTTTTTACGGGGGCAAGGCTCGGCGGCAGCTATTTCTTTGAGCCGGAGCGCACGCTCTCGCGCGGTGAATTTATCGCCATGGCGCTTGCGGCGATGGACGTGAGCGCGGAAGAAGTGCAGATGACCGGCTTTTGCGACGATGCAAGCATTCCCTCCTGGGCAAAGGGCTATGCCGTGAGCGCGCTGAACGCGGGAGTGGTGTCCGGCGTCAGTACAGCGGAGGGCGCTGCCTTTCGCGCAGGTGATCTGATCACGCTCAACGAGGCGGCGGTCGTGCTGAACCGGCTGCTCCGCGTGACGGACGTTGACCTCTCGGATTACGACGCGCAGGACGCAGAGAATGCCTGGTGCGCGCAGGCGGTGGCGAATTTGCAGTCCGTCAGCATCATCGAGAGCGGGCGCTTTTCTGCCGACGAGATGCGCTCGGGCGTGACGCGCGCACAGGCGGCGGAAATGCTCAGCGCGGCGATGACGCTCAGGAATGACCGCAATGAAAAGGGCGGGCTTCTTTCCGGGCTCTTCGGCTGAGGAAAACAAGGAAAAGCAAACAAAAGAGAACGGTTTTTGACCGTTCTCTTTTGCTTGTAATTGGGACAAAGCTGTGGTCAAGTGTACACTAGTATAGTATGGATAAACGGGGGGCGGTGATGCCCCTTTCAGAAATAAGGAGGAAAACGGTATGCGTATCGTTGTTTTAGCGGGTGGACTGAGCATGGAGCGAAATGTTTCGCTCTCGAGCGGCAACAAGATCTGCCGTGCGCTGCGTTCTCGCGGCCATCAGGCAATCTTAGTGGATATGTTCCTGGGCTTTGAGGACTATGAGGGCAAGCTTGACGACGTTTTTGATGCGCCGGACGGCTTCTGCGGCGACTATTCCGTCGCTGAGGCGGAGCCGGATCTTGCCGCCGTGCGCGCAAGCCGCAAGGATCAGAGCCGCAGCATGTTCGGCACGGGTGTGCTCGATGTATGCGCCAAGGCAGACATTGTATTCCTTGCCCTGCACGGCACCTGCGGCGAGGACGGCCGCGTGCAGGCGGCGTTTGACCTGCTCGGCATTCCCTATACCGGCGCGGGCTATCTCTCGAGCGCCATCGCAATGGATAAGGATCTTACCAAGCGTCTGGTGTCGGAATATGTCATCACGCCGCAGTGGCGCACGGTGCGCTATACGGCGGATGAGATCGGCAAGCTCGTTTCCGAAACGAAGCTTCCCTGCGTCGTGAAACCTGTGGCCAATGGTTCGTCCGTCGGCGTTTCCATCGCGCACACGGGCGCGGAGCTGAAGGCGGCGCTCGAAGTATGCCTGCAGTTCGGCGCGCAGGTCGTGCTTGAGCAGTACATCTCCGGCCGCGAGATCCAGGTCGGCATCATCGCGGGCAAGGCGCTGCCGTCCATCGAGATCATTCCGAAGACGGGCTTTTATGACTATGCCAACAAGTATCAGGCGGGCGCGGCGGAGGAGATCTGCCCCTCTCCCATTCCCGAGGATTGGGAAATGCGCGTGCGCACCGCGACCGAAACGGTCTACCGCCTGATCGGACTGAGCGTTTATTCCCGCGCGGACTTTATCGTCACGCCTGACGGCACGCCCTACTTCCTTGAGATCAACACCCTGCCCGGCATGACGAAGACGAGCCTTCTTCCGCAGGAGGCGGCGGCGGTCGGCATCGGCTACGAAGAGCTGTGCGAGAAGATCGTCGAAGAGTCGCTGAAGCAGAAGAGAGGACTGTAAATGGAGACCATCACGGTAAAAGAGCTGCTCGCGGCGACCGGCGGCAAGCTTTTGCAGGGCGATGCGGCGGCGAAGATCTTCGGCGTGAACACCGACAGCCGCACCGTCAAGGTGGGCGAGGTGTTCCTGCCGCTTGCCGGCGAGCGCTTCGACGGACATGATTACATCGAAAAGGCGCTTTCCGCGGGCGCGGAGGGCTGCCTTTGCGCGCGTGTGCCGGAAGCGCTGCTGCCCGGGAAATTCTACATCAAAGTACCCGACACGCTGCTTGCGCTCAAGGACCTGGCCGCGTGGTACCGTTCTCAGTTTTCCATTCCGTTTGTGCAGGTGACGGGCAGCGTCGGCAAGACAACGACGAAGGAAATGATCGCCTCGGTGCTGGGTGTGAAGTTCAACACGCTCAAGACCGCCGCGAACTTCAATAACGAGATCGGCACGCCGCAGACGCTGCTGGGGCTTTCCTCCAAGCATCGATCGGCGGTCATCGAAACGGGCATGGATCGCGCAGGGCAGATCCGCTACCTCGGCGAGATGGTGAAGCCCGACATCGCCGTTATCACGAACGTCGGCGATATGCACATTGAATATCTCGGCTCGCGCGAAAATATTCTGAAGGCCAAGTGCGAGATCTTCGAAAACCTCAAAAAGGACGGTCTCGCCGTCTTAAACGGCGACGACGAGCTGCTCGATACCGTCACGCTGCCGCAGAACATTCTGCGCTGCGGCTTGTCTGCGCACTGCAATGTCCGCGTGAGCGAGGTCGAAGACCTCGGCATCGACGGTATCCGCTGCACCGTGACGACGGAGAAGGAGCGCTACGCGCTCGCGATCCCCGCGCCGGGCAAGCACATGGTCTACGCCGCGGCGATGGCTGCGGCCATCGGCGAGTACCTTGGCGAAACGAAGGAAGAGATCGAGCGCGGTGTTGCGGCCTATGAACCGGCGGGTTCGCGCATGCACGTCATCGCGCTTTCCGAAAATCGCCGCCTGCTCGACGACTGCTACAACGCAGGCCCCCAGTCGATGGCGGCGTCGCTGCGCGTTTTAGCGGCGAGCAGCGGCAAAAAAGCCGCCGTCATCGGCGACATGGCCGAGCTCGGCGACCTCACCGAGAGCGCGCACCGCGAGATCGGCGAGCTCACAAAGGAACTGGGCATCGACACGGTGATCGCGATCGGTGCACGGGCAAAAAACTATTTAGAAGGGAACGGCTCTGTGCAGTGGTTTCAGAGCGTGGAGGAGGCGATGGACGCCATCAAGGCGGCGTTCGCGGCGGATACGGCGATGCTCGTCAAGGCCTCGCACTCCATGCACTTTGAGACCATCGTGGAAGAGCTGACCAAGGCATGATCGACATCAGCGTATCGGGACTTGTGAAGTCCTTTGATCTCGAAAAGAAAATATTGGACGGCATCACCTTTCAGGTCGATACCGGCGAGCGCGTGGGCTTGCTCGGCAAAAACGGCGCGGGCAAGACAACGCTCTTTCGTATCCTGACGGGGGAGCTTGATTATGACGCGGGCGAGGTGAGCATCGCCTCGGGCCGCAGGCTCGGCCTCATTTCGCAAATCCCCGTGTATCCTGAGGGCTACACGGTCGAGGATGTGCTCAAGAGCGCCTTTTCGCGCATGCAGCGGTTGGAGGACGAGATGAACGTCCTCTCCGAGAAGATGGCAAACGGCGACGAGAGCGAGGAAACGCTGCGCCGCTACGGAGAGCTTTCTGCAAAGTTCGAGGGCCTTGGCGGGTACGACACGGAAACGCCCATCAACAAGGTCGCAAACGGCCTGTCCATTCCGCCGGAGATGCGCGAGCGCCTGTTCGACACACTCTCGGGCGGCGAAAAGACGCGCGTGAACCTCGGCCGCCTCATTTTAGAGGATACCGACATTCTGCTGCTCGACGAGCCGACGAACCACCTCGATCTGCACGCCATCGAGTGGCTGGAGCAGTACCTTTCCACCTTTAAGGGTACGGTCGTCGCCATCTCGCATGACCGCTACTTTTTGGATCGCACCATCACCCGCGTCATCGAGGTGCTCGACGGCAAGGCGGAGTTCTACAGCGGCAACTACAGCTTCTACGCGGTGGAAAAGGAGCGGCGCTATCTCGAAAAAATGCGCCAATACGAAAAGGAACAGGCCAAGATCGCTCAGCTTGAAAAGAGCGCCGAGCAGCTGCGCATGTTCGCCTTCAAGGGCATGGACAAGACCTACCGCCGTGCGCTGTCGATGGAAAAGCGCATTGAGCGCATGCGCACGACGGACAAGCCCACGAAGGAACGGGCGCTCAACGTACAGTTCAAGTCGCAGGAATTCTACGGCGACGAGGTGTTTGCGCTCAGAAAGCTCAAAAAGAGCTTTGGCGACCGCGTACTCTTCCACGATGTTGACTTGCAGGTGCGCGGCGGCGAGCGCATCGCGCTCATCGGCGACAATGGCACGGGCAAGTCAACGCTTATCAAGATGCTCATGGAAGAGGAGTATCCCGACGAGGGCAAGATCAAATTCGGGCCCTCGGTCAGAACGGCGTACCTGCCGCAGATCGTCACGTTCGACGTGCCGGAGCGGAACCTGGTCGACACGATGCTCTACTCCAAGCGCAACATCACGCCGCAGACAGCGCGTGACCGTCTGGCTGCGTTCCACTTTACGGGCGAGGACGTTTTTAAGAGCGTGAGCGTGCTCTCCGGCGGTGAGCTGAGCCGATTGAAGCTCTGCATTCTGATGGACGAGGAAGTGAACCTTCTCATTCTTGACGAGCCGACGAACCACCTCGATATCGCGTCCCGCGAGTGGATCGAGGAGGCGGTGGAAAGCTACGACGGGACGCTTCTCTTCGTCAGCCACGACCGCTATTTTATCAATCGCTTTGCAACGCGCGTGTGGGAGCTGGAGGGCGGCGTCATCACGGACTATCCGATGGGCTTTGCCCGCTACCGGCAGGTCAAGGCGCTGGAGGCACAGAACAAGATCGACCATACACCAAAGGCTATAAAGGAAAAGACCATTACAGAAAAACCGAAGCCGAACCGCTCCGCGCAGCAGGCGCGGCGCCAACTCACCATCTGCGAAAAGGAAATTTCCGCGCAGGAAGCGGCCATTGCGGAGATCGAGCAGCGGCTTGAAGAGGCCGGAAGCGACTATGAGCGCTACAGCGAAATTTACAAAGAAAAGGAAGCGGCCGAGGAGACGCTCGGCGCGCTGATGGAAAAGTGGGAGAGCCTCGCCGAGCAGGCGGGCGAATGAGGAACATACCATGAAGAGACAGAAAAGACTGTGGACGGCGGCAGCGGTCTGCGCCGTGCTCGGCGCTATGTGCCGGGCCGTGCCCGGCGTGCGCTTTGCAGGACTCCTGTTCTGGTGTCTGACGGCGCTTTTGATCGTCTTTGCGCTGCTTGCGCAGTATTCCGAGCACGCGTGGGCGAAGTGGGGAAAACGCGTTCTGCTCGTGCTCGTGTGCCTAGGCCTTGTCGCATTCGGGTATCTTGAATCGCTCGTTATTCGCGGCGCGCACACGGACGGGCGCGCGGAAGACGCGCAGTGCGTGGTTATTTTGGGCGCGGGCGTGAACGGCACGACGCCGTCGCTGATGCTCTCGTCAAGATTGCGTGCGGCGCTCGATTTCATCGCCGACAAGCCGGATATTCCCATCATCTGCTCAGGCGGACAGGGGCCGGGGGAAGATATCTCCGAGGCCGATTGCATGGCGGACTGGCTCATCGCCCACGGCGTGGACGAAAGCCGCATTTACCGCGAGGACAAGTCCACCAGCACGCAGGAGAATTTTGATTTCAGCTACGCGATCATGGCAGAAAACGGTCTTGATACAGCGGGGACGTTTGCCTATGTGACAAATGACTATCATATTTATAGAGCCGGACGAATTGCCGGTGTGCCATGGGCCTGCGGTGTGGCGGCGACGCTGCCGCGCAGCGCGTATTACGATGCTTTGCAGCTCAACTACTATGTGCGGGAGGCCTTTGCCACCGGTTGGCTCCTGCTGAGAGGAAACTGAGTATGAACGATAACATTTTATGCCTTTACTATTCCCGCACGGGAAACACGAAAAAAGCCATGGAGGAAGTCGCTGAGGCACTGGGCTGCGAATGCCTGGAGATCCGCGACAAGATCGACCGCGGCGGCACGATGGGGTATCTTCGCTGCTGCTTCGATGCGATGCACAAGCGCACGAGCGCCGTTTCGCGCCCGAAGTGCGCGCGTCCGCTCTCGGATTACAAGCTCGTTATTCTCGGCACGCCCGTGTGGGCGGGCCGCTGCTCGAGCGTGATCCGCGGCTTTTTGAAGCGCCGTGGCTATGAGATCCAGAACGCAGCGTACCTCATCACGCACAAGAGCGAGCAGGACTATAAGGACGTGTTCCGCCAGATGGATCTCTATTTGCAGACACCGCACGTGGCGGAAGTCTCGCTCTGCCCCGATTCCGCGGGCTACCACTTCTGGCGCGACCAGTTCGTCAAGGCCTGCTCTGACTTCATTGCGGAGGACAAGGCCTGATGTGGGAAAAGCTCAAACAGCTCGCGCGCCGCTATGACGAGATCGGCGAGCTGCTCGAAGTGCCGGAAATTTACGCTGACCCAAAGAAGCTGCGCGCGCTCACGCGCGAGCAGAAGGAGCTCTCCGCCGTGGTAGAGGCCTATCGCGCGTACCTGAAGTGTGAGGACGACATCGTGCAGGCGCTGGAGCTTGTATCCGACCCCGAGCTCAAGGACATAGCGCAGGAGGAACTGAACGCTGCCAAGGCGGAAAAAGAGCGCCTTTTCGACGAGCTGCGCGTGCTGCTGCTGCCGCGCGACCCGAACGACGACAAGAACGTCATCGTCGAGATCCGCGGCGGTGTGGGCGGGGAGGAGAGCGCGCTGTTTGCTGCCGACCTCTACCGCATGTATGCGATGTACGCGGAAAAGCGCGGCTATCGCGTGGAGCTTTTGAACTACAACGACACGGAGCTGGGCGGTGTAAAGGAAGCTGACTTTATTGTCAGCGGCGACGGGGCATACTCGAGATTCAAGTTTGAATCCGGCGTCCACCGCGTCCAGCGCGTGCCGGAAACCGAGTCCGGCGGGCGCGTGCACACATCGACCGCGACGGTCGCGGTGCTGCCAGAGATGGAGGAGGTCGATGTCGACCTCCGGCCCGAGGATATCGAAATGCAGGTCTACCGCGCTTCCGGCGCGGGCGGCCAGCACGTCAATAAGACGAGCTCTGCTGTGCGCCTCATCCACAAGCCGACGGGCATCGTCGTCTCGTGTCAGGAGGAGCGCTCCCAGCTCCAGAACCGCGCCAAGTGTATGGCGATGCTCGCGAGCAAGCTCTACGAAGCCGAGCGCGAGCGCGTGGAGGGCGCGATCACGAGCGAGCGCCGCGCGCAGGTCGGCAGCGGCATGCGAAACGAGCGCATCCGCACCTACAACTTCCCACAGAACCGTGTGACCGACCACCGGCTGACAGGCGAGAATAAGAATTTCAACATCAGCGCTGTGATGAACGGTGATCTTGACCCTATCATCGACGCGCTGACGATGCAGGAGCAGGCGGAAAAGCTGCGCGAGAGCAGCGAAGCTTAAGAAAGAAGAGAGAGCATTGGAAACAAAATGGTTTACCCTCCGCACGGTGGAGGATAAAGAGAGCATCGCGCAGGCGGCGGACATCCTGCGCCGCGGGGGGCTTCTGGCGATCCCGACGGAGACGGTGTACGGTCTTGGCGCAAACGGCCTCGATGAGACCGCCGTGCTGCATATTTTCGAAGCCAAGGGCCGCCCGCAGGATAACCCCCTTATTCTGCACATTCCCGACGCAAGCTGGCTCACGCACTATTGCGAGGATGTGCCGGAGACAGCCTACCGGCTCGCCGAGCGCTTCTGGCCCGGCCCGCTGACGATGATCTTAAAGAAAAAGCCCTGCGTACCGCTGCGCACGACGGGCGGACTTGAGACCGTCGGTATGCGCTGCCCTGACCATGCGGTGACGCGCGCCATCATCGAAAAGGCGGGCGTGCCCGTCGCCGCGCCGAGCGCGAACACCTCGGGCCGCCCGAGCTGCACGACGGCAGAGCACGTGCGCGAGGACATGTGGGGCAAGATCGACGGTATCGTCGACGGCGGCCCCTGCGAGGTGGGCGTCGAGTCGACGATCATCGATCTCACGGTCACGCCGCCGCAGCTCCTGCGACCGGGTGGACTGCCGCTCGAGAGCCTGCGCGACGCGCTGGGCGAGGTGACGGTCGACAAGGCCGTGACGCAGAAGATGGGGGAGGGCGAAAAGCCGCGCGCCCCCGGCATGAAATACCGCCACTACGCGCCCAAAGCCCCCGTCACAGTCGTTACCGGTGGGGCGAAAGCGAGCGCGCGCTATCTTCTGACCCACGCATCGGAGGATGCGGGTGTGATCTGCTTTGATGAGTTCGTGCCGCTCTTTGCAGGGCACATCGTTCACCCCCTCGGCGCGAGCGGCGACAAGCGCGCGCAGGCGCAGCATGTCTTCGACGCGCTGCGGACGTTCGATGAGACGAGTGTCGGCGAAATATGGGCGCAGTGCCCGGACAGTAAAGGCCTTGGCCTTGCCATCGGCAACCGCCTCAAAAAGGCCGCGGGCTTCCATGTGGAGGACGCGGACGACGGCAAGATCGTCATCGGCATCACCGGCGGCACGGGCGCGGGGAAGACGAGCCTGCTGCGCACGCTCCAAAAACAGGACGCGTGCGTGCTCGATTGCGACAGGATCTACCATGAAATGCTTGGGAGCGATGAAAGTCTGCGCGCGGCGCTGCGAAAGGCATTCGGCGGCGCGAGCTTCCGAGCGGACGGCAGCGTGGACGTGCACGCCATTGGTCTGATCGTCTTCCATGACAAGGAAAAGCTCTCTGAGCTGGACGCCATCGTCCGCGCGCACGTTCCGCGCGAGTGCGCCCGCCGCATGGCGGCGAGCGATAAACAGCTCATCGGGCTTGACGCCATCAAGCTCATCGAGTGCGGCCTTGGCGCGATCTGCGACGCGACCGTCGCCGTAACGGCGCCTGAAGAGGTGCGGGTCAAGCGCATCATGGCGCGCGACAGCATCACGGAGGACTATGCGAGGTCGCGCGTCGCCGCGCAGCAGAGGGCAGAGTACTTCCGCACGCGCTGCGACTACGAATTTGTGAACGATCTGCCCACCCCCGCTGCGGCGGAGAATGCGGCAGAAGTCTATATCCATACCATCATCAAAACTTTGAAGGAGGAAACTGAGAGATGAGTGAAAAGAACAAGCTTGCGGAAAAGCTGCTCTACGCTCCCAAGAACGGCTACGACCGTCTGAGCACGGAGGAAGAAAAGGCGATGAACGCCTATTGTGAGGATTACAAGGAATTCCTCAACCACGGCAAGACCGAGCGCCTTTGCGTGGAGTACTGCATCGAGCTGGCGAAGAAGAAGGGCTTCAAGGCCTATGAAGCCGGCATGAGGCTTGCTGCGGGCGACAAAGTCTACTTCAACAACCGCGGCAAGGGCATCATGCTCGCCGTCATCGGCAGCGAGGACTTGAGCCACGGCGCGAACATCGGTGCGGCGCATACGGACGCCCCGCGTCTGGACCTAAAGCCCCGTCCGCTCTATGAAGAGGCTGAGATGGCGTACTTCAAGACCCATCATTACGGCGGTATCCGCAAGTATCAGTGGGTGACCATTCCCCTCGAGCTGCACGGTGTGGCCGTGCTGCGCGACGGCAAGAGCGTTGCCATTCACATCGGCGGCGAGGAAGGCGACCCGCAGTTCATCATCAACGATCTTCTCCCGCACCTTGGCCGCGAGCAGGGCAAAAAGCCCCTCAACGAGGCGATTCCGAGCGAGAGCCTGAACGTGCTGCTCGGCGGCCGTCCCATCGCAGATGAGGACTGCTCCGACCGCTTCAAGCTGGGCGTTATGCAGTACCTCAACGAGAAGTACGGCATGACGGAGGAGGATCTCATCTCCGCTGAGATCGAGGTCGTGCCCGCCGGCAAGGCGCGCGACATCGGCTTCGACCGCAGCTTCATTGCTTCCTACGGCCATGACGACCGCGTCTGCGCCTATGCAGAGCTTGCGGGCATTTTCGATGCCGTTTCCCCCAAGAAGACTGCCGTTTGCATCTTCGCCGACAAGGAAGAGATCGGCTCGGAGGGTGTTTCCGGTATGCTCTCTCAGGCGTTTGAGTGGTTCATGGGTGATATGTGCCGCACGCAGGGCGTGGCGCTCGCCGACTGCTTTGCCAACTCCTTCTGCCTGAGCGCGGACGTGACGGCGGCGTATGATCCGAACTTTACCGACGTGTACGACAAGCGCAACTCCTCGTTCGTCAACTACGGTGTGGCGCTGTGCAAGTACACCGGCTCCGGCGGCAAGGGCGGCGCGAGCGACGCGAGCGCCGAGGTCGTCGGCAAGGTGAGAAAGCTGATGAACGACAACGGTGTGTTCTGGCAGATCGCCGAGATGGGAAAGACCGACGCCGGCGGCGGCGGTACGGTCGCCAAGTTCATGGCGCAGCGCAACATCGACACGCTCGATGCGGGCGTTCCGGTGCTGTCGATGCACGCGCCGTATGAAACGGTTGCCAAGCTCGACTGCTACATGACCTACAAGTGCATGAAGACGATCTTCGAGCAGGCGTAAGCAGAAAACAGCAAAGGGGACTCTCTCATTTTGAGGGAGTCCCATGCATTTTCTTCTGCAAAAGGGAAAGGAAGATCAATAAAGTGCAAAATTCCTGCAATTCTGCTTGCATAAGCGCAAAGAGCGTGATAAGCTGTCATACGCCTATTTTGAGAACGATCAGAAAGGGAAGAGAGTCATGCTCCAGTTATTTACCGATACGTCCGCCAACCTGCCGGTGGCGCTGACGAAGAAGTATCACATCACGGTCATTCCGTTTTCCTATACGGTGGACGGGAAGGAGACAGATTATCCCGATGATATGGATTTTGACGGCGCGGCGTTCTACGGCGCGATGCGCGAAGGCGCGATCGTCAAAACGTCGATGGTCAGTCCTGCGCTGATGGAAGAATACTTTGAGCGGGCGCTCTCCGCGGGCGATGATGTGCTCTATGTCGGTATGTCCGGCGGGATCAGCGGTACGGCGCAGGCCGCGGCCATTGCCGCGGGCGAACTGACGGAGCGCTATCCTGAGCGCAGGATCGTGACCATCGACACTTATGCTGCTTCACTCGGCGAAGGCTTGCAGGTGCTGGAGGCGGCGGAGATGATCGAGGAAGGGAAGAGCCTCGAAGAGATCAAGGAACAGCTGCTTGTGCGCAGACCGCACATGTGCCAGTTTTTCACCGTGGACGACCTTGCCTACCTCAAGCGCGGCGGGCGCATTTCCGGCGCGACGGCGCTCATCGGCACGGTGCTGAGCATCAAGCCGATCCTGCGCGGCGATGAGACGGGACACATCGTCTCCTGCGGCAAGGTGCGCGGCATGAAGCGCGCCTACGCGGAGCTTGCAAATTATTTTGATACCCGCGTGCTCGATAAGAGCGAGAGCATCGGCATCGCCCACGCGGATAACGAAGAAGGCGCGCAGGCGCTCCTTGCGCTGCTGCGCGAAAAGGGTTTCACCGGCGAATGCCTGTCCATCTGCTATGAGCCGGTCACCGGCGCGCATGTCGGCCCGGGAACGGTCGCGCTGTTTTTCTATGGCACGGAAAAGTAATAAACGTCAAAGGAGAGCCAAAAATGGACGTATCACAGGCGATCAGATCCAGAAGAAGCATTCGTAAATACAAGCAGGAAACCGTTCCGCACAAGGTTATCGAGGAGATCGTCGCGGACGCGGCCTACGCCCCGTCGTGGAAGAACACGCAGATCGCGCGCTACATTCTCGTGGAGGACCGCGCGACGATCGACAAGATGGCGGAAGAGATGGTGCTTGATTTTAAGTTCAACGAAAAGACGCTCAAAAGCTGCGCTGCGCTCATGGCGCTCACCTACATCACGGGGAGATCGGGCTTTGAGCGCGACGGCTCGTATGCAACGCCGAAGGAGGCGGGCTTTGAGATGTTCGACGCGGGCATCGCGGCGCAGACGTTCTGCCTTGCCGCATGGGAGCGCGGCGTCGGCACGGTCATCACGGGCTATTTCGATGAAGAGAAGATCATTGACCTGCTGCACATTCCGGAAAACCAGAAGGTCGGCTGCGTGATCGGCCTTGGGTATCCCGACGAGGAGCCCGCCGCGCCGAAGCGCAAGAGCGTTGAAGAGCTGCTGACGTATTACAATTGAAACTGCGCGCCCGAAGGAAAACCCTTCGGGCGCTTTTTCGTATGCTTTGCCCGCTTTTTGCAAATCCTAACGAAAATGACTTTCGGGAGGACATGCCATGAAAAACGAAACAAAACCCTCACGCGAGAGGGAAAAGAACGATCAGGAGCCGCTGCTGCCGCCCATTCAGCCCGTCATCGACTACGGCTCGGTCGTCATCAAGAATAGCCGCACCGCCATTCACTGCCTGACCATCGCCGGGCAGATCGAGGGACACATGCTGCTGCCGAATACGCAGAAGGCGACCAAGTACGAGCACGTGCTGCCGCTCCTTGCGTATCTCGAGGAAAGCGAGGACATCGACGGTGTTTTATTCCTGCTCAACACCGTCGGCGGCGACGTGGAGGCGGGGCTTGCCATCGCCGAGCTCATTTCGGGAATGAAAAAACCTACCGTCTCGCTCGTTCTCGGCGGCGGGCACTCCATCGGCGTGCCGCTCGCGGTCGCGCCGATGGTGACGATGATCGCGCCGTCGGCCTCGATGACCATTCACCCTGTGCGCACAAGCGGCACGATCATCGCCGCACCTCAGACCTACCAGTATTTTGAACGCTTGCAGGAGCGTATCGTGCGCTTTGTGACCAAGCATTCGAACATCACGCGCGAGCGCTTTCTCGCGCTGATGATGGATACGCAGGACTTGGCCTCCGATGTTGGCAGTGTGCTCTACGGGGAGGAGGCGGTTGCCTGCGGGCTTGTCGGGCGGCTCGGCGGCCTGTCCGACGCGCTGGAAGCATTGTACGAATTGATCGAGGAGAAAAAGAAGAAAAATGAGTGAAAAAAGACGCCTTCGGGCGTCTTTTTACGCTTTGTTCATCGAATGGCCTTGAAAAGACGGCAAAAAAATGGTATATAATATTAGTTAAACTGTGTCATTATACCCTGATTGCAAATGACGCGCTTTTTCCAAGGAGGAATTTGCCCGTGTACTTAAAGGCATTGGAGATCCAGGGCTTCAAGAGCTTCCCGGACAAGACGGTGCTCAACTTTGGTGAGGACATCACCGCCATCGTCGGCCCGAACGGAAGCGGTAAATCGAATATTTCGGACGCCATTCGATGGGTCATGGGCGAGCAGTCGAGCAAATCGCTGCGCGGCGTGAAGATGGAGGACGTCATCTTCGGCGGCACGGAAACGCGCA
>ENA-UONW01003234-UONW01003234.1-human-gut-metagenome-genome-assembly--contig:-CS52-NODE-3234-length-13950-cov-5.071177_pt1 | contig 13950 bp, 8 predicted proteins | sample MGYA00242463_ERZ724010 | MGnify/ENA metagenome assembly ERZ724010 | reverse complement strand
ACAAAGAAAATCCAAACCGAAAGGAGAGGGTGCCTGTGTTGACTTCGGAGCAGCAGGAAAGAAAACGGAAGAAAAGAAAAATCCGCAACTCTGAGTATTACGATATGGAAATCGTTTTTGACGGTCTGTACGCCAAAAGCAGAGATGGAAAACTCTTTACCCACCTCGTGGAAATCATTGAGAGGGAAGAAAACATCAAGCTTGCCTATCGGACAATCAAAATGAATTCCGGCAGTAATACCGCTGGTGTGGACAGGCGGACAATAAAAAACCTCATGGAATTAAGCGAGGAAGAATATGTCCGGCTGATACGAAAACAATTCAGCAATTATCACCCACGCCCCGTCCGGCGTGTGGAGATTCCAAAGCCCAATGGAAAAATGCGTCCACTGGGGATTCCTACGATTGTGGATCGTATTGTACAGCAATGCGTTTTGCAGGTCATGGAACCCATTTGCGAAGCAAAGTTCAGCGAAAACTCAAACGGTTTTCGTCCGAATCGCTCTGCCGAAACAGCAATCGCACAATGTATGCGGCTGATACAGGTACAGCATTTGTATCATGTTGTAGACCTCGATATAAAGGGGTTCTTTGATAACATCAACCACACCAAACTGATACGTCAAATATGGGCATTGGGAATCCGAGATAAGAAGCTGCTGTGCATTCTCAAAGAAATGCTAAAAGCACCGATTATTATGCCAAACGGCGAAAAAGTGTACCCCCAAAAGGGTACTCCGCAGGGAGGAATCTTGTCGCCGTTGCTTGCGAATATCGTATTGAACGAACTGGACTGGTGGATCGCTTCCCAATGGGAAGAAATGCCCACAAAAACAGCGTTCAAAACGAAAAATAACGTGCAGGGCACGAAAATCAAAAGCCATACTTATAGGGCGTTGCGCACAAGCAAACTGAAGGAAATGCATGCAGTCAGATACGCAGATGATTTCAAAATCTTCTGTACATCCCACGAGGAAGCTGACAGAGCCTACAAAGCCACAGAAATGTGGTTAAAGGATAGGTTGGGGCTGGATATCAGTCCTGATAAATCCAAAATCGTGAATCTGAAACGGCAATATTCTGAATTTCTCGGGTTTAAGCTGAAAGTTCGTAAAAAGGGCAGGAAATACGTTGTTCGGTCTCACATGAGCAACAAAGCATATCAAAAAGCGCATGAAAAGCTTTCGGAAGAAGTGAAGAAACTGGCTCATGCCTCAGAAGATGCACAGTTCATACAACTGCAAAAGTACAACTCTGTGGTTGCCGGCCTTCACGAATACTACGGTATAGCAACGGAAGCGTCACACGATTTCGGAAGGTTGGCTTTTGATATCAACAAACAGCTCCGAAACAGACTGAAAGGCGACTTGTCCAAAACGGGTTATCTCAAAGATGGGTTTATCAAGCAGAAATATGGGCAAAGCAGGCAGCTTAGATTTCTTCATAAGCGGCCTGTCGTCCCAATCGGATATGCGAGGCCAAAGAATGCCCAACACAAAAGAAAGGCAGTTAACAAGTATACGCCGGAAGGTCGGAAACTGATTCATAAGAATCTGCAAATCGACACTGGCACAATGCTATGGGTCATGCGAAATCCGGTCAGGGGCAGAAGCATAGAGTATGCGGATAACAGGATTTCGTTGTATGCGGCACAATACGGAAAGTGCGCTGTCACGGGAAAAGTTATGGCTCCCCATGATATACACTGTCACCATAAAGTGCCTATCAGCAAAGGCGGAACCGATGAATATGCAAATCTGATACTGATATGTAAGGATGTGCATACCATTCTCCACGCATCCCAAAACCCAACAATCGAGAGACTACTCAACTTCCTGAATCTTGAACCAATGCAGTTAGCAAAGTTAAACAAGCTTCGTGTTCTGGCAGAAATGCCGCCCATCAATCTTTGAATTTAAAGCTGTAACGAAGTGTGTAAGTTGTGTTTGAAGCCCTGACATCTGAATTCGATGGCGCGCCGAGTGCGGTGAAAGCCGCACGCTCGGTGCAGAGTGGGGGAAAATCCGGCGATGATTTCAAAGGATTACCTATCACTATCCGGCGCGAAGTCGCAGGGCGCAAAACAATTCGTCGCCGGCGCAGGCGTCGCCCTGATCGGCACGACGCTGATTCCGCTGCTGACCGGGCTTTTCGGCGGCTGACGGATGGCGGGGCTTTGCGAAATTGGGTATGAGAGGAGGTGGTTATTTTGAATTTTCTTTGGGATAAGGTTACGGAGTGGCTCAAGGAACTGCTCATCGGCAGCATTATGAGCAATCTCACCGGGCTGTTTGACAATGTGAATCGGCAGGTGGCGGGCATTGCGGACAACGTAGGCGCAACGCCGCAGGCGTGGAACGGCGGCGTATTCGGCATGATCCGAAACCTGAGCGACAATGTGATTCTCCCGATTGCGGGCGTGATTCTCGCGCTGGTGGCGACGCTGGAGCTGATTCAGATGATCGTTGACCGCAACAACATGCACGACATGGATACGTTCATGCTGGCAAAGTGGGTGTTCAAGACGGCGTGCGCGGTGGTCATCGTGACCAACACATGGAACATCGTGATGGCGGTGTTCGACGTGGCGCAGAGCGTGGTCAGCCGCGCGTCGGGGCTGGTGATTGCCGATACGGATATCCGCATCGACAGCGTCATCGTCGGGCTTGAAGCGAAGCTGGCGGAGATGGAGCTGGGCGCGCTGTTTGGATTATGGGTGCAGAGCATGTTTGTCGGCTTTACGATGTGGGCGCTGGCAATCTGCATTTTCATCATCACCTATGGACGCATGATCGAGATTTACCTTGTAACCTCGGTTGCGCCCATCCCGATGGCGACGATGGCGAACCGCGAATGGGGGCAGATGGGGCAGAACTATCTGCGAAGCCTTTTTGCACTGGGGTTTCAGGCGTTTCTCATCATCATCTGCGTGGCGATTTATGCCATACTGGTGCGCGGCATTGCGGTGGAGAGCGACGTATCCACGGCGATTTGGACGTGCATGGGGTACACGGTGCTGCTGTGCTTTACGCTGTTTAAGACAAGCAGCTTGGCGCGAAGCATTTTCCATGCTCACTGATTTTAGACGAAGGAGGATGAATGTGGCATACGTTCCCATTCCGAAAGACCTGACGAAAGTCAGGCAGAAGCTGATTCTGAACCTGACGAAGCGGCAGGTCATCTGTTTTTCCGGCGGGGCGCTCATCGGCGTACCGCTTTTCTTTTTGACGAAAAACGCGCTGTCCGGCAGCATGGCGACGTTTCTTATGATCTTTGCCATGATGCCGTTTTTCGCGCTTGGCCTGTATGAAAAGAACGGCGAACCGCTGGAAGCCGTGCTGCGGCACATCATCGAGAGCCGCTATCTGCGCCCGAGACGCAGAATCTATCAGACCCAGAACATTTATGCGCTGCTGGAAAAGCAGGCGCAGCTTGAAAACGAGGTGAAAGCCATTGCTCAAGGCAACAAACAGAAAGCTCACAGGAAGCGAAAAGCGGCAGATTAAGGCGGTCATCCGCCGCGCGCGGAGCGGGCACGGAAACCGCGTCAGCGCGCAGCAGACGATCCCCTATCAGCGGATGTACCCGGACGGCGTCTGCCGGGTGGACGTGAACCGCTACAACAAGACGATCCAGTTTCAGGACATCAATTATCAGCTCTCCGAAAACGAGGATAAGGACGCGATTTTTGGAAGCTGGTGCGAGTTCATCAACTACTTTGACAGCTCGGTTTCCTTCGAGTTTTCGTTTCTCAATCTGGAAAACGGACAGAGCGGAGGAGACGACCGCATTGAGATGACCGCGCGGCAGGACGATTTTGACGGCATCCGCGAGGAATATGCGCAGATGCTCCAAAACCAGCTCGCGCGGGGCAATAACGGCCTGCGCAAGACGAAATACCTGACGTTCACCATCGAGGCGGACAGCGCGCGCAACGCAAAGCCGCGGCTTGAACGCATCGAGACGGAGCTGCTGGGCAATTTCAAGCGGATGGGTGTTCACGCGCAGGCGCTGGACGGCAAAGCGCGGCTGGCGCTGCTGCACGGCATCTTCCACATGGACACGAAAGAGCCGTTTGCGTTTGACTGGGACTGGCTCGCGCCATCCGGGCTGTCTACGCGGGACTTCATCGCGCCCGCCTCGTTCGAGTTCCCGGACGGGCGCACGTTCAGAATCGGGGAGAAGTTTTGCAGCGCGTCGTTCTTGCAGATTACCGCCGCCGACCTGTCCGACCGGGCGCTGGAAGCGTTTCTGGCGGTGGACAGCAGCCTGATCGTGTCCATGCACATCCGCGCCATCGACCAGACGGAAGCCGTGAAGATGGTTAAGCGCAAGATCACCGAGCTGGACAGGACGAAGATCGAGGAGCAGAAGCGCGCCGTGCGTTCCGGCTACGACATGGATATCCTGCCCAGCGACCTGACGACACTGGATGCGGGCGCAAAGGACATGCTCAAAAGCCTGCAAAACCACAACGAACGCATGCTGATGCTGACGTTTATTCTGGTTAACGCGGCGGACACGAAGCGCAAGCTCAAGGCGGATGTGCAGCAGTGCCGGAGCATCGCGCAGACGATGAACTGTTCGCTGGTGACGCTGGATTTTCAGCAGGAGCGGGCGATGCAGGCGGCGCTGCCGCTGGGTGTGAACCCGATTCGCATCGAGCGAGGGCTGACGACCAGTGCGCTGGGCATTTTCATTCCGTTTACGACGCAGGAGCTGTTTCAAAAAAGCGAAGGCGCGCTGTATTACGGCGTGAATTCGCTGTCCCACAACATGATTCTGGTGGATCGCAAGCTGCTGAGCAACCCGAACGGGCTGATTCTGGGTACGCCGGGCAGCGGCAAGTCGTTTGCGGCGAAGCGGGAAATGGTCAACGTGTTTCTGGTGACGGACGACGACATCATCATCTGCGACCCGGAAGCGGAGTATGCGCCGCTGGTCAGGCGGCTGCACGGGCAGATCATCCGCATTTCGCCCGTCGGCAGCGACTACATCAACCCGCTGGATATCAACATGAATTACGCGGATGAGGAAGACCCCGTGACGCTGAAATCCGACTTTGTGCTGTCGATGTGCGAGCTGATCGTCGGCGGCAAGGAGGGCTTGCAGCCGATTGAAAAGACGGTCATCGACCGGTGCGTCCGTTCGGTGTATCAGGCGTATTTCGCCGACCCGAAGCCGGAAATCATGCCGATTCTGGAGGATCTGTACGTCGAGCTGAAGATTCAGCCCGAACCCGAAGCCCAGAGGATTGCGACGGCGCTTGAAATCTATGTGCATGGCAGCCTGAACCTGTTCAACCATCGCACGAACGTGAACCTGAAGAACCGACTGGTCTGCTACGACATCAAGGGGCTGGGCCAGCAGCTTAAAAAGCTGGGGATGCTCATCGTGCAGGATCAGGTCTGGAACAGGGTGACGATCAACCGGGCGCAGAAGAAATCGACCCGGTATTACATGGATGAGTTCCATCTGCTGCTGAAAGAGCCGCAGACGGCGGCGTACTCCGTGGAGATTTGGAAGCGTTTTCGAAAATGGGGCGGCATCCCGACGGCGATTACGCAGAACCTGAAAGATCTGCTGGCGAGCGCGGAAATCGAAAACATCTTTGAAAACAGCGACTTTATCCTGATGCTCAATCAGGCGCCGGGCGACCGCGAGATTCTGGCGAAAAAGCTGGGCATTTCCGCGCGTCAGCTTTCTTATGTGAAGCAGTCCGGCGCGGGCGAGGGACTGCTGCTCTACGGCGACACGATTTTGCCTTTTGTGGATCGTTTTCCGCAGAACACGGAGCTTTACCGGCTGATGACGACCCGTTTGAATGAAACGGCGGGTCAGGAGGAGGAAAACGGATGATGGAAATTCTGGCGACGGTGCTGGGCGTTTGCTTTGTGGCGCTGGTGATGCTGTCCCTGTGCAGGGCGGCGGCGCGGGCGGACGCGATGGCACAGCATGACTGGCGGGTGTTTTGCGATGAGAAAGCACGAAAGGCTCGCGGGCAGTAAGGCGCACCGCCTGCGCTTCGAGGCGGAAAAGCCCAGGCCGCCCTCTATGCTGCGGCACACGGAAAGCGCGGCGGACGCGCTTTCCGACCTGCTGGCCGACGCGGTGCTTCCTGCGGACGAAACGGAGGAGAAAGAAAACGTCGGGGTGCGGGCGGTGCGGACGGGCAGGCAGGGTGCGGAATCCAGCGTGCGGCGGATGTCCAAGCAGCGGCAGAAAAAGCAGATTCAGCGGCAGTACGCGGCGGCGCAGACCGGGCGGCAGGCGGAAGGGATCGTCGTGCAGGGCGCTGGCGAAGCCGTGTTCACGCCCGTTCAAAGGACAGAGCGGAAAATCGAAGAGTTCATCCGGAAAAATCGGGGAAAGCTGGTTATCCTGCTCTTTGCGGTGATGATGACGTATATGCTCAGCAGCCTGTCCGGGTGTATGCCGATTGCGCAGTCGCTGCTTGAATCGCTGGTCATCGGCACGTATCCCGCTGAGGAAGATGACCTGATTGCCGCCGAACGGGCGTATTGCGAGATGGAGGATGCGCTGCAAGACGAGCTGGACAGGTACGGCGAGATTCATCCCGGCTACGACGAGGTGCAGGTGGAGCAGATGGAAATCTGGCACGACCCGTATGTGCTGCTGGCGCTGATCAGCGCGCGCATTGGCGGGGAGTGGACGGTGGACACGGCGATGCCGACATTGGAGCTGCTTTTCGGGCAGCAGTATAAGCTGACAACCGCGGTCGAAAAGGAAACGCGATACCGCACGGAATGGAAGAAGGAATATAAGCAGATGGAAGACCCCCAAACGGGCGAGATGAAGTGGCGGGAGAACTGGGTACAAATCGAAGTGGCATACACCTATGCGATCTGCAAGGTGAAGCTGGTCAACAACATGCTCTCTCATCTGCCGTTCATGGTGCTGAGCCGTGAAAAGGTCGGCATGTACGCGCTTTATATGGCGACGCTGGGCAATTATCCGGATTTGTTCGCGGGCAAGCCGCACGCATCGCAGCTCAAAGAGCCGATGGAATACGAAGTCCCGGAGGCATACAAGCAGGCTGACCCCAAGTTTGCCAAGCTCATCGAGGCAGGCGAACGGTATATCGGCTATCCATACGTCTGGGGCGGCGACAGCCCGGAAACATCGTTTGACTGTTCGGGCTTCATTTCGTGGATATTCAAAGAGTCGGGCGTGCGGGACGTCGGCAGGCTGGGCGCGACGAGCTTGTACGGCGTGTGTACACCGATTGAGCCGGAAGAAGCGCGTCCGGGCGACCTGATTTTCTTTCAGGGCACGCTGGGCGACGGCGTGGCGGGCAACGACGGCATTACGCACGTCGCGCTGTATGTGGGCGACGGGTACATTTTGAACTGCGGCAATCCGATCTCGTATGCGGATTTGAGCCGCGCCTATTGGCAGGAACATTTTTATGGGTTCGGGAGGATGTACGAATAAAGCATGGCAAAGAAGATGAACTGGCGCGCGGATTTGCAGAAGATTCGCAACAACCGAGAAAAGGCGGACAACGCCGCCAAGCGCGCCGAGGAAAAGGCGAAGAAGCTGGCACAGCGGCAGGAGGAAGCGGAGAACATGGGCATCCTCTACGTCGTGCGCAGTATGCGGCTGACCCCGGAGGAACTGGAAGATTTTCTGGCGGGCAAGCCGCCGCAGGACAAAGAGGAACATGAAGAACAGGAGGAACAGCGGGACGATGAATCTTTTGAAGAATAAAATGGGGATGCGCGTTTTGACGCTGGCGCTCTGCGCAGTGCTGGGCGGATCGGTGCTGGCGGTCAAAGCGGAAAGCGTGGCGGGCGAAACGGTTGTACAGGAAGCTGTGCAGGACGAAAACATGAGCGAAGGCAGGGAAATTGATCATCCTGTGCAGGAAGCAGAAGAACCCGATGGGCGGACGGAAATGGGAGAAGCGACGGAAGAATCCACGGCGCAGCCCACGGACGAACCGACGGCTGAACCCTCGAACGAGCCTACGACAGAGCCGACAGACGAACCGACTGCCGAGCCGACGGAACAGCCGACGACCAAGCCCACGGAACAGCCGACGACTGAGCCCACGGCGCAGCCCACGGACGAACCGACGGCTGAGCCTACGACAGAGCCGACGCAGCAGCCTGCGACCGAACCGACCGCCGAGCCGATGCCGGAGGGCGCGTACAAAATCACGGTTGTGTCCCCGGCAAAGTGGCAGAAGGACAGGGCGACGGCGAAAATCAACATCGTGGATGTGAACGGCACGGGCTGGGCGAACATCCGAATCGTCGTGGTGACGGAAAAAGGCTGGCAGACCGTCGTGGACGGCGACGATCAGAGCGCGGGCTATGCGGTGGAGCTGCGGGAGAACGCGACGATCCATGTGTCCATTACCGACCGTGCGGGCAATGTGCAGGCGAAAAGCGAAGCGATTTCCTGCTTTGACAGCACGCCGCCGACCGTAAAGGCGGGTGTGAGCGGCGAGGTGATCTGCATCGAAGCGACCGATTCCACCTCCGGCGTGGCGGCGGTGTACGTCAACGGGCATAAGCTCAAATATAGCGGAACGACGCTGGACGCGAACATCCGGGCATATGCGGACGGCAGGCAGCAGATTGCCATTTACGCCGTCGATCTGGCGGGCAACGTGTCGCAGAAAGTATATGTGAAGAATCCCTTCTACGGCAGGGATGACAGCGGTTCGAGCGGCAATGACAGCAAGCCCTCTGCGACAAAGAAACCGTCCTCCGGCGGCGCAAAGACCACGCCGAAGCCGACCGCAACGCCGATGCCCACGGACGTGCCGCAGGCGACCATGCAGCCGCAGACGACAGCAGCCCCGGATATCGACGCGCTCTATGCGCTGCTGGCACAGCTTGCGGGCGGTGCGGAAACGGGCGAGCCGACCGAGGGCAAGCCCTTTTCGATGGGCGGCAACATGAAAACGGTGGATTTGCTGTATTCTAAGGCGACGAACAAGCAGTTCATCACGGTGCAGACGCGCAAGGGAGAAACGTATTACCTCGTGATCGACTACGACAAGCCGCTGGACAAGGACGGCGAGCAGTACGAAACCTATTTCCTCAACCTTGTGGATGACCGCGACCTTTTCGGCGTGGTGAGCAAGGATGAACAGCCCACGCCCGAACCCACGGCAACGCCTACGCCGAAGCCGACCGCCGAACCTAAGCCGGAAGCGGAGAGAACGACCGATTCGACGGCGATGATGGCCCTCGTGCTGCTGGTGGTGTTGATTGCGGGCGGCGCTGCGGCGTTCGTCTTGCTGGGAAAGAAGAGAGACGCGCAGCCGCGCTACAACACGGAACTCGATGATGATGACGACGAGGAGGAAATCGGGGAGGATAACGAGGAGGAGTGAGATACTTCACGAACAGCCCGTTCGAGCGGCTGATGATGGAAAAGCCGTGCGGACAGAGCAAGGCGGCGGATGCGGCATGGCGGGAATATGAGGACAAGGAAAGGAAGAAACGGAGATATGCCGAGGGGCGGATGCGTGAGCGTCCGCCTTCTTCTATGTCCAAACGGGATTCGTGTGGATAAGCTGTGGACATCCATGTTGAAAACCCGACGAAACCTGTTGATGAATTGGGGATAACTGGCGAAAAGCGGCGTTCCCAAAAAGAAAAACGAAACGGAAATAGAAAGAAATGCAGGAGCAATGAGATGGCAAAACTGGAAAATTATGTGGAGCTTGCCCAGCAGACCATGCGGGAGATCTCCGCCGATGGGGAAAATTGGCGCGCGTTTCTGGCGACGGCTTCCAACGTATATAAATATGGCTTTTACGACCAACTGATGATTTATGCACAGCGTCCTGACGCAACCGCCTGCGCCAGCTATGAAATCTGGAATCAGACGATGCGGAGGTATGTCAGGCGCGGCGCAAAGGGCATCGCGCTGCTGGATATGATGGGCGACGTGCCGCGTTATCATTATGTCTTTGATGCTGCCGATACGGGGATGCGAAAAGATTCCCGTTCTCCGTTTGTGTGGACGATAAACGAGGAAAACGGCGCGGCTATCGGTGCGATGTTGGAAAAGGAGTATGAGGTTTCTGCCAATCGTGGGCTTGCAGGTCAGCTTGAAGAAATCGCGATGCAGCGCGTCATGGACTACTGGCAGGAGCATCAGGACGAGCTGCGCGACATCGTTGACGGTTCATTGCTAATGGGGTATGATGAACTCAACCTCGAACTGGCTTTCCGAAACACGGCAACGGCGGGCGTTCAGCATATGCTGCTTAATCGCTGCGGGTTGGCGGAAGAACATCGGTTTGAGCCGGAAGATTTCGCGACCATCCTCGAATGGAACACGCCGCAGGCGCTGACGGCGCTCGGAACGGCGGTCAGCGAAATCTCCGAAGAAGTATTGAGAAGCATCGAGCGGGAAGCGCGAAGCGTTGAAAGGAGCAAAGAACATGTTGAACTACAAAACGGTGAACGGATACCAGATTCCCGACCTGAAAATCCCGGACGAACAGGTGACGCTGGGCAAGTATGGCAGGATGCGAAAGGCGTATCTGCAAGAGCACAGGAGAATGCTGTTCAACAGCCTGCTGCTGACGGGCGAACTGACGGCGCATCTGACGGAGATCGACCGGACGGCGGGCGAGCGGGTGAACCGCATGGTCGGCGAGATGGCGGCGGCGCAGGGCGTGAACGAAGCGCTGAAGGAACGCGACCCGATGGCGTGGGTCGGCGCGATGAACAGCCTGAAAGCGCAGGCGGAAGAAGTCGTGCTGAACGAGCTGGTGTACGCTTAAATCCGGGGCAGACAAGCCTTTTTAATATACCGATAACCGAATACAGCGAAGGAGCGGATGACCGAGCGGTTTCCGCTCCTTCTTCCATATCCAAAGCGCTTGATATGGCACTGCGATTTGGCGGCAACAGTGAAAATACCCGTATGAAGCTGGCGTTCGACGCAATGATTGGCAAATCGGCGGATGAGATTGCAGCACACATGCGGAAGCTGTACCACGGCGGTAATGGTTTTGAAATCGACGGCTGGCTGTTTTCAGCATGGTATGCGGAAGATGGAATCTATCTTGCAGGCGGAAATCGCGCGCGGTATGCCAGCACAGCCCGCGTCATTCCGTGGACAGACGCGGCGAAGCGCGTCGGTGAGCTGATCGACGTAGGGCAATTCGGAACAGAGCTGGAAAACGTGGAAGCCGCGGGTTTTGTCAGACGGCAGGTCGCAGATCGACTTATTGAGATGTACCGCGACAGTTTCGCCAAAGAGAATGGATATCTGCCTTTAATACAAGCAGCAGAACCGATTGTGTTCCCGGACTGCGTGGATCGGCTCCTTGAAAAGATGGAACAGCCGGATGGACTGCATGAGCTGATTGGGCAGGTAGAAATGTTTGCGGATGTGGTCGAACATCAACCTGATTTGATGCGGATGCGTTTTTTCATGCCGAATACGGTTTTGCCCCGGCTCAGAGATTTGACGATTGAACAGCGTGAATTGCCTAAAGGCGAGATTGCGCTGTCGGAAGTTTATAGTTTTATCACGCAGGATGAAATCGATGCGGTATTGACGAGAAATGTCCCCATTGCGGGTATAGATAGTCGAATTTACCGATTCTTTTCAGAACTTCATAGCGCCAATGAAAAGCTGGAATTTCTGAAAAACGAATATGGAATAGGAGGACAAATGCCCGGCGTATCGGGTGAACATGGGAGTTCGGAAAGCCACGACGCAAAGGGGATACAGCTCAGGAAAAGCAACTGTCCCGATGTGCTGCTGAAATGGAATCAGGTTGCCGAACGGATTGACGGACTTATCCAGATGAACCGTTATTTGACACCCGAAAAGCAGGCACTTTACGAGAAGAAAGAGGTACAGGATTCAGCACGAAACACGGATTACGACACCTATAACAGCATTAAGGCTGCGCATCCTGATGAAATTGTACTGTTTCAGGTTGGCGACTTCTTTGAATTGTATGATGAGGATGCACGGCAGGCTGCGGAAAATCTTGGATTGAATCTGACGAGCCGAAATTTAGAGGGTGTAGGGCGTGTTGCCATGTGCAAAATACCTGCACACAGCTTGGAACAGTATGTGGAGCAGCTGCGAGATAAGGTTGATGTTACGATTGCGGAAAAGCGGGAAAACAGCGCCGCATATCACGTTTATACGCTGCTTTCTGTCGATCATGAAGCCGAAAATGCTATCAATGCTTATGAAGCGGAGTTTGGAGCGGATGGCAAAAGGGTATTTCGCGATTCTGCCATTGAGCAGCAGACCCAGCCCACTATGCAGGCCATGCACGGCAATCTCCAGAGCAAACAGGGGCAAAACGAACAGGAACAAAATCCAAACTACCGACTTTTAAGCCGTCTGAAAGCAGACTGCGATTATTTTCTCGACGCTGGCGGTCGTGCAGAAAAGTATCTGTGGGCGGGAAATGTTCGCGCGCAGATTGCAAAAATGCGGGAGATTTATGAAACGCTTCCTGCAAAACCGGAATGGTTGACAAAAGAAGCGATTGATGACTATGACGAGCAGATGACTCCGCAGTATCAAGTTGTAGTTTATCACCACTTTGAAAATGGGTTTGATGAGAAAATCGAATATCAAACCTTGGAAGAAGCAATCAAGGTCGCGCAAGGCTATGTGAACGGCACAATGGAAAGCGATGGATTTGCCTATGATGGTGCCGCTGTTTACAACCATCAAGAGCATCGGTATCTGTACATTTATGGTCATTATCCAGACGAAAAGGCACATGCGCAGGTAGAAGGGCGCGATTTTCCTGAACAACCAGAAGAAGTTGCTGTAACGCAGGAATCTGAAAGTCCATCAGATTTAGTCGATGACCACCACCCTCCGATGCCGCCCTATCAGGCAGGCGATACTGTCTATTTGGGCAATACGGCATTTATCATTGAAGAAGTCACGGATACGCATGTAACCATGCGTGATCCGACGCTGCTTTATCCAATTTCAAGGATAGAACGGCGGGATGTCTTCGAGCGGATGCTTGCCGAGGATGCGCGAAATGCCTTTCGATTTGATGGGCAGGCAGCGCCAGCTCAAACCGAAACCGATAACCCAAAACCGCCCGATGAACAAGTTCGGAAAGATGCCAATGCTGAAACTTCTGTTGAATCCGAAGCCAAAATCGAACAGTCCAGAGTGCAGAATTTCCGCATCACGGACGATCAGCTGGGCGAAGGCGGCGCAAAAACGAAATATGCGTTCAATATCGCCGCCATTCAGGCACTCAAACAGATCGAAGCCGAAGGACGGCAGGCAACGCCGCAGGAGCAGGAAATCCTATCCAAATACGTCGGCTGGGGTGGTCTGCCGCAGGCGTTTGATGTTGAAAATTCGAGTTGGCAAAAAGAATATCAGCAGCTCAAAAGTCTTTTGACGGATGAGGAATATGCTGCGGCGCGCGGCTCTACCCTGAACGCCCACTATACCAGCCCTACCGTTATCAAGGCAATGTATGACGCTCTGGGCAAAATGGGCTTCCAGTCCGGCAACATATTGGAGCCGTCCTGCGGCGTTGGCAACTTTTTCGGCTGTCTGCCGGAAACGATGCAGGGCAGCAAGCTCTACGGCGTAGAGCTGGACAGCATCACCGGCAGAATTGCGCAGCAGCTTTATCCCGACGCAAAAATTGAGATCAAAGGCTTTGAAAAGACCAGCAGCAAAGACTTTTTTGATGTTGCTGTCGGCAACGTGCCGTTTGGTAATTACAAGGTCGCAGACAGACCGTTTGATAAATACGGTTTTCTGATTCACGATTATTTTTTCGCCAAGACGCTGGAACAGGTGCGTCCGGGCGGCATCATTGCATACATCACCTCAAAAGGCACGATGGACAAGGCTTCCCCCGATGTGCGCCGATATATCGCACAGCGGGCGGAACTGCTGGGTGCGATTCGCCTGCCAAACAACGCTTTCAAAGCCAACGCG
>ENA-UONW01003233-UONW01003233.1-human-gut-metagenome-genome-assembly--contig:-CS52-NODE-3233-length-13952-cov-12.542275_pt1 | contig 13952 bp, 10 predicted proteins | sample MGYA00242463_ERZ724010 | MGnify/ENA metagenome assembly ERZ724010 | reverse complement strand
ACACCCCATTTCCTAAACAGTATACCATACTGTCCAACAAATGGGGTGCAGTTCATTGAGGGGAGCCTTTATTTTTATATTTATACGCACAACGCCGCATCGCTTTCGGTCAGGATGATATGACCGTCGGTGTCGGCATCGGCGGTGTACAATGTGCCGGGGCGGGCGGTGCCGGCGGCGATACGGTCGGCGAGGGCCTGCTCGACGGCGCGGCTGACCTTGCGGCGCAGTTCGCGGGCACCGTAGGGCGGCACAGTGTCCCCTGCCAGCACTTTGGCGGCGGACGCAGTATGGGTAAGCAGATACCCTTGCACGGCGGCGCGGACTTCCAGTTCCCGCAACAGGCGGTCGGCAATACCAGCCAGTTGTTCGGGGCCAAGTGGATCAAAGACGACGACTTCATCCAGGCGGCCCATCAGTTCGGGCCGGAAATAATCCTTGGCTTCCTGTATCGCCTGTTTGCTGCGGCGGGAGCGCTCGGTCTGCGCAGTGCCAAAACCCAGCGGGGCTGTCTGCCCGGACAGGCAGCGGGCACCCAGGTTGGAAGTGAGCAGGATAATGGTGTTGGAAAAATCCGCCCGCCGCCCCTGGGCATCGGTCAAAGAGCCACCCTCCAAGATTTGCAGCAACAGATTTTGAATGTCGCTGTGCGCTTTTTCAATCTCGTCAAACAGCACCACGCTGTAGGGGCGGCGGCGCACGGCCTCGGTCAATTGGCCGCCTTCCTCGTGGCCGACATAGCCGGGCGGCGCGCCCAGCAGGCGGGCGACAGTGTGCTTCTCCATATATTCGGACATGTCAAAGCGCAGCAGGGATTTCTCACTGCCGAACCAGCATTTGGCCAGTGTGCGGGCCAGCTGCGTTTTGCCCACGCCGGTGGGACCTAAAAACAGCATGGCACCGATGGGACGTCCGTTCTCCCGCAGGCCGGTGCGGCTGCGGCGGATGGCAGCGGCCACAGCAGAAACAGCAGCGGGCTGGCCGATGACCTCGGCACTGAGGCGGGCTTCCAGCTGGTTAAGCCGCTCCCGCTCGGCTTCCCCTACCCGCTCGGCCGGGACGCCGCTGGCCTTGCTGACGACCCGGGCAATATGACGCGGCGTCAGCACCCTGCGGCCGGAGGATTCCTTGTCGGTTATGCGAAGTGCGGCGGCTGCTTCGTCCAGCAGGTCGATGGCCTTATCCGGCAAAAAACGCCCCGGCAGATAGCGCACGCTTAACTCCACGGCGGCGTGAATCGTCTCGGGCGGGATGGCGACACAGTGGTAACGCTCGTAACGGGGCATCAGGCCCAGCAAAATCTTTTCAGCGTTTTCGGGGGTGGGCTCTTCTACCATTACTTTTCCAAAGCGGCGCTCCAGCGCGGAATCTTTCTGGATGGTCTTGCGGTATTCCTCCGGCGTGGTGGCACCGATGAGCTGAATCTCGCCCCGGGCCAGCATCGGCTTCAGGATGCTGGCGGCGTCGATGGCCCCCTCGGCCGCACCGGCCCCGGCGATAAGATGGATCTCATCAATAAAAAGGATGGTGCTGCGGTCACGGTAGAGTTCTTCCAGCAGGTTCTTGAACCGCTCCTCAAAATCGCCGCGGTACTTGGTGCCCGCAACCATCGAGGCCATGTCCAGTGCCAGCACCCGCTTGCCGCGCAGTGCCGGGGTGATTTGGCCGGATGCAATCGCCTGGGCCAGCGCTTCAGCTAGGGCACTTTTGCCAACGCCCGGCTCGCCCAGCAGGCAGGGATTATTCTTCTGGCGTCGGCACAGAATTTCTACCATGCGTTCCAGCTCTTCCTCCCGGCACAGCACCGGGTCCAGGCGGCCCTCCTGCGCCAGGCGGGTCAGATCGCGGCCGTACTTTTCACTGGGGCGGCCGCTGCGGGCGGTGCTCATCCGGGGCTGTACGGGCAGTGTCATCTGGCCGGAAAGCTGGCGGCACTCCCGCGCGGCCTGGGGCACCTCGATGCCTGCGGCCGCCAGCCAGATGCTGGCCGTGCAGGCAGTGTCCTCCAGCATGGCGCAGAGCAGGTGCTCGTTTTCGGCTTTGGCGGCGCTGGATGCATGGGCACCCAAAATGGCAAACTCGATGGCCTTGCGGCTGTCCGAGGAAAGGTCGTTTTTGCGCAGGCGGTGGGGCTGGCCGGTGCCGCTGCGCTTGGGGGCAGCCTCTGTCAAGGAGGCAGTGGTAACGCGCTTGCGGCGTAGAAAATCCGCTGCAGGGCCCTGGGCTGTCTGCAGCATGGCCAGTAGCAGGTGCCCGGTATCAGCCGTGGCGCAGCCCTGCTGCCCGGCTAGGCGCAGCGCCGTGCGCACCGTGCGCGAGGCCCCGCGGGACAGCCCTTTATAAGAACGAAATAGCATTCTGGCGCCTCCTAAATTGTTCCTATAGTCAGTATAGACGTTCGACGCATAAATAATCCTCGAAACAAGGGAAAACATGGAATGACAAACGCTTCACGATGTGTTATAATAAAAAAGTCTGCAAAATCCGAGTATGAGGTGATACCAACATGCACAAACTGATGCGCTACATCAAGGGCTACGAAAAGCAGGCTGTTCTGGCACCCCTGTTTAAAATGCTGGAAGCTACCTTTGAACTTTTTGTGCCGCTGGTGGTGGCGAGCATTATCGACACCGGTATCAAAAATGGCGATGCCGTGTTCATCTGGCAACGCTGCGGTCTGCTGATTCTGCTGGCAGCTATCGGCCTGACCTGCAGCCTGACGGCCCAGTACTTCTCCGCTAAAGCGGCGCTGGGCTTCAGTACCGCACTGCGCAGGGACCTGTTCCGCCATATCAACACGCTGAGCTACAGCGAGCTGGACGGCATCGGCACCCCGACATTGGTCACCCGCATGACCAGCGACATCAACCAGGTGCAGAACGGCGTAAACCTGACGCTGCGCCTGCTGCTGCGCAGCCCGTTCATTGTCATTGGCGCGCTGATCATGGCCTACACCATCAGCTCACGGCTGACCCTGCTGTTTATTGCGGCAACGGTCGTTATTTCGCTGATTATTTATCTCATTATGCGCGCCACGGTGCCCATCTATCATGAGGCCCAGAACGGCTTGGACAAGGTCACCCTGCTGACCCGTGAAAACTACGTGGGCGCCCGTGTGGTGCGTGCCTTCTCACGCCAGGCGGACGAATTGGCCGCCTTTGTAGAGACCAACGACCACCTGCGCAGCATCCAGACGATGGCAGGCCGCATCTCGGCCCTGATGAACCCGCTGACCTACCTGGTCATCAACCTGGCCATCATTGCCCTGCTGATGCGCGGCAGCCACGAGGTCAATAATGGCGCACTGACCCAGGGCGAGATCATCGCGCTCATCAATTATATGAACCAAATTCTGGTCAGCCTGCTGCGCCTGGCTGATCTGGTCATCTCGGTGACCCGCGCCATGGCCAGCGGTATGCGCGTGAACGAGATTTTGAACACGCACACCACGATGCCTGATCCTGCCGCCGCAGAGCTGGATGCAGAACCCGCTGCCCCGGCTGTGGAGTTTGACGACGTGACTTTCACCTACAACGGCGCCGGTGCGCCCAGCCTGACCAATGTAAGCTTTACGGCTAAGCCTGGCGAGACCATTGGCGTTATCGGCGGTACCGGCAGCGGTAAATCGACCTTGATCGACCTGGTGTGCCGCTTCTATGATGCAACGACCGGCACGGTGTCGCTGTTTGGCCACAATGTAAAAGAGTACGGCTTTACCCAGCTGCGCCGCATGGTGGGCATTGTGCCCCAGCAGGCCGTGCTGTTTACCGGTACCATCCGCGATAACATGCGCTGGGCTGCCCCCGATGCCACCGACGAAGAAATTTGGCAGGCACTGGAAATTGCCCAGGCAGCAGACTTTGTGCGCACCAAGCCCGGTATGCTGGATGCTCCCGTGGAGACTGCAGGCCGCAACTTTTCCGGCGGCCAGCGCCAGCGTTTGACGATTGCCCGCGCGCTGGTGCCGAAGCCGAAGGTTTTGATTCTGGACGACAGTGCCTCGGCACTGGACTTTGCCACCGACGCTGCCCTGCGCAAGGCTATTAAAGAAAAGACCGAAGGAATGACGGTATTCATCGTCTCCCAACGTGCAGCCGGCGTGCAGCACGCCGACCACATCCTGGTGCTGGATGACGGCGTGCTGACCGGCGACGCCACGCACAGCAATTTGCTGAAGACTTGCGAGGTCTACAAAGAAATCTGCCTGAGCCAGCTGAGCAAAGAGGAGGTGGAGAAGACCTTATGAGCAAGCGGAAACAGAAAGTGAATAAGGGCACGCTCCGCCGTGTACTGGAGCTGATCCGCCCCTATGCCGGGCTGGTGGTACTGACGCTGGTGCTGGCCGTGGTTACTGTGGTCACTACCCTGCTGGCTCCGGTCATCTCCGGCAAGGCGGTAGACCATATTATCGGCCCCGGCCAGGTAGACTTTGGCGGCGTGGGCAAGCTGGCCATTGCCATGGCGGGCACAGTAGCCTGCACGGCTGTCTCGCAGTGGTTGATGAACGTGGTCAACAACCGTATTACCTTCCACGTCGTGCGCGATATGCGTGTGCGCGCCTTTGAGCAGTTGGAACAGCTGCCCCTGAAATATATGGACGCCCACCGTCCCGGCGATGCCATTAGCCGCATCACCACCGACGTGGAGCAGTTCAGCGACGGCCTGCTGCTGGGCTTCACCCAGCTGTTTACCGGCATCCTGACCATCTGCGGTACGCTGGGCGTGATGCTGTTCATTGAATGGCGCATCGCGCTGGTGGTCGTGGCGCTGACGCCGCTGTCGATTTTTGTGGCGCGCTTTATTGCGACCCACACCTACTCGATGTTTAAGGTGCAGAGCGAGACCCGCGCCGAGCTGACAAGCCTGGTGGATGAGCTGGTCGGCAACGAGCATTTGGTGCGTGCCTTTGGCTACGAGAGCCGCGCCGAAGAACGCTTTGATAAGATCAACCTGGACCTGCAAAGCTGCGGCGTACGGGCGGTGTTCTTCTCATCGATGACCAACCCCTGCACCCGCTTTGTCAATGCGCTTGTATATGCCGCGGTCGGCGTGCTGGGCGCGTTTGCGGCCATCGCAGGCGGCATCACGGTCGGCGATTTGTCAGTGTTTTTGAACTACGCCAACCAGTACACCAAGCCGTTCAACGATATTTCGGATGTCATGACTGAGTTCCAGAACGCTTTGGCCTGCGCCCAGCGTGTGTTTGACTTTATCGATGAAACGCCCATCCTGCCAGATGCCCCGGATGCGGTGGAACTGCCCCACGGTGCCGGTGCGGTCGAGTTTGAGCATGTGAAGTTCCGTTATGTGCCGGATGTGCCCTTGATCGAGGATATGAATCTGAAAGTGGAGCCCGGCCAGCGTATTGCTCTGGTTGGCCCCACCGGCTGCGGAAAGACCACGCTGGTCAACCTGCTGATGCGGTTCTACGAGATCAACGGCGGCACCCTGCGGGTGGACGGCCATCCCATCGACACCGTGACGCGGGATAGCCTACGCGGCAACCTAGGCATGGTGCTGCAGGAGACCTGGCTGAAAGCCGGGACCATTGCCGAGAATATCGCCTACGGCAAGCCCGATGCCACGCGGGAAGAAATCATCGCAGCAGCCAAAAAGGCACGTGCCCACAGCTTTATCTGCCGCCTGCCCAACGGCTATGATACCGAGGTGGCCGAGGACGGAGGCAATATCAGCCAGGGCCAGCGTCAGCTGCTTTGTATTGCCCGCGTGATGCTGCGCCGCCCGCCAATCCTGATTCTGGACGAAGCAACGTCCAGCATCGATACCCGTACCGAGGTATTGGTGCAGGATGCTTTTGAGGAACTAATGAAGGGCCGCACGAGCTTTATCGTGGCCCACCGCCTGTCCACCATTAAAAATGCCGACCAGATTTTGGTGATGAAGGACGGCAATATCATAGAGCGCGGCACCCACGACGAACTGCTGGACCGCGGAGGCTTCTACGCCAAGCTGTACGAAAGCCAGTTTGCCAAGGCTTAAGTTATAGGGAAAGTAAATACGCTAAAGGAGAAATGAACTATGAGCAAGATCACTCTGCCGGAAAACTACCAAAGCCTGTTGGGCCTGTATGACACACAGAAAGCCATCGGCCTGATCAAGACCATCTTTCAGGAAAAGATCTGCATGGCCCTGCACCTGAAGCGCGTGACCGCTCCCCTGTTCGTCATGCAGGGCAGCGGCCTGAACGACGACCTGAACGGTGTGGAGCGCCCAGTCGCCTTTGATGTCCCCTGCCTGAACCAGGAGGCTGAGGTGGTGCACAGCCTGGCTAAATGGAAACGTTACGCCCTGTACAAGTACGGCTTCCGCCCCGGCCAGGGCCTGGTGACTGACATGAACGCCATCCGCCGCGACGAGGAACTGGACAACCTGCACAGCATCTATGTCGACCAGTGGGACTGGGAGAAGGTCATCACCGCCGACCAGCGCACGCTGGACTTTTTGCAGGACACTGTGCGGGATATTGTGGATGCTGTCTGCGCGACCTCGGATGAGCTGCGCTGGAAGTTCCCAGAGCTGAAAAATATCCACCTGGGCCGCGATGTGACCTTTATCACCACCCAGGAACTGGAGGACATGTACCCGGACTACACACCCAAACAGCGTGAGAACGTCTTTGCCAAGGAGCATGGCACCATCTGTATCATGAAGATCGGAGGCAAGCTCAAGAGCGGCAAGCCCCACGACGGCCGCGCCCCGGACTACGATGATTGGGCGCTGAACTGCGACATCCTTTTCTGGCATGTGCCCTTGGGCTGTGCGCTGGAGCTTTCCAGCATGGGTATCCGTGTCAATGCGGAATCTCTGCGCCGCCAGTTGGAAGAAGCCGGCTGCCCGCAGCGTGCGGAACTGCCCTTCCACAAGATGCTGCTGGACGGCACCCTGCCCCTGACCATGGGCGGCGGCATCGGTCAGAGTCGTCTGTGCATGCTGCTGTTGGGTAAGGCACACGTAGGCGAGGTGCAGGTCAGCCTGTGGGACGACGACACCGTAGCCGCCTGCGAGAAGGCGGGCATCGCGCTGCTGTAAGTTTAGCATTGACAAACAACAGCCAATTGTGTTATTATTATCTAGTACCCGCTAGTATAGCACAATTGGCAGTGCAGCTGATTTGTAATCAGCAGGTTGTAGGTTCGAGTCCTATTACTAGCTCCAAAACAAAACGCCCCGGAACACGGTTTGTGTTCCGGGGCGTTTTGTTTGTGATTTTTTGGAAAAGCAGATTATTCCCCAGCCTGAAGAGCAGCTTGCAGGGCGCAGTAATCTTGCAGAGTCAGCTGTTCCGGGCGGGAGCGGGGGTCCAGGTGAGCAGCTTCCAGGGCGGAGAGGACGGTGGCTTTTGGCAGCTGCAGACCGTTGGAGATGGCGTTGGCGGCGGTCTTGCGGCGCTGAGAGAAGGCTGCGCGGATCAGAGAGAAGAAAGCTTTCTCATCTCCGCCCGGCACTTCAACCGCAGGTGTTTTGCGGACGTTCAAGCGGATGACCGCGCTAGTGACCTTGGGGGCCGGGTAAAAACTGCCGGGCTGTACGGTAAAAAGCAACTTTGGCTCGGCATAATAAGCCACCGCATAGCTGATGGCACCAGCGTCACGGGTACCAGGAGCAGCGCAAAGGCGCTGTGCGGCCTCTTTCTGGACCATGACGGTAATATTCTCGATGGGGAGTTTCTCTTCTAACAGGCGCATCAGAATCGGGCTGGTGATGTAGTACGGCAGGTTGGCGCAGACAGCCACCGGCTTATCGCCGAATTCCTCGGCCAGCAGGGCTTTGAGGTTGACCTTGAGGACATCGTTCAGCACCAACTTGAAATTGTCATAATCGGCCATCGTTTCTTCCAACAACGGCGGCAGGCGCTTGTCCACCTCGATGGAAACGACCTTATCGGCGCGTTTGCAAAGCTGCTCGGTCAGCACGCCGATGCCGGGGCCGACTTCCAGCGCACCCCAGCCGGGGCCGATACCGGCCTCATCGGCAATGCGAGGGCAGATGCCGGGGTTGATGATAAAATTCTGGCCAAAGCCTTTGGACAGGGCAAAATCATACCGTGCGCAAAGGTCGCGGATGGTAGACAAATCGGTCAGGGTAGGCAAAGCGGACTCCTCTCAGCACAGGAAAATTCGGGAAAATCAGTTCTGGCCAGACAGCATCTTGGCGGTGTTCAGGGCCTTGCTGATCTGGGGGTCGGTGTCGACAGTGTAATCGTAATAGGCATTCTGTTCGTCGGAGGACAGCGCAGCGTCCACATCAGGGGTCAGGCCCAGGTCGTTCCAGGATTGTCCCTCGTTGTCCAGCAGCAGACCGATAGTGATGTAGGCGGCGGAGCCATCGGAAAAGCTCTGGGCGTCGCTCATCACAACACCCTTACCGGCGGTGCGGGTGCCTACGATGGTGGCGCTGTTCATCTTGCGCAGGGCATTGGCAAACAGCTCGGCACCATCGGAGGTGCTGCCGTTGACGAGGACGACCATGGGCACGGTGACCTCGTTTTCATCGGACATGCGCAGCAAGGTGATGTTGCCGTCCTTGTCCTCCTGTTGGGCGATGACGCCGGAAGGCACGCAGTAGTCGGCGCAGACCAGCGCGGCGCTCAGGTTCTCACCGATATTGTCGCGCACGTCGAAGATGAAGCTGGCAGCGCCCTGGTTCAGCAGGTTGTCCACAGCAGAACGGAACTCGCTGGCCGTGCCGGAGGAGAAAGCGTCGATGCGGACATAGCCGCAGGTGTCGCCAATCATCTGGCTGGAAACGGTGGTGGTGCGGTAGTTGCTGTGCACCAGGTCGACGGTCTGCTCCTGTCGGTCGGGCGTCAGGTAGGTGATGGTGGTGGTGGTCCCCTCTTCGCCCAGCAGGGCCGAGGTCAGGGAGGCAGTGTCGGTCATGGACTTGGTGGACATATCGCCGATGGCAGTGATGTAACCGCCGACCTGCAGACCGGCCTCGCTGGCGGGCGAGTTGCCGTAGACGCGGGTGATGCGGCCGTAGCCGGAGGACGGGTCGTTGACGACGGCCACGCCGATGCCGGTCAGCTTGCCGGACTCAACAGCCAGGCGCTCGCTGTAAGCTTTGGCGGTGTAGTAGCGGGCGTATTTATCGTTGATGCCCAACATGTAACCGGCGGCCAAGGTGTCGTTCAGCGTGTCCTCGTTGATAGTGAAATACTCGTTGGAGCGGACAAAACGGTCGATCTCGGCCAGCTTGTTGTACTGGCGCTCCTTGCTTTTGACGCTGGACACGGTGGAGTTGAACATATTCATCGAGACAACCATCGTCAGAGAAAAAGTGACCGCCATAGCGATCAAGGCAATGGTGATGGTAACGCCGAGACTAATTTTTTTGCTCATGGGTTCAGATGGCTCCTTACAAAATAGTGCGGTCTTTTACAGAGCATAGGCCAGACTGAAAAGAACGCTGGAGAAAAGGCTGATAATCATAACGACCGCAATAACAAGACAGAAAATGCGCACGGCTGGCTTATGTTTTTGGGGTTTCATCAGGACTTCCCTCCCCTTACGAGATGTAGTTGGTGACGCTGGTCAACACACCGTTGACCTTCATTTCCAGGTGCAGATGGTTGCCGGTAGAATTGCCTGTGGTACCGACATAGCCCAGCAGCTGGCCCTTGGAGACAGGTTGGCCGACGCTGACCACGGGGGCGCTGTTCATGTGAGCATACAGGGTCGAATAGGTATTGCCGTTGGAATCGGTACCATGGTAGACCTGCACATAGTAGCCCCAGCTGTAATGGTAGGTGGCGGCGGTGACGACGCCATCAGCGATGGTGTAGATCTCGGTGCCGCCGGGGGCTGCATAGTCAGTGCCGCGGTGACCGCCGCCGCCGAAGTAGCAGGAAATGTACTTAAAGGTGGCCAGCGGGCGGCCGAAGTCCAGTGAGCAGGTAATGGAGGCGTTGCCATACTTCTTGTTCTGGGCTTCCAGATAGGAGTCCAGGGCGGCGGTGGCTTCGTCCAGCTTTTTGCGGGCTTCGGCTGCGGCCGCTTCGGCGGCCTCCTGCTGGGCAGAGGCTTCGTCCAGATCCTCGTTGGCCTGGGCGATATTGACGGCCAGTTCATCCTGTTTGCTGTTCAGCTGGGTGGTCTGCTCCTTCAGGCTGGCCTGGGTGGCTTCCATCTCGGCCTTAGCATTTTCCAGCTCGGTGCGCTGGTTCTCCAAATCGGCGCGCTGGTTCTCCAAATCCTGGCAGATGGATTGATCCTTGCTGCTGATTTGCTCCAGCGTCTGAGCAAAGGTTAGCAGCTGGTACAGGTTGGTGGCGCTGGACAGCAGTGCGATGGAACCACCGTCGTTGAGCATCTGCATAGCGCCCATGCGTTGTTTGAAATCGGACCAGCGCTGGTCATACTCGGCCTGTTTGTTGTCGACCTCGATCTGCTTATCGTCGATCTCGGTCTGCTTGAGGTAGATCTGCTCCTGCAGGTCGGTGATCTGGTCACTGAGCAGCGAGATCTGGCTTAAAATCAGGTTCTTCTGTTCTTCCAGCTGGCTCTTGATGGCCTCGGCGTTTTCCTTGTTGCTCTGCGCTTCTTTCAGCGCGGCGTTGACCTTGTCCAGCTCAGCCTGCTTGGCGGAGACCTCAGCCTTCAGCTGGTCCTGCTTGGAGTCAGCCAGCGGCATGACATCAGTGGAGAAGGTCATGGTAAAGGCCAAGGCGGTGGCCAGCATAGCGGAAACGATCCGTTTGAAACGACGGGAAATTCTCATTGGCTTTTCTGTTCCTCTGTTTTCTCTTTCAGTAAATCGTAAATCAGACGTTCAGATGTTTACGGATGCTGGTGGCGGTACCGATGCCGCAGAGCACGAAGCCCAGCAGCGCAAAGCCGCCGACAAGATAGTACCAGACGTCAGCCAGCGGCACCAGTTGGCCGCCAAACATCTGGGACAGATTGGAAGGGTTCTCGGCATACCAGCGGGTCAGGGCATAGTAAGCGCCGCAGATGATGCCGGAGGCCAGTGCCGCGGAAATCAGGCCGGAGGTGACGCCTTCGACAAAGAACGGGAAGCGGATGAAGCCGTTGGTGGCACCGACCAGCTTCATGATGTTGATCTCCTTGCGGCGGTTAAAGACGGTGATCTTGATGGTGTTGTTGATGACCACGATGCTGACAATGGCCAGCACCAGCACGATGCCGTAGCAGGCGTAGGAAACGACCTTTTGCAGCGAGACGAAGACCTTGGACATCTCCAGCGGGGCGTTGACCTGGTAAACACCATCGATCTGGCGCAACTGCTGGGAAACGGCCTCGATGTTATCAGGGCTGTCCACCACAACGCGGTAGTTGGGGTAGAACGGGTTATCGTTAGCGAAAGCATCCTGCAGGTTGGTGTAGGAGGACAGCATGTCGCTGTAAACTGCCAGCACGTCCTGGGGCGACATGTAGGTGACGCCCACCACGTGCTCAGTGCTGCGGATGGCGGTGTCAGCGGCGGCAATCTGGTCATCGCTGGCCCCCTGGTCCATGTAGACAACGGTCTCGTTCTGGTCGCCGATATACTCGACCATGGCGTCGATGTTGACACCCAGCAGGTAGGCGGCGCCGATCAGCAGCATGCAGACGGTCAGCACGCCCATGGAAGCAAAGGTCATAAGCCGGTTGGCCCGCAGGTTGTGCAGGCCCTGGCCGACCAGATAAGTAAAGCTGGAAAAACGCATGGTATCCCCTCTTATTTATTCCTCATCATCGTAATCTTCGTACTCATCGTAGCCGTTCTCACGCTCGGCCATGCGGGCGGCGTAGCGGCGGGCAACTTCGGGGTGCGAAGTGTCCGAGGCGACCATGCCGTTGGCCAGCTCGATGACGCGGTTGTTGTATTTGCGGGCCAGCTTATGTACCAGCTCGTGCTCGTGGGTGACAACCACCACCGTGATGTTGACCTTGTTGATGGCCTCAAACAGCTGCATGATGTCCATGGACATCTCGGGGTCGATGTTGCCGGTGGGCTCATCGGCAATGATGAGCTTGGGGCCGTGGGCCAGGGCGCGGGCTACCGCCACACGCTGTTGTTCACCGCCGGAAAGTTCGTCCGGCAGGCGGTCCATCTTATCCTCCAGACCGACCAGGGACAGAACATATGGGATGCGGGATTTGATCTTTTTGGTAGGAATGTTGGTCACGCGCATGGCGAAAGCCACATTCTCGTACACTGTCATGGTGGGGATCAGGCGGAAATCCTGAAAGACGACACCCATCTGGCGGCGCAGATACGGCACCTTGCGGCGCTTCATCTTGGTAAGGTCCTGACCGTTGATGATGACGCGGCCCTCGGTGGGCTTTTCTTCCATCTGGATCAGTTTGAGGAAGGTGGATTTGCCCGCACCGGAATGGCCAAGGATAAAGACGAACTCGCCGTCCTCGATTTGGATATTGATGTCATCGAGCGCTACGTTTTCGTCGTTGTGCGTCTCGTAAGTTTTTGAAACGTGTTCAAATTCGATCATTGGTTTTAACTCCCATGCCCTTGTGACTTCTTGTGGATGGTTACAGTCATACATATAATAGGATACCATGCCGGGGTGTTACGGTCAAGCACTTTTCTGTAGGAAAAATGCGAAAAAGCCCTGCTGTTGTGTGTAGCAGCAGGACTTTTTGAAATCTTTGTGAATTTATGGAAATCAATACTTGGCCGGGTTGGCAGAGAGGTACTTTTTGACCATCAGCGCTACCTTAAAGACGATGGCGTCATCGAAGTTGCGCAGATCCAGGCCGGTCAGCTTGCGGATCTTCTCCAGGCGGTAGACCAGCGTGTTGCGGTGTACGAACAGGCCACGGCTCGTTTCGGAAACGTTCAGGTTGTTCTCGAAGAAGCGCTGGATGGTGAACAGCGTCTCAGCGTCGAGAGAGTCGATGCTCTCCTGCTTGAAGACCTCGCGCAGGAAGGCCTCGCACAAGGTAGTGGGCAGCTGGTAGATCAGGCGGGCGATGCCCAGGTGATCGTAGCTGATGACCTGACGCTCGGTGTCGAACACCTTGCCGACTTCCATAGCAATCTGGGCCTCTTTGAAGCTGGAGGCCAGATCTTTGATGTTGCCGATGGGGGTGCCGATGCCGACGACCGCTTTGATGTAGTGGTCGCCCTGCAGGGTGTCCACGATGGATGCGGCCAGCTTTTCCATATCGCGGGTGTTGTTGTCGGGCTTGATCTCCTTGACCAGCACGGTGTCCGTCTCGCTGATGTTAAAGACGAAGTCCTTCTGCTTGTCCGGGAACAGACCACTGACAACATCGTAAGCGGAAATATCGTTGCCGGAGGTCACGCGGACCAGCAGGACAACACGCTGCACGTCGGAGACGAAGTGCAGCTCCCGCGCTTTGGCGTAGATGTCACCGGGCAGGATGTTGTCCAGCACAACGTTTTTGATAAAGTTTGTCTTGTCAAATTTTTCGTCGTGATACTGTTTGATGCACTGCAGGCTGATCGACAGCATGGCAGAAAACTGCTCGGCCGTTTCATCGGTGCCCTCCACAAATGCAGCATAATCGTTATGCTTGGCATTGGAGAACTGATGGTAGGAGTAGCCGTCGCGCACAAAAGCATCACCAGCGGTCTGGTGGGCAGCAGCTACGCCTTCTCGCACCTCACCGATCTGCCCCAGCTCTGAGCAGGAAATCACGGTGCCCGTTTCATCAACAACGCCGACCACGCGGTCGACGGCGTCCTTCATCTGGTACACCACGTTCTGGAAGACCCTGTTCGCCATAGTATGTGCTCCCCTTCAGATATTTGTGGGCAAATTGCCGTTGGCCATCTTGCCCGAAAATCAAAAGCTCTTGATGTATATTTTACACAATTAGCTTGACTTTTGCAACATATTTTAACGAAAAAAGCGAGATTTTCTTGTATATTTTTTAAATTTGAGCAAATGTAATCACCTCTCGTGCCGTGTCCAATGGAACCAATATAATGTCCGTATTGGT
>ENA-UONW01003216-UONW01003216.1-human-gut-metagenome-genome-assembly--contig:-CS52-NODE-3216-length-14015-cov-5.777077_pt1 | contig 14015 bp, 12 predicted proteins | sample MGYA00242463_ERZ724010 | MGnify/ENA metagenome assembly ERZ724010 | reverse complement strand
ATGCCTGTCACGCATGGGGTCACGGGTTCGAGTCCCGTACACACCGCAAGAAATCCTGAAGCAAACGCTTCGGGATTTTTTGTTTTATAATAGGTCTTTTATTATTACAGCAACGCACCACACATAACGACCAAAACAAGCTTCAGAATAATCCAAATCAATCATATTTTATTTCAAAATTTCATACATTTGCAAATAAACGGAACAATTCAATGTATTGTATCACCACTAAAAACCGCATATGAAGACTCGAAACATCACCTTACTGCCGATAGTATGCCTGCTGTTCTTTTCAAGTTGCTTTACAAGCCAGAAAGCCAGCAAATTCAATTCAAGCGATATAACTCTTGGAATGGAGAAAACGGAATTTATCAAAAACTACGGTGAACCATTCAACAAAGATGCATCCTTGACCAATGACGGGAAAAGCGAAGAAACACTTTTCTACAAAGAAGAACTGTACAAGGGAACATGGTATATTGTTACTACTGCTTTCACATTCGTTGATGGGAAATTGGTAAAACAGAAGGTGGAAAAAGAGGAAAGAGTATTCAAAGAAGACAATTCGAAAAAATGAAAACTATTCTTTGGAAACGTATCATAAGCATTCTGCTGGGAATTGCATTTCCGCTTGTAACTTTTGCGCAGATTAGAGGCAAAATAACAGGTCCAGACCAACAGCCGATAGAAGGCGCAACAATTATACTTGAACTGGCCGACTCAACATACATAGACGCTACAGTTTCAGTGGCAGACGGAACATTTGAATTTTCACAAACAGTGGACAAATACATTCTCATAATCCAACACCTTCTTTACGAAACAGAAATTTTAAACGGCCGAGGACAAGACTGCGGCTCTATACAACTAAGAAAAAAGGCATACAACATTGACGAAATCGTAGTTAAAGGCGAAAGACCATTGGTCAGAATAGAAAACGGCCGTCTATGCTACGATTTGTCTGTTCTTTCCGAAAAACAGGCGGTAAGCAATACCTATGAAGCTATAGGCCGATTGCCTGGCATACAGGACAACAATGGGACACTAACGCTTACCGGAGCTGAGAACCTGACCATCGTCATGAACGGCAAACCGACGACGATGACTTCCGAACAACTCGCGACTCTGCTGCGAAACACCCCAATAGACCACGTGGAAAAAGCAGAAATCATCTACAGTGCACCACCGGAAATGCATGTACGCGGTGCTGTAATTAATGTAGTGATGAAGCGTTCGAACGATTATTCCCTGCAAGGAGAAGCGGGAGCACATTACAAGAACCAATATTTCAACGATGGAGGAGCAAATGCAAATTTCAGATTTTCTACTCCGAAGTTAGCTGTTGACCTTATGTATAGTGCCGATAATGTCAAGACTATGGAGTATACTGATTTGTATTCCAAGCATACATTGTCGGGAAAGATTTACGACATTTCTCAGAATGAACAATTGAGAGCAAAATACTGGAGCCATAATGTCAGAACTGCTTTTGAATACAACTTCAACGAGAAGAATCGTCTGGACATAGCATATACCGGAAGTTTCACACCCGACCAGCACAACAACAGCAAAGCTGATGGAAATTTTCAGGTATCAAACCTGGACAAGCAGATGAACACCGCAATGAACAATGTGTCGGTTAGATACACAAGCGGATTCGGTCTTGATGTTGGAGGCGACTATACACGCTACACTTCCGACAACAACCAGGAAATGGGCGTTGTACTGAAAAACGGTGAAAGAGAGTCATACACTTTGAACGGAGGCCAACGCATTGACCGCTACAATGTCTATGCTGACCAGAAACACAATCTTAACAGAAATTGGAGCATCGGCTACGGCGCATCGTTCAACTACGTAAAAGACCACGAGTTTCAATATTACGACAACGTGCATGGCGACATCCAGGCCGAGAATACAGAATCACATCAGGACGAACAGACAACAGACTTCTATCTGTCCTTAAACAAAAGCTGGGACTTCGGCGCATCGCTCTCAATGTCTGCAACAGGCGAATACTACAGTATGAACGATTACAAGAAATGGTCGATATTTCCACAGGCATCATTCACTTACATGAAAAGTCCAAAGCATATTTTTCAGTTATCACTATCGACCGACAAAACCTACCCAAGCTATTGGGCCATGCAGTCGTTCGTAACATACTTGAACGGCTACTCAGAGCTTCAGGGCACTCCAGGATTGCGCCCAATGACAAACTATAATCTGAACGGCACATACATACTTAAACAGAAGTATATTTTCGGGCTGTTCTATACGCACACGTCAGACTATTTTGCACAAGTCCCTTACCAAGCCACAGACAGGCTTGCACTGGTGTACAAAAACATCAACTGGAACTATATGCGCATGTTCGGTGTCAACATCATAATGCCATTCAATGCAGGCAACTGGTACGATGGACGCCTCACGCTGGTGGGAATGCAGGCACGTCAAAAATGCGACAATTTCTTCGACGTCCCATTTGACCGCACAAAATGGACATTTATTGGCAATTTGGACAACACGTTCAAGGTGGGCAAGAATCTTTCTTTTGAGCTCAATGGAAACATTCAGACACCATTCATACAAGGAACTTTCGATCTTGCTACATCATTCAATATTACAGCCGGAATGAAATGGAAATTTGCAAAAGACAAATTCACACTTACCATGCGATGCAATGACATATTCAACTCAAGCATGCCGAAGATGAAGGTCCGCTTCAAAGGACAAAATCTCAACATGAACAGCGGTTTCTACACAAGGTCGGTGACTGTGGACATTGCATATCGATTTGGCGGATACAAGAAAAAAGACTCTAAGAAAGTAGACACATCCAGATTCGGATTATAAGGCAATAAAGAATAAGGCCACGCATGCTTCTGCGGTCATATAGGCTTCACTCCTCTGCACAGAGCATAACGACACAAAGATTTCAAACAGGCACAACAGCACGCATCAAAGATATTGGTATAAACATCAGTAAATCATATGCAAACAGTCTGTGTATAAACTTATAGATTTGCAGAAGTGCTTAGAATCGAACCGGCAGAAGAAGGACTTGACTACGCGGCAAACAATCAGTGCACTCGAAAGCGCACTGATTGTGGCCATACGCAATGACCCGAGCAATCCTGAATCATATCCGGAAATTAAAACAACCATAAGCAATCTAAACGATTATGACACAATTATAATCGGCGCACCTTTGTGGTGGAGCAATATGGCAGCTCCGCTGCAGACTTTTCTTTTCACTTACGGGGCGCAGATGTCTGGTAAAAACATCGGCCTGATAGTTTCAAGTGCGAGCAGCGACATAGGCGGTGTTGAAGCCGACGCAAAACGCCTCATCCCTAATGGAAGATTCATGACGCCGAGTCTTTGGATTCGTACTTCACAGACTTCCAACTGCCACGATTTGACAGCCGATTGGTTGGAGGAAATAGACTACGAAAATGTAGCTTCAAGCATAACTGATACAGGAACCGCAACGGCTGGACTGACTTATAATGCAGGGAAAATCTCCATAGAGGGTGATTTTGATTATGTTGCTATTTTCAGTGTAAAGGGCAATAAAATATTGCAGACAACAACAAACAGAACATACACAGAGAATATTCCAAACTGAATATATGCTGCGAAGCATACCACTGGCAACAAATCAACGACACATAAGCTACATCAGGAATTAATGTCCTTCTCAACGGACATCATTTGCAAAAGTTTATTCATGACAGTTGCTACTGTGGATATTATATCATAAATTTGGAATAAATATATTCTTCGGATGAAAAACCACAAGAAAGTAAAAATGGTGCTTATTATTGTATCATGCGTAATTGTTGCGACAGGAATCGGCGCATACTGTTTCCTGCGTCAACCTGCTTTCGGTAAATTGCCCACAGGTGAAAGGTTGGAAAGAATAAAACACTCGCCTAATTACAGAAAAGGCGTGTTCTGGAATCAGATTGCAACACCGATGATGACCGGAGATAAAAATCGATGGCAGTCCATGTGGGATTTCATATTTGCAGATAAAGAAAATATACGTCCTAAAAAAGCTATACCGGTCATACACACAAATCTCAAGAAACTGCCACAAGAAAAAAATCAGATGGTTTGGTTCGGACATTCCTCATATCTGCTTCAAATCGAAGGGAAGCGTATACTTGTCGATCCAGTATTCTGTGCCGCATCACCGGTTTCCTTCATAAACAAGCCGTTTCCAGATACGGATATTTTTCATCCGGAAGACATGCCGGACATAGACATGCTGGTCATCACACATGACCATTGGGACCATCTTGACCACGAAACTGTTAAAGCTTTGCAGAGCAGAGTCAAGAAGGTTGTGTGTCCGCTTGGCGTGGGTGAAGACTTTGAATACTGGGGATACGACAAAAACAAACTCATAGAACTGGATTGGGAGGAACAAGGCCGGTTTGACAACATCAACGTGCACTGCTTGCCGACACGCCATTTCTCAGGACGCAGTCTTACGTCAAACAAAACTCTTTGGGCTTCATATATGATTGAGTCGCCTACCCTAACGGTGTTTATTGGCGGTGACGGCGGTTATGGACAACACTTTAAGAAAATAGGCGACAGTTTCCGCAATATAGATTGGGCCATTTTGGAAAACGGGCAATACAACAAGGATTGGAAGAACATCCATACCATGCCTGCTGAACTTGAACTGGAAGCCAAGGACCTAAAAGCAAAAAACATCGTCACCGTTCACCACTCAAAATATGCGCTTTCAAACCATCCGTGGGACGAACCACTGAAAACAGCCTCATCACTGAAGGCCCAAAGACATATCAACGTAGCCATACCGAAAATAGGTGAAGTATTATCGCTTGACAACTGACAATCATTATCTTTGCATAGAATATCATATACAAAAAACAAGAGAAGCAAAGATTTAAGTTTCATGACTATATTAAAATTACTGTTGATATACATTATTCTGGTATCAGTAATCACATTCATCGTCTTCGGCATAGATAAGCTAAAGGCAAAGAAATTGTGGTGGCGTATACCGGAATCAACATTGATGTTTTTAGCTGTTATCGGCGGTTCCATAGGCGCACTGTTAGGGATGCATATTTTTCATCACAAGACACTGCACAAGAAATTTACTATAGGAATACCTGTAATTCTAATATTGCAGATAGCAGTGACTGCATTCATCTTTATAAGATTTGATATTTTCACCTTAATGTAGTTATTTTGCCACCTAACTCACATTTAACTATATCTGCAAGTTGTCTACATAAGAAATATACTTATCATCTAAAATTACACGTATATAAATGAGCGACCAGCCTATCAATAAAGACGAACAAGAAGAAGCGACCTACGACCATATAATAAAATATACAGGTCTGTTCGGAGGTGTGCAAGGACTGACCATGCTCGTTGGTGTTATAAGAAACAAATTGGCGGCTACTCTGCTTGGACCTTCAGGATTGGCACTTATAAACATATACAACAATGTACTAAAACTTCTGAACAATTCTACAAATTTCGGCATTTCGTTCAGTGCCGTCAGAAATGTTTCTGAATTGTTCGACGAAGGAGACTCTGAAAAGATTTCCAGATTTGTCGATACTGTCAGGACATGGAGCCTTATGACTGCAGTCTTCGGAATGCTCATCTGCTGTGCCATATCTCCATTGCTGAGCCTATGGACATTCAAGAATTACGACTATACAGGAATATTCTGCGCCATATCGCCCATAGTAGCCATGATGAGCATCACCGGCGGAGAAATGGCCATATTGAAAGGGCTTAGACAGCTCAAACGCGTAGCCCTAATATCTGTTTTCGGTGCCGCTTCAACACTGGCACTAAGTACACCGCTGTATATAATCTGGGGTATCAATGGAATCATTCCGGCCTTGCTGCTAAGCAATCTGGCGGTGACAGGAGTACACCTCCATTACTCAACAAAAACTTATCCGTGGCATGCTACATGGCGTTCAAAAAGCAACTTAATGAACGGCATACCAATGATTAAACTCGGCATTGCATTCATTGCGGCTGGTGTGTTCGGACAAGGTGCAGAACTTATTATACGAATCTCCCTGCTGGACTTCGGCGGACTTGAAGACGTAGGATTATACAACAGTGGATATGTAATGGCAGTCACTTATGCGTCAGTGGTATTCGTTGCCATTGAAGCCGACTACTTTCCACGCCTGTCCGCTTCATGCTCTGACAGAAAAAGAATGAACACAACAATAAATAGACAAATTGAAGCATGCGTACTTCTCATATCACCGTTCCTGACAATCTTCGTGATGGCTATGCCCCTAATTGTCCAAATACTATATACAAACAAGTTTACTCCAGCTATTCCTATGGCAACATGTGCCACATTATACATGTTCTTCAAATCACTGACTCTTCCGGTTGCTTACCTGCCTCTTGCCAACGGAGATTCAAAGATGTACCTCATAACAGAACTAATATATGATGTTTTCGTTGCCATAGCAATACCTGTCGGATACAAGATTGGAGGGCTGACAGGTACGGGGTTGGCACTCTCTGCCGGCGGCCTGGTAGACCTCTTGGTAATACACATCACATATAGATGGAAATACGGATTCAAATTCGACCTGAAGCCGACTTTCCTGTACACGGCACAACTGACTCTTCTCTCCGGCTGCATCTTGGTTTCATTTTCTGAAAGTGCAATTTCAAAATGGGGCATAGGAGGAATATGCATATGCATCTCAACGGCGATATCATTACATACGCTCGACAAAGAGATGGATATAACAGGTAAAATAAAGAATAAAATAAAAAAGAAACAAGATGATGCAGACAAGTAAAGTATCCATTCTGGTAGCAGTATACAATGCAGAAAATTACCTTGAAACGTGCCTGGACTCGCTCATATCGCAAACATACAGCAATATTGAAATAATATGCATCGACGACTGCTCTAATGACAGATCTGCCGAAATACTGAGCAAATATGCATCAACGGACAAAAGAATAAAAATATTAACCATGGCTAAAAACTCCGGGCAAGCCAATGCCAGAAATGAAGGCCTAAAGATTGCAACCGGAGACTTCATAACCATGCTTGACAGTGACGACTGGTTTTCAGAAGATGCTATAGAAAAGGCCGTTGAAGCTATACAATCAGTCTCTGACGCCGACACCGCCGTATTCCGACTTATACTCTATCATGAAGAGACAGGAAAAACAACTGAATATGCTGTAAAAACCGACCAGAAGTGCATTAACGGAGAAGAAGCATTCTTTCTAAGCCTAGATTGGAGCATGCACGGGCTATATATGGTCCGTTCTGACATACATAAGAAATATCCTTATGACAATTCATGCCTGCTCTACAGCGACGACAACACAACAAGATTGCACTACCTGCATTCGCGCAAGGTTGTCATGTCTGAAGGCAAGTATTTTTACAGGAAACATGCAGAATCAATGACAAGCTCATGCACAATCCGCCGTTTCGACATGCTCGGCGCCAACTACAGCATGATGAAACAACTGAAAAAAGAAGCAGAACAGGGAAATCTGACGGACCCGGAAAAGATACTCAATTTCTACGAAACGACAAGATGGCTGAATATTGTCGGTGCATATTGGTACTATTTCAACAACAAACATAACTTCACTCCCAAAGAGAGAAAGGAAATATTCACAAAAATATCATCTGCATTGAAAACGATAGAAAGTGCAAGAATAAGGCCGGCCCTCAAGATGAAACCGGGTTACTACCCTTTCCACAATTTCAGATTGTTTCTGATATCTGAAAACATATATTTCAATCTGAAAAAACTTCTAGGAAGGTAAAGCGACAATCCGATAAAAAACACATATGAACAAAAAAAGGCCGACACCGCAATATCTTGCAGAATCGACCTTTATATTATCCGGGACACTCAGAAAATCAATAACCATATGTTACAATAACCGGATTAACGGCTGTACCGTAACTGCACATGACTACATTTCCCGCGTTCATCCTATAATTAAAATTATATGTCACGACATCATTAGGATCAATGCTGTTTTCAATAGTGACACTCTTTACAAGATTCTTTGTTCCGCGTCCCAACATACCTGAATAATACAAATATTCAGACCCGAAACAACCTAAAGCGCGGCTAACAGCTTCAGGCATCAACCCATTGTAATTAAGTTCACTCGAATACTGGAATGTATATGTGTAGAACTTATTGCTTGCATCGGCACTAGGTATGTAAACGATACTGGATATATTGCCGTCACTCCAATTTATAACAGCCGAAGCGCCCTTTGTGGTTTCTTCACCGAAACCGGAATTCTTATAAACAACATTCCAAGATGTCAGATAGCCCATCGAATATGTGAAAGAATATGTGGTATTTCCACTTACAGCCTGACTTACCAAAGCATTCTGCATTATTAGATCGACCGCTTCACCATTGGTACGCACTGTGACATCCCTTGTTGTATATTTCAACTTGTAATACATCTCCTGACCTTCATACTGCCCAGAAATGCCTGTTGCCAGTCTAGAATATGCTTCTATCATGTTATCATTTCTATAATAGAAAGTCCAATCGTAGGAATCATCAAAAACTCCAGAACGCGAAATAGTCTTTACAGAACTGAATCCTGATGAATTAGGAGTGTAAATATTTGAAGCCAATGTCGGAGAATCACCGTCAGAACAAGATGCCATCATCATAAACGAAGCTAACAGCAATGGCGCATAGAACATTTTTTTCATAACATAAATATTTAGTTATACAAAAAAAGCGCAACTGACTGTTTTCAGTTACGCTCTTCAATTCACTTTCGAGGTGCCTGGCGGATTCGAACCGCCGTACGCGGTTTTGCAGACCGCTGACTAAGCCACTCATCCAAGGCACCGTTGCTTTGTTTTTGCGGTTGCAAAGGTATGACAAAATCATTGATTCACCAAATTTTCTCACTACTTTTTTGCTTTACCGCAACTTTTTAGAGCGTTTTTCTCATTTTTTGTACCACAACTATCAACCAAAGGACACCCATGGCACTTTGAAAGACCTTTATTCCGGCCCATAAATCTTCGATACAGTCTCTGTCCTACGGCAAAAGCCACAAGCAAAAGAACTGCATATACTACTAAATCTTGTATCTCCATACTTTTTATTGGACAAATATATATGAATGAACATCCAAAAGCTAAAGTCTTCAGTTAAAATTAGTGAATCACGTGTAAACATGAAACGCAAAATCTTATTATATAATTGCTATAAAGATTCAAAGCATGTACCTTTGTTCAACTAAAATTTCATAGTTATGAATGACTCAATACAGTACAAAACCGAAGAAAAGGTACTACAATATATCGCACAAAACAATCTATACAAGATCAATCAGACTACAATTGCTACAGTCAGCGGCGGTGCAGACTCCATATGTCTTGCATCAATGCTGAAAAGACTTGGAATAAAATTCTATGCAGTACACTGCAATTTTCACCTGCGCGGTGAAGAAAGCATGCGAGATGAAAGATTTGTAGAGAATTTCTGCAAAAGGAACCATATTGAGTTCTTTAAGACTGATTTTGAGACAGAGAAATACGCCTCAGAAAAACATATCAGCATAGAAATGGCTGCAAGAGAACTAAGATATGCTTATTTTGAAGAAACAAGGAAAGAAACTGGAGCTGAAAACATATCTGTTGCCCACCATCGTGACGACAACGTAGAAACATTTCTGCTGAACATCACGCGAGGAACAGGCATAAGAGGTGCAGGAAGCATAAAAGCCGTCAATGGGAAAATCGTAAGGCCTCTGCTATGCCTGTCGAGAGATGAAATTCTGGATTATCTGAATGCCATAGGCGAAAACTATGTCACCGACAGCACGAATCTGAAATGCGATTTCAGCAGAAACAAGATAAGACTGAAAGTAATACCGCTTCTCAAGGAAATAAATCCGGCAGTACAGGCAAACATTGCACAAACAATAGAAAATATGAACGAAGCACTGAAAATATACGATCAGTACATAAATGAGCATATTCAGCAGTGTTGTTCTGTCAAAGGGGGTACATATCATATAGACAAGGAAAAATTATCCTCAACGGCCTCGCCTACTTCTGTTCTGCACGAAATAATATATCCACTAGGATTTACACCTGCACAAGAAAAAGATATCATAAAAAAATTGAACGACACAACCGGACCGATGTTTCACTCATCCTCATATACGTTGCTGTTAGACAGAAAATACATAATAATAGAACCTTCGTGCACCGGGTGTGAAGAAGTGTGCAATATAGACATATGCGACGAGCCTCAAAGACTGACAATAAACAATGTCGGACAAATAGAGATAGAAAAAATTCCTATAGAAAAAGTCAAAATCGACAAAAGTCCGAACAAAGCATTTTTTGACGCAGACAAAATAGGTATGCATTTAACTATACGGCCTGTAAAAAATGGAGACACGTTCCAGCCATTCGGCATGCACGGACAAAAAAAGCTGGTCAGCGATTTCATGACCGACCTTAAAATGAACAGATTTGACAAAGAGCGCCAAATGCTTCTCTTGTCAGGCTGTGACATTGCATGGGTCATAGGGAAAAGGTGTTCCGACAAGTTCAGAATAGATAAAACGACGAAAAATGTCATCATTGCATCCATACTGAAAGACCATGCCACAGAAAAGCAGCAAGAGAATCCTGTCTAATCAAGCATGCGCCTATAAAGACAGGTCAACAGATTGCCTTCATCGTCTCGCAGGTGCATGCCATTTCCGCGACAATAACGAAACATGCGGCAATCGCCACATACGCCGTTATGACGCCACTCATGATGCCTGAACGGTTCGAAACGGCCGTTCCAGACATCCATGAATCTGTCATTATAAATATTTCCTTGATCGTACCGGCTTCTTATGCTCAAGCATCCACTTATGGAGCCATCACAACGCACACTGGCAACACTGACACCGGCCTGGCAAGAAAAGAAATGATCGCGTACCTGTCCTTCGTATCCGCCAAGAAATCCTTCACATCCGAACGAGGCCCGTATAAGTCCTTCCGTACGGACTCTGCGTATAAAATCAAAAAGTGTCTTCAATTCTTCGCCGCTCAACTGCAGCTCATCATCACACTTGGCTCTTCCGGCAGGAAAAACGGCGAACAAACGCCAATCATGCACCCCGAGACCTATCAGCAAGTCCTTTACCGAATCAAGGGTCATAATGTTACGCTTGTTGACACATGTAACAACATCGCTCAAGAGTCCAGATGAAGATACACGACCTATAGCTTCGCATGCGGCATCAAAACTATCGGTCCTGCCACGCATCCAACAATGTTCCTTTTCCAATCCGTCAAGACTAATGGTCACAGAACGCAAACCTGAAGAAATCAGAGAATCCAGTCGTTCCCGCGTCAACAGCAAACCGTTGCTGACCATTCCCCAAGGAAAGCCTTTCTCAGAAAACCGCGCACCACAAAATTCCAAATCATCCCGCATAAGCGGTTCTCCACCTGACACTATAATGAACGTGTCGCCGGGATCTTGGACCTGTGAAATCTCATCCAACACTCTGAGAAAATCATCGGCCGGCATATCGGGCACCATAGACGAGACCTTGCAATCACTGCCGCAGTGCCGACAATGCATATTGCACCTCAACGTACATTCCCAGAAAAGTTGCTTCAAAGGATGCTGCTCAATCAGCAGATTCTGCTGAACACGTTCTAATTCTAGAGCCAAACGCTGCCTCAGCGACAAAGAAACAGAACTCATATTTGATTATCAAAATTTTGTTTGTTGAAACGACTGCACAGCCTGCAGCATAACATAATCCACGCTGAAATAAATGTCCAGAGCACCACCAAATCATGCTTTCCGCTCATCGGCTGAAGGCAGAAATGCGTTCAACAACACACCGACAATGGCGGCAACGGCAAGTCCTGAAAGTGAAACCACACCAAAAGAAATGCTGTCATTAGCTCCATACTTTATGCCGATAGAAAGCACCATTATCAGCGCCGCAACTATCACATTTCGAGATTGCGAGAAATCCACATTAGCCTCGACCAAATTGCGTATGCCGACAGCAGCAATCATGCCATAAAGAATCAGTGACACTCCACCTATCGTAGCAGAAGGCATCAAACTTACCAACATGGAAAATTTCGGACAGAAAGCAAGAATGACAGCAAGCACAGCTGCTATACGAATCACCTTGGGATCGAAGACCTTTGTAAGATTAAGCACACCTGTATTCTCGCCATACGTCGTATTCGCCGGTGCTCCAAACAACGCGGCGACTGAAGTTGCTATTCCGTCACCGAGCAGTGTGCGATGCAGTCCAGGATACGCTATGAAATTGCGTCCCACTGTAGATGATATGGCACACATATCGCCGATATGTTCGACAATCGTAGCCAAAGCAATCGGAACAACTGCTATTACAGAAGACAACATGAAAGAATAGTCAGGATTTTCAAACACAGAAAACACGGTCCTACTCCATGTAAACGGCATACCTATCCAAGAAGCTTCATGAAGGTGGGAAAAATCAATCTTACCCAACGAAGCAGCTATAATGTATGACCCGGCAACGCCCAACAGTATTGGGACAATACGCAATATGCCACGTCCCCAAATATTTGCAGCTATAACGATGACTATTGCAGACAAAGCAATAGGCCAATCAGACATACAACTGGATATGGCCGAGCCGGAAAGTGTCAAGCCGATGGATATTATTATTGGCCCGGTAACAACCGGCGGAAAAAAGCGAAGTATACGTTTGCTTCCGAAAAACCGTATGAGCATCGCCATTACAAAATAGAGCATGCCGGCAAAAAAGATTCCTATGGATGCATAATCAAGGGAAACGACATCAGAAAGCCCATGTTCGGCACCCATAGACTTGACCGTAAGATAACCACCGATAAAAGCGAAAGAGGAACCTAGAAATGCAGGCACTTCCCAACGTGAAAGGAAATGGAATATCAAAGTGCCGATGCCGGCAAAAAGCAATGTGGAAGAAACTGAAAGCCCCGTTATAGCCGGAACAAGAATGGTTGCTCCAAACATTGCAAAAAGATGCTGGAATCCAAGAAGCATCATCTTTGGCCTACCTAAAACTGACGCATCGTAGATTCCTGCTGAAACTGATTTTGAATCTTTCATTACAAATATTTATACTGACTTTTGTTTTAGCCGCAGACATAAAATGCGGCAATCATTAACCGACACTTATGAGCTCTATGTCGAATATCAATGTCGAATTTCCAGGAATATCGCCTACCGTACGTCTGCCATACCCTAATTCAGATGGTATGATGACATTCCATTTATCACCGGCATGCATATTCATCAAGGCAATCTGCCAACCTTCTATAACATCTTTCAATCTTATAGCAAGCGGATAACCTTGCCTATACGAACTGTCAAAAAGCCTGCCACTTACAAGAAGACCTCTGTAATGAACTGTCACTACGCTGTTTCTGTCTGGCGACTTCACTCCTGTACCCTGCTCCAACACTTTATAAAGCACGCCTCCAGGCAGTTGCTTATATCCGTCTTCTGCAGCCTTTGCCTTAATATAATCTTTGTTTTTTGCAATGTATTCTTCTTTTTTAGACATAGAACCTGTAATATTGATACATAATCAAACAAACATATGAATTTTTCAAATATGCTTTCTTTCAAGATTTGTCGCCGTAAGCCAAATCTCCGGCATCGCCTAAACCTGGAACTATATAAGAATGCTCATTCAACAACGGGTCTATGGCGGCGCACCAAAGGGTGACATCTGTGTCATTGCGAAACATCTTTCTTATATAATCTACACCTTTTTTGGATGCAATCACGCAACAAAAATGTATATGCTTAGGCATTCCTTTTGTACAAAAAGCCTGATAGCAAAGCTCCATGCTACCACCTGTAGCAAGCATCGGATCAGCTATAATAAGCGTCTTGCCTCCAAGGTCCGGCGATGCCATATAATCGATTTTTATGCCGACA
>ENA-UONW01003208-UONW01003208.1-human-gut-metagenome-genome-assembly--contig:-CS52-NODE-3208-length-14045-cov-8.518227_pt1 | contig 14045 bp, 12 predicted proteins | sample MGYA00242463_ERZ724010 | MGnify/ENA metagenome assembly ERZ724010 | reverse complement strand
TTTCAGCCAAACAAATAGCTGCCTATATACAGGGAGAAATCGTGGGAGACGAGAATGCGACCGTACATACCTTCGCCAAAATCGAGGAAGGAATACCCGGCGCGCTGTCTTTCCTTTCCAATCCGAAATACACTCCCTATATCTACGAGTCGAAGGCCAGCATCATCCTGGTGAACAAAGACTTCGAACCCGAACATGAAGTGAAAGCCACCCTCATCAAGGTGGACAACGCCTACGAGAGCCTTGCCAAGCTGATGACGCTCTACGAACAGAGCAAGCCGCGGCTGACGGGCATCGACCCGCTGGCCTTCGTGGCCCCCACGGCCAAGGTGGGAGCGAACGTCTACATAGGTCCCTTTGCCTACGTGGGCGACCATGTGGAGATAGGCGACAATACTGCCCTGCATCCGCGCGCCACCGTATGTGCCGGAGCCCGCGTGGGCAGCGACTGCATCCTCTATCCGGGGGTTACGGTCTATCATGACTGCCGGGTGGGCAACCGCTGCATCCTGCATGCCGGAAGCGTCATCGGTGCCGACGGCTTCGGATTTGCCCCTACGCCCGACGGTTACGAAAAAATTCCACAAATCGGCATCACCATCCTCGAAGATGACGTGGAGATAGGAGCCAACACGTGCGTAGACCGTGCCACGATGGGAGCCACCATCGTACACCGCGGCGTGAAACTGGACAACCTTGTCCAGATAGCCCACAACGACGAGATAGGTTCGCACACGGTGATGGCCGCACAGGTAGGCGTGGCCGGTTCGACCAAGGTGGGCGAATGGTGTATGTTCGGCGGTCAGGTAGGCATTGCAGGGCACATCCACATCGGCGACAAAGTCATCTTCGGCGCCCAGTCGGGCGTGCCCAGCAGCACCAAGGGCAACCAGCGCCTGATAGGTACGCCGCCCATGGAAGAGAAGCCCTACTTCAAGTCGCAGGCCATCTTCCGCAAGCTGCCCGACATGTACTTCGAACTGAACGCGCTCCGCAAAGAACTGAATGAACTCAAAGAACAATTAAAGAAATAGCCCATGTTGAAACAACAGACTCTGAAAGAAAGCTTTTCGCTCAGCGGAAAGGGGCTTCATACAGGCCTCGAGCTGACTGTCACTTTCAATCCGGCACCCGAAAACCATGGATATAAGATCCAGCGCATCGACCTGGAAGGCCAACCCGTCATCGACGCCGTAGCCGAAAACGTGGTCGAGACGACACGCGGCACCGTACTGGCCAAGAACAACGTCAAGGTCAGCACCGTGGAACATGGCATGGCAGCCCTCTACGCCCTGGGCATAGACAACTGCCTGATACAGGTGAACGGTCCCGAATTTCCCATCCTGGACGGAAGCGCCCAATATTATGTAAACGAAATAGAACGTGTAGGCATCGAGGAACAGAATGCCGTGAAGGACTTCTACATCATCAAGTCGAAGACGGAATTCCGCGACGAGAAGACCGGTTCGTCCATCATCCTGCTGCCCGACGAGAGCTTCAGCCTGAACGTGCTGGTATCCTACGACTCGACCATCCTGCCCAACCAGTTTGCTACGCTGGAAGATATGGGCAAGTTCAAGGACGAAGTGGCCGCCAGCCGCACCTTTGTCTTTGTACGCGAAATTGAGCCCCTGCTTCAGGCAGGCCTCATCAAGGGAGGTGACCTGGACAACGCCATCGTCATCTACGAACGCGAGATGTCGCAGGAGAACTTCGACAAGCTGGCCGACGTGATGGGCGTGCCCCACATGGATGCCAAGCAGCTGGGCTACATCAACCACAAGCCGCTGGTATGGCCCAACGAATGTGCCCGCCACAAGCTGCTCGACGTCATCGGCGACATGGCTCTGATAGGCAAACCCATCAAGGGACGCATCATCGCCACCCGCCCGGGCCACACCATCAACAACAAGTTTGCCCGCCAGATGCGCAAGGAAATCCGCCTGCACGAGATACAGGCCCCTACCTACGACTGCAACCGTCCGCCCATCATGGACGTGAACCGCATCCGCGAGCTCCTGCCCCACCGCTACCCCATGCAGCTGGTAGACAAGGTCATCGAGATAGGTGCCAACTACATCGTGGGCGTGAAGAACGTCACCTCCAACGAACCTTTCTTCACCGGCCACTTCCCGCAGGAACCGGTCATGCCGGGCGTACTCCAGGTAGAGGCCATGGCACAGACAGGCGGCCTGCTGGTACTGAACTCCGTAGACGAACCCGAACGCTACTCCACCTACTTCATGAAGATAGACGGCGTGAAGTTCCGCCAGAAGGTGGTGCCCGGCGACACACTGATATTCCGTGTAGAGCTGCTGGCTCCCATCCGCCGCGGCGTATCCACCATGAAGGGATATGTATTTGTAGGCGAAAAGGTGGTCTGCGAAGCCGAGTTCATGGCACAGATAGTAAAGAACAAATAAATTAATAATGAAGAATGAAGAATGAAGAATTTCCTTGGGACGCATCCCGTTGCGCAGCCTGAATTCTTCATTCTTCATTCTTAATTCTTCATTCATATTATGATCAGTCCCTTAGCATACATCCATCCCGAAGCGAAGATCGGTGAGAATGTGGAAATCGCTCCCTTTGTCTTCATCGACAAGAACGTGGTCATCGGCGACAACAACAAGATCATGGCGCACGCCAGTATCCTGTATGGCAGCCGCATCGGAAACGGCAATACCATCTTCCCCGGCGCCGTCATCGGTGCCATCCCCCAGGACCTGAAGTTCAGAGGTGAGGAGACAACCGCCGAGATTGGCGACAACAACACCATCCGCGAGAATGTGACCGTGAACCGTGGTACGGCTGCCAAAGGACGCACCATTGTAGGCAACAACAACCTGCTGATGGAAGGCGTACACGTGGCCCACGATGCGCAGATAGGGAGCGGATGCATTATCGGCAACTCTACCAAGATGGCGGGTGAAATCGTAATCGACGACAACTCCATCATCAGTGCCAACGTGCTGATGCACCAGTTCTGCCGTGTAGGCGGTTATGGTATGATTCAGGGAGGATGCCGCTTCAGCAAAGACATCCCGCCCTACATCATTGCCGGACGCGAACCCATCTGCTATGCGGGTCTCAACATTGTCGGTCTGCGCCGCCGTGGTTTCTCCAACGAAACCATCGAGGCCATCCACAATGCCTACCGCCTCATCTACCAGAGCGGCCTCAACACAACCGATGCCCTGAACAAGATTGAAGCGGAAATGGAGATGACGCCCGAGATACGTTACATCGTCGACTTCATCCGAAGCTCGAGCCGAGGCATCATTCCCGCAGGAAAATAAAAACGAAAACAAACTCAAGCAACCAACAGACTCAGACTATGATTTATAGATTTACACTTATCTCCGACGAGTCGGACGACTTCGTCAGAGAAATACAGATTGACCCGGAAGCCACTTTCTACGACTTCCACAAGGCTATCCTGAAAGCTGTCGACTATACCGACGATCAGATGACTTCTTTCTTCATCTGCGACGAAGACTGGGAGAAGGAAAAGGAAGTGACGCTGGAAGAGATGGACGACAACTCCGAAACAGACAGCTGGGTGATGAAAGACACCCGTATCGACGAGCTGGTAGAGGACGAAAAGCAGAAGCTGCTCTACGTGTTCGACTACATGACGGAGCGCTGCTTCTTCATCGAACTCAGTGAAATCATTACCGGCAAGAACATGAAGGGTGCCAAATGCACCAAGAAGGAAGGCGATGCCCCCAAACAGACGGTAGACTTTGCTGAATTCGAAGCCAAAAACAATGCAGCCCTCGACCTCGACGAAAACTTCTACGGCGACGAAGACTTCGATATGGACGACTTCGACAAGGACGGCTTCGGCGGTTTCGACGAAGGCAGCGGCGGCAATCCTTACGACGAAGACAGATACTAAATACAATGAAGAATGAAGAATTTCCGCTTTGCGGATGAATGAAAAATTCATCCCATAGTCCTATTCTTCATTCTTCATTTTTAATTCTTCATTTCCCTTGACTCTCCTCGTTCTCATAGGCCCCACCGGCGTAGGCAAAACGGAACTGAGCCTGCGGCTGGCAGAAGCGTTCGGCACATGCATCGTGTCGGCCGATTCGCGGCAATTGTATGCCGACCTGAAGATAGGAACAGCCGCCCCGACCGAAGAACAGCTTCAGCGGGTGAAGCACTACATGGTGGGCATACTGGGCCTGACCGACTACTACAGTGCTGCCCAATACGAAGCGGAAGTCATGAAACTTCTTGAACAGCTGTTCAAGGAAAAAGAAGTCGTCGTACTGACCGGCGGCTCCATGATGTACGTGGATGCCGTCTGTAAAGGTATCGACGACATTCCTACCGTGGATAACGAAACACGCACACTGATGCTCCGCCGCTACGAAGAGGAAGGCCTCGACCGCCTCTGCGCCGAGCTCCGCCTGCTCGACCCCGAATACTACCAGATAGTTGACCTGAAAAACCCCAAGCGTGTCATCCATGCCCTCGAAATCTGCTACATGACGGGGAAAACTTACACATCCTTCCGCACCCGACAGACCAAGCCACGCCCCTTCCGCATCGTCAAGGTGGGACTGACCCGCGACCGCGAGGAACTCTACGACCGCATCAACCGACGCGTGGACCAGATGATGGCCGACGGACTGCTGGACGAAGCCCGCCGCGTCTATCCGCACAAGGACTACAACTCACTGAACACCGTGGGCTACAAGGAACTCTTCAAATACCTGGACGGTGAATGGACACTGGACTTTGCCGTCGAAAAAATCAAGCAGAACTCCCGCATCTACTCCCGCAAGCAAATGACCTGGTTCAAGCGCGACACCGATATCCGCTGGTTCCACCCCGAACAAGAAACGGAGATACTGGCGTACCTCCATGAACTGACATACAAACTATGACCACAATCTAAAAAAACACCTGAAATAATAACAACCAATGAAAACCACCCTATATAACTTCTTTATCTTGCTTCTTGTTGTCAATCTATGGGCAGGTTGCAACAAGAAACAAAAAAGCCGACCGATGGCAGAACAAGGACAAATCACCCTTCTGTTCGACACCCTAAAAGACAATTACGATACCTTAAAAGGGAAATGGACCGTCATCAACCCTTCAGCTGTACTTACATTTCGTCCTTTCATCCAAGGAGAACAAGTTTATTCTATCCGAAAACCGGAAAGGGATACGATTACTATTCGTACAAAGGCTGAGTTGGTAATGGTCAGTTATCGGTATACTCCCATTAATTCGGTCGATTTCATCGTGCACCGTGGAGATACTATTGTGGTCAACGAAGAACAAGGTACACCGTTTCTCACGGTACTTGGAAGAAAACCGCTCCCTTACGACCTGAATTATCACTTCTACCGGAAAGCGCGATACAACACGGTGGCAGGATGCAGTACAGAAGATTCAATCGCACAACCGCAAGTCGTCTATACCATGTTCCAAAACATTCCTTGGCAGAAAGGCATCCAATCTGCCCGGAAAAAACAAGTCGAAGAATGGAAGGATGAAACAGTGTGGCTTGATTCTCTCAAGCAGGCCGAACTGATTTCCCTGCAGGAATACGACATCTACAAATTCCGGAACAAATATCGGTTGAAGGGAACAGAACTGGCTGAGTGGAATCTGCCTGATTTGGAGAATTGTCTGAAAACCTATGATGACTCCCTTTTCACCCATGACTGGACAGCTGATTACGGCCGGTTCTACTGGAACTGCCTGGATAAATATGTCATTGAAAAATTAAAATGTGAAGCTCCTTCTTCCCCCATCCGGCAACAGGATATATACGATGTATTGGACAGCCTTCCCATCCCTTTGGGAGCTTTAGAACAAAAAGCCCAGCTGACCGTCATGGAAAATATCGTGGCCGGTTCCCCTATAGCTGTCGGACAGACGTATTATAAGCGGTTTACCACCCAACTGACAGACACTGCACTTCTGAAACGTCTGGAAACCAAGTATCGCTTTCTTTTCGATAATACGGTAAACCAGTCTGCCGACATCGAACTGCTGGATACGCATGGTAAAAGAACCAATTGGACAGAGGTTTTAAGAAAACATAGAGGAAAAATGATTTATGTGGATTTTTGGGCCAGTTGGTGTGCTCCCTGCAAGAAAGAAATGCCAGCCTCGCACCGCCTGAGAGAAAAATGTATCGGTATGGACATCGTTTTTGTTTACTTGTCTACAGACCGTTCGGAAGAGGCATGGAAACAATGTTTGCCGGAAGTGGGACTGGATAAAGTGAAGGAAAATTACCTGGTTCTGAACAGCCGGACTTCCCGCCTGCTAAATGAAGACTTACGCCTGAAAACCATTCCCCGTTACCTGATTTATGACAAGACAGGACGCTTAATCCATAACGATGCACCACGACCGGGAGATGAGAAGACGAAAAAAATGCTTCAAATTTCCTGTAACGGACAATAATTCCCTGCTTATCATATAGATTCAGAAGTTTTTTGCTACCTTTGTACTAAAGGCTTAAAGAATATCGCGATGGAATATAATATAAAGGAAAAACTGGAATGGACGGTCATCTTCATCCTTGAATTCGGGCGCAAGTATGGTCTGACGATGAAGCAGGCCTTCAACTACCTGAGCCGCTACAAAGGAATAGATTTCATTGACCGCCACTACGGATATGTACATACACAGTCGTTTGCCTCCATGGTGGACGACATCGCGGACTATTGCCATCGACAGGGAGGAGCTTTGGTATGAAACTTTATCATGGGACAAATAGAGATTTCGACAGGATAGACCTGCTGAAATCGAAACCGAACAAGGACTTTGGGCGTGGATTCTATCTTTCCGCTGACTATGAACAGGCTTTGAATATGGACAAGTGAAAGTTGAACAGTTGGAGACTGGTTGCCCGATTGTGCAGAGTTACCTTGTGGAGGATGGCACCTTGGATGCCTTGCACGTGCTCCGCTTCGATGGCTATTCAGAAGAATGGGCGAAATTCATCCTGTTGAACCGGAACAATTCCACCGACAAGCCTGTACACGAGTACGATGTGGTAATCGGCCCCATAGCCAACGACCGTGTTGGCGTGCAGTTGTGGCGATACGAGACCTTAACGGATAACTTCCGGTAGGACCTTCAGAAATACTCCTATTCAAAGAAAAATGGCAAAACGCTCGAAGTTCCTGATCCAAGAACAAGATACAACGAATAATTCTTACAGAAGAAGGATTCTTTCAAATTCCTGACATCTCCTACCTGTAGAGCATGTTTCAACCCCAAGGGTCGAATGTTTGAAACATAAGCCTCCAATGTTTCAAACATAAGACCTCTATGTTTCAAACATTCCCTAAGGAATGGTTTAAAGACGTGAAAAAGGGGATTGGTTAGAATGGGAATATTCGGTAATCTAAAATTACAACCAGGTATTCCATTCATAGAGAAACAATCGATGTTAACCTTGCAACGAAGAAGAGTTTCTCTAATTGATCAAAGACTTCAAAATGGACAGTCAGCAGATATCGGGAATATAGACTTTCTTATCATTCATCTGATAAAAGCTAAATCATTCTGTCAATATGCTCACTGTCCATTTCAGTATTTTCTTAGCACTGTGAAAGCCAATCGGCATCAAGGCAATGCCCGCACCGTCTGCTTCAGACGGATATCTTTGCTCGATGCGCCGACCATGAACTCGAATTCACCTGGCTCTACCGTCCAACGCATGTTACGGTCCAGCAGTTGCAGGTCTTCAGGGGTAAGACGGAAGGTAACTTCTTTCGTTTCGCCCGGTTGCAGAGAGACACGTTCGAAACCACGGAGCTGCGAATCGTAGGTAATGACGCTGCTCACCTTGTCGCGTACGTAGAGCTGTACCACTTCGTCGCCCGCCCGCTTGCCTGTGTTGGTCACCTTCAGGCGGATGGTATAGTCTCCTTGCGTGGACTGCTCGAGCGGTGTCACTTCGAGGTCGGAATAAGCAAAGGTGGTATAACTTAAGCCATAACCGAAGGGATAAAGCTCACCCAACACACGCGTAGAGCCCGAACCATTGGGACCGGACTGGGGCTGACTGCCATGAGAACCCGGCTTGAAGGGGAAGTTCAGTTCAATCTGTCCCACACTCTTGGGAAAGGTCACCGTGAGCTTGCCGCCCGGATTGTGCTCGCCGAAAAGGGTCTCGGCAATCACCGTTCCGCCCTGACAGCTGGGGAACCAAGTCTCCAGAATGGCAGGGATATGCTTGTCGGCCCAGTTGATGGTGAGCGGCTGGCCGTTGATGAGTACCAGCACGACAGGCTTACCTGTAGCATGGAGGGCTTCAAGCAACTGTTGCTGACGTCCCGGCAAGTCGAGCGAGGTACGCGAACGGCTTTCGCCCGTGCGGTATTCATCCTCGCCCAATACGGCAACGATGACATCACAATCGGCAGCCTTCTGAACAGCCTCAGCCATACGGGACTTCTCTTCATCGGTCAGCGGAGTGGGCAGAATTTCAGTGGCAGGCCAGCCCTTGTCCACGATGTCGCATCCCTTGGCATAGACCACCTCGGCACTGCCTTTCAGATAGGTGCGGAGACCGTCGAGTACGGTCACCTTCTCCAAACGATTGGGACCGTAACGGCTTTCCATAAAGTTGCTCTCGGCTGCCAACGGACCGGTAACAAGCACTTTGCGCACCTGCTGGCGATTCAGCGGAAGAAGGTTGTCTTCATTCTTCAACAGAACGAGCGACTGTTGCTGTATCTGCTTGACGAAGTCCATGTTGCGGTCCACACCACCTACCTTGTCCGAAGCTTTCGTGTCCTCCACATACGGACGGTCGAAGAGGCCCAGACGGAACTTGACGCGCAGTACTTCGGCCACACGCTTGTCGATGGTAGCCATCGAAATCTTCTTCTGCTCCAGCAGACGACGGATGGGCAGGATGAAGTCGGCCGGTTTCGTGAAGTGGGTACGCACGTTCAGACCTGCTTCGAGCACCTGGCGCACAGCCTCGTCATAGGTATCGGCCACACGATGCTTGGTCTGGACATACTCCACCGCCTCGCTGTCGCTCACCACATAGCCGTCGAAGCCATATTCCTCGCGCAACAGTTCAGTGAGGAAATAGTAACTGGCCGTCACGGGCACACCGTCCCAGTCGTTGTAACTGCTCATGACGCCCATCGGATGAGCCTCCTGAATGACTTTCTTGAAAGGATAAAGGTAGAGCTGGTGCAACTCGCGCGGCGCCACATGCGGATCTGTACGGCAATTACCATCGCGTCCGCCTTTGGGTACACTATAGACCGCATAATGTTTCAGCGTAGAAGCCACGCCCTGCGACTGGATGCCCTTCACCATCTCCGCACCCAGCGAAGCAATCAGATAAGGATCTTCTCCGTAGCACTCCAGCGTGCGGCCCCAACGGGGATCGCGCACCACGTCGAGGATGGGGGCATAGACATTGGTATAGCCCAAGGCCCGCGCTTCCTGCCCGGCGATGGTACCTGCCTGATGTACCAGTTCGCGGTTCCACGTGCTGCCGATGGCTATCGGCGCTGGCAGAGGCGTCGCCTTGGTGTGGTTCAGGCCATGAATGCCTTCGTTGCTGAAATCCACAGGGATACCCAGTCTCGTCTCTTCCACAAACCAGCGCTGCACGCGGTTGATGGCTTCGGCATGGTTACTGAAGGGATAGAGCATCTGCTCCACACGGCGCGCCTTGCCGCCCACACCGTTGAGCATCTCGTCGATGTTGGCGATACCGTCCTTCCACACCTCCGTCTTCCACCGCTCCGTAGGAAGGGAATCCTTCAGCACACGCCCATAGCCGTAGAGTGTAGCCAGCTGGCAGGTTTTCTCGTTGATGTTCATTTGGCGGAGCAGGTCGTCCACCCGCTTGTCCACCGGTTGCGTGGGGTCCTCGTAGACATCTTTCACGCCATTCTTGTTGAAATCGATCCACCCCTTGTGGTAGATGGACTTGTTCTGTGCCTGCTGGGGGAGGGCCACACACAGGCCCAGCAATGCCGCCAGCATCGTTCGTTTGTTCTTCATGTTATTTTCTCTTTCTCTATATGATTGTTTTAATTACTCGTAACACTTCCACAACTCTGCCCTGTCCAGCCTGCGGTAAAGCGCCTGCATCTCTTGCCTGTCCACCCGACCCTTACGACGCCAGCCTTCCAATACAGGCTCTGTCAGGCGGAAATTCTCTTCCTCGAGGGGAGCCAGACGCTGCATGTAGCCGTTACCCTCCGCATTGCAGAGCAGAGACCAATGCAGATAGCGGTCGCTACCCATGCCCCATTTCAGGGAAAACACGTTGTCCTTCAGACGCAGGGAGGCGGCAGACAGGCGTGAAGTACCCAGCGACTGGTCCATCGCCACCATCTGGGGCAAGGTCTCATCTACCCACAGAGGCACGGCCACACCTGTAGGCGGATAGCCCAACACCGTCCACATCGTTGTCAACTCGGAGGCCTCGCCTTTCTTCACGCCCTGCACCACGACCGAACAAGAAGTGCTGCTGCGAGGGATGAAGTCCTGGTCGGCAAACCAGCCCGAAGCCTCCGCTCCCGTGAAGGGCGGCTGGCGCAGGTCGATGCCCAACAGGCAATTGTGGAAGGAGCGCGACAGGTCGCCAAAGATACGCTGGGGCGTGAGGGCCTGCGCACGTGCCAGAGGTGGAAGCACGCGCTCGGCCTCCTTGTAGCGCACCACGCCTGCTCCCGGCCCATACTGTCCGGACACGGAGAAGTTGGTACGGACCACGTAGCCATCGGGGGCCGTTACAGGGTCGTTGGCATCGTATATCTTATAGGCATAGTAATCTACCTCGAACATCATGGCCCCGCCCTGCGCATCAATCACGCCGAAATTGGCCTCTATGCGGCTGGGCTTGGCAAGGGTGTCGAGGAAGTGGCGGAAGTCGTCCACCGTGGCACAGACTTCGAGCGCCCGATAAATGACGCGGCCGTTGGCCTCGCCCCGTTCCTGGTCATCCTCCACGTTCACGAGGTTGTAGCTCTGCGTATTCATCAGCGCAAAACCTGCCGAATTGGTTCCTATCCACGCCTCGTGCTTCAGATGAAAGTCTTCGCTATTGACCACGGCAATGAAGTCGTACTTCTCGCCGCGGATGTACTCCACGTGGTTTTTCAAGAAATCGGTGTCGCGATGTTTCCACAACAGGGGGCGACCGTCGGGTGTCGCCCGTCCGGACACAACGGCCGAAGTACAGGCCAGCGCAGGTGTCAGCCAAGCAGCCAGCAGAGCAGTCAAAAGCAGGATGTTTTTCATTTTAAAGCCTCCGTTTACGTTCACGGAGGACAAAGATACGGAAAGTCGAGAGTAGAAAAAACAAGTTTACTTGATTTTTTATACCGAGACACATCCTATCTTATCAAAAGAAACGCAAAGGTGAGCGGAGAACAAAATATTGAAACTCCTTTCAGCTATTTTTTATCCCGAGCCGCAACCTGTCTTATCCCCAAATAGGACAAACCGAGAAAAGCACGAGAGACTGTCCCCAAATAGAGAAGTTCTAACATTTTGTCATTCTGAACGTAGTGAAGAATCTCAAAAACAGCAGCTCGTGTATTGAGATCCTTCACTACGTTCAGGATGACATTACGTTTTGATTACACTCTTCTATTCTGAGACCTCTTGTCAAAATAAACTCAATCTTTAAACCGTACAATCACCAGCACAGGATTGTCATCCTCGGCTCGGGTAGCGGCAATCTCTTTCAACGGGCCACGCACGTTGCCTGCTTCCGACTGCTCCACCAGATCACTGCTGGGAATCAGATAACAGGTCGTGTTCCAAACCGTATTTGTATGGCTTCCGCCACCCAACCCACATGACAGTTCCTCACAGTCCCGATTGACGAGTTTGCATACATACGGCTTTCCAGCTGCATAATCATAAACCATATATTGGGAAGGGAATCCCGTGCGGGTCTCAAAATCGAAATCAAAATCCACCAGGTCAAAGAAAAAGTAAGAGCCCGTCTTAAAGTCCGGACAAATCACTTTGGGAGTTTCCATGGAAAGTACCGGCGGCGTACGTACCAGCATCGGCGAAAGTACACCTTGGGGAGTATAGGTATAGATTGTATCCGCCGACAAATCACCGATCACATAACTATCCTCACTGCGAATAATGGGATCATAAGCCAAAGCAGCTGAAATACTCCGATTCTCACCGAGAGGTTTGGACAGACGATTGGATATACGTTTGGTAAAATGAATGTCCAGTTCCTTCACGATCTTTCCGGTCTTTTTGGAAAGCAACATATATGGTTTCGCCCGATTGGAAATACCCTGCTGGTCAACATCCCTGTCGCACACCAACAGACAATCAGCAGAAAAATCCAGAATGCTACCCAGAGCCATCTTAAACGGGATGGGCAACGTACGTTTATACTGTCCTGTGAACGAATACACCTGCATCCGATACCTCAGCAGATAATCCTCGACAAATATTTCCTGTGCTTGGGGATCCACAACCATTCCGTTGATAGACTGATATTCTTTACTGCCCTGTCCGGCATGACAGAAGCTGGAACGCACACTGCCGTCTCCATTGAAGAGGATAATCTCCTCCTCCAATGTATATGCCACAATCAGGCTGTCGGAAACATAGCCCAGCATAGCGCTAGAATTGGTCAGCAAAGCATTTTTCTTCGTTTCAAGGGGAATGTATTTCACATCTGCCAGATCCTGCAAGACGATTTTCTTTTCAGGATAATCCTTGGTGACATCCAGCGTTGCCAACCCTTGTTCCTTCTTTGTTTCCTGAGTCTGTTCGGCAGAAGCGTTTTCCCCATTGTTCTGCTTGTTCGAACCGTTTACCCCACAGGAACAAAGCAGCAAACCTGCGTACAATACCCATACATAAGTTTTCATGATACCTAATTTAAAAAAAACAGCCCCACAATTATTTACTCAGGTTCAAAGCTCAGGGGCTTTTTCAGTTTGAACCATCTCAACAGATACCTGTTTCTCCAAACGAGCAGCCATGCCATGTATTTCATCATAGCCATACTCATTCTTTCTCCAGCTTCACTACCAGAATAGGCGAAGCCTTGAGACGGGCTTCCTTCATGCCGACATAGCCCACCTTGAGCATGGCATCGTTGGGAGCCGTGAGCGTGAATTTACCGTCCACATCACTCACGGAGCCTCGAGTCGTACCTTCAATTGTGATATAGGCGCCGATGACAGGCTCGCCCTGCGTATCCATCACCCGCCCGCTGACCTTCAGTTCGCCGTCCTTCGTGCTGGCAGCCGCTTTGGTACGGATAACAATGACACCGTTCTTGCCAGCCTCGCCATAGATTGCAACAGCCTCTTCGGGCTTCAACACGGTAACAGACTCAAACTGGTCGGGCGACAAAGACTTGAAAGTGGCTTCATCCACCAGCTCGTCGTCAATTACCACCTGCGCCTTCGACGCGTTGTCCGACACGCGGATGGTGGACACAGTACCTGCCAAAGCCTTCGGTCCTTCTTTCTTCAGCGTGACCAGCATCACGGCTTTCTTGCTCTTATCCGTCGTATATTGCGCCACTAGGGAGGGTCTCTTCAGGACGCTAACAGACTGGATGCGGTCGGGATTGAGAGCCCCGAGGAGTTCGGGGGGCACCTCCTGACCATCGACCACTGTCAACACATCTTCATGGTCGGTATTCACTATAATCTCATCGTTCTTTTTGTTCGAAGCCTCCGCTTTCACATCCTCCATCAGCTTGAAAGATAGAGGAACGGTGTACTTTACCGTCACCGCCTTCCCCTTCTGCATGCCCGGCTTCCACTTGGGCATGGAGCGAACAAGGCGGACGGCCTCGGCATCGAGCAGGCGGTCAACACTGTGCAATACACTCACATCGCTGATTGCGCCATTCTTATTAACCAGAAACTGAACAACCACACGCCCCTGCGTGCCTGCCTTCTTGGCCTCTTCGGGATAGCGCATGTTCTGCTCAATATACTTCATCATCTCCTTATAGCCACCAGGGAACTCGGGCATCTGCTCCACGACCTCGAAGACGAATTCGTCGGGTGTCAGAGTGT
>ENA-UONW01003204-UONW01003204.1-human-gut-metagenome-genome-assembly--contig:-CS52-NODE-3204-length-14053-cov-5.175168_pt1 | contig 14053 bp, 10 predicted proteins | sample MGYA00242463_ERZ724010 | MGnify/ENA metagenome assembly ERZ724010 | reverse complement strand
CTTCCGCATGGGCTGCCTGCGCCGCGAACTCAGCTTTGACCTCGGCAAGAAGAAGGAAAAGCTGCATCTGCTGCTCGGGCTCGGCAAGATCCTGCTTGACATCGACCGCGCGATTGCCATCGTGCGCGGCACCGCCAAGGAGAGCGAGGTCGTGCCCAACCTGATGCAGGCGTTCAACCTCGACGAGATCCAGGCGGAATACATCGCCGAGATCAAACTGCGCCATCTCAACCGCGAATACATCATGGACCGCATCAAGGAGATTGAGAACCTCAAGGCGGAGATCGCCGACCTCGAAGCAATCATCGGCGACGACCTCAAGGTCAAGGCGGAGATCGCAAAGCAGCTCACCGAGATCAAGAAAAAGTACGCAAAGCCGCGCAAGACGCAGCTCATCGGCGACGACGAGATTGAGGTTGCCACGGCGGACGACTTTGTGGAGAACTACAATGCAAAGCTGATCCTCACGCACGACGGCTACTTCAAGAAGATCACGCTGGTCTCGCTGCGCGGCAGCGACGAGCAGAAGCTGAAGGAGGGCGACCGCATCACGCACACGATCGACTGCGACAACACTGCCGAGGTGCTGTTTGTCACCGACCGCTGCCAGATGTACAAGGCACGCGTGCGCGACTTTGACCCGGTCAAGGCGTCGGCGCTGGGCGACTTTCTGCCCGCCAAGCTCGGCATGGGCGACGGCGAGCGTCCGATCGCGATGATTCTCCTTGGCGAAGGGCTGGAAAAGTGCAACATGATCTACATCTTTGAAAACGGCAAGGGCGTGCGCGTCAGCCTGTCGGCATATCAGCTGTCCGGTACGCGCAAGAAGTTCTCGGGCGTGTATTCGTCCGCATCGCCGATCGTTGCTGCGATTCTCGAGGACGCGCCGAAGGATATTATCCTCGTGTCCAGCCAGAACAAGGCGATCACCATCAAAAGCGCGCTCATCCCCGAAAAATCCACGCGCACGGCGGGCGGCGTGACGCTGTTCACGCTGAAGGCAGGCGCAACCGTCGTTTATGCGGATGAGACCGAAAAGTCGATCTACCCCGACCCGCAGAACTACCGCAAGATCAAGATCCCGGCGACCGGCTCGGCGCTGTAAGGAAGGAGAACAATCATGAAAATCGCTATCGTTACCGGCGCGTCCTCCGGCATGGGGCGCGAATTTGTCTATGCGCTTGACCGCGAGGGCAAATATGAAGAGATCTGGGTGATCGCGCGTCGCGCCGATCGGCTGGAATCCCTGAAGACCGAATGCAAAACCGCGATCCGCCCGATCGCACTCGACCTCGGCAAAGCCGAGAGTTTTGATGCCTACCGCACCCTGCTGGAGACCGAAAAGCCGAACGTCTCGGTGCTGGTCAACTGTGCGGGCTTCGGCAAATTCGGCACCTACGCCGAGATCCCGACCGAGGTTGCCTGCGAGATGATCGACCTCAACTGCAAGGCGCTCGTCCGCATGACCGAGTATACCCTGCCCTATATGCACACGGGCGCGCATATCGTCGAGCTGGACTCGCTCTCCTCCTTCCAGCCCGTGCCCTATATCGGCGTCTACGGCGCGACCAAGGCGTTTGTCCTCAGCTATTCCCGCGCGCTGAACGTGGAGCTGCGTCCGCGCGGCATCAAGGTGATGGCGGTCTGCCCCGGCTGGGTGCGCACCGACTTCTTTGATCGCGCCAAGACCGACTGCACGAATGCCGTGACCTACTTCAACAAGATGTATGAGGCAAAGGACGTCGTCGCCACCGCGATGCGCGACCTGTACAAGCCGAAAAAGGATGTCTCCATCCACGGCTTCCCCGTGCGTGCGCAGGTGCTCGCCGTCAAGCTGCTGCCCCACCGCTTTGTCATGCACACCTGGATGAAGCAGCAGAAGCATCTTTAAGCGGCATCCGCATTTCCGTTTCGCATATAGAAAACCACTGCCTGTGCACGCACAGGCAGCGGTTTTTTGTCTTTTGGGAGCTTATTCGATTTCCGGTCGGATCTCCACGGTTCTGCCGCCGAGATTCTCATAGATGCGGTGCGAGATGGACAGCACGGTCCGCCCGGCGGAGGCGCGGCGCAGCGCTTCGAGCACGCGCGCCTCGGTCTCCGTACATCGTTGTACATACATCATTATACGCGGGAAAAGAGAGAAGTCAACAGACTTCTCTCTTTGTTCTTATTGCTTTTCCCAGCCGGAGACCGCCTTTGCGTAATAGGTGTTGATGACCGTGAGCAGGCGCTCCGCCGAGGTCTTGTAGGAATCGTACATCGAGGTGAAATTCGTGTCGCGTTCCTGCACCATGCGGATCAGCTGCTTGTTGTACGGTCCGACCTGGTAGTAGTACCCGATGTCGAACACGAGGTTGTCGAAGATGATCTCGAGCATATCCGCCGACTCTTCGTCGCGCGTGCTCTGCCCGACCAGGTTGACGTCGTAGTAGGCGGGGGTGACGATCTTCTCACCGTAATATGCCAGCGCCTCGGTGATGATGCCGGTGCGCTCGATGTCCTTTTGGATCAGCGGCACACAGACAAACTGCGAGTTATAGGGTGCGACGGTGGTGTAGTAATCCTGCTGCTCGGCATTCAGCTTCGGATACGGCAGAATACCGAAGTCGCTCTCCATGCCGCGCAGCTGCGGAATTCTGGTCATTGTGTTCATCCAGAAAAGTCCCTTGTCCGCCTGCCACATCTCCAGCGGATCGACTTTTTCCCGTTGATAGGTCAGTGCATACTGCGTGTCATAGATGATAGAGAAATACTTGTCAAGCGCGGCGAGCGTCGTCTCGTTGTAGAGCGTCAGCCCGATGGTGCCGTCCTCGGCAATGGTACAGCAGCGCTGCCCCGCGGCGTTGACGATGCCGACGACCGAGTCATCCCACACAAGCACGCCGAAACGGTCGTTTGCGTCCATGATACCGTTCTGATCGAGGTCCTCGGTCACCGTCTTACAGAGCGCGCCGAAGGTGTCAAGCGTCCATTCGCCGTCATAGACCAGGCTGTACGGGTCGTTAAGATCGTATGCCTTCCGCAGTTCCTTGTTGAACAGGATGACAAACGCAACATCATTGTCCGACACCGTGATCTCGCCCGTGGTGAAGAACATGACCCCGCGCACGGCAAGATTCTCGTTTGCGCGTTTGTCCCACCAGGACTTTGAGAGGTCGATGCCGGGAATCGAGGCAAGGTCATAGAGATAATCGCTGTAGGCAAGCACCGTGACGTCGTACCCCGCGACAAGCGCAAGGTCAAAGTTGCAGTCGCCTGCATTGGCGTCGGTGCTGAGGCGCTTGTAGCCGGGACCGCCGCCCGAGGAATAGGCTTTCTCCACCGTCTCGGCGATCTTGACGCCGTAGTTCTGCTCAACGAGGGCTTTTCGCCTGTACTGCGCGCTGTCAAGCGGGGTGGAGGCATTTTCATCTGCCGTGAAGTCGGCATAGGCGACATTGCCCGCCGACAGGATGTTGAAGGCTTCGCCGCCGTAATCGGCAGTCTCAGGGATACCGAGCGTATCTGCATCCGTCACGCTCGTATCCCCCGCCGATGTGTCCGTCGTGGTCACCGCGGGGGGCTTGTCGCCGCAGGCGGCAAGCAAAGTCGCAGCCGCCAGAGCGGCAGCAAAGGTTAAAATCCGTTTTTTCATCTGCTCTGTGCTCCGCTTATTGCTTTTTCTTTTTGACAAGGACGATGCACAAAACAGCAGCTGCCAAAACGACGATCGCAATGCCGATGATCAGTCCGATCGGTGCGCCGCTGCTTTCCCCTGCCGGGGCGGCAGTCGTCGCCGTGGTCGCAGCAGGTGCGGTCGTGCCGTCGGTTTTTGCAGTCTTCTCCGTCGCTGCGGTTGTACCTGTGGGTTCGGTCTGCTTTGTCGTCACCGTCGTTTCGGTTGTCGCGGCAGCATCCGTGCTTGCCCCGGTTTCCGCAGAAGACGCAGACGAAGCTGCCGAGGTTGTCGCGGGTTCGGTGGTTTTTGCGGTTCCTTCGGTCGTCGCAGGCTTTGTCGTTGCCTCGGTGGTTTTTTCGGTTGCCGAAGAGGAAGCCGTGGTCGCCACAGGCTCGGTCACCTTCGTCGCCGCCGTGGTTGCGGTCGTAGTCTCCGGCACCTTTCCGCCTGCGAAAGCGGCGAGCGTAGGTCCATCCTTACTGCTCTTCCAGGTGGATGCAAAATCAAATCCGGCAAAGCTGTCTGCCTTGCCCGCGTTGTCTGCCGTCACCGACGACGCACCCATTTCGGCGCAGATCGGATTGCTTTCGCCGACGGCGGTGTCCGCCGTGCCGACGAGGTAAACAGAATTGGTCTCACAGAAGATCGCGCCCTCCGCCTTGCCGGCGATGCCGCCGACGAGGCTGTCCGCCGTGACCTTGCCGCTGTTGTACGAGGTCAGAATGTCAAAGCCGTACCAGCGACCGACAAGACCGCCGGCGCATGCCGAGGAGGACACCGCGCCGCGGTTTTCGCAGTTCTTCACCGCCGAGCGCACATCCGCGCCGCAGCGGTTCTCGGTGTACCCGGCGATGCCGCCCGCGTGGGACGGACCGTTGACTGTCGCCGTATTCAGGCAGCCGACGATCTCACTTGCCGTCTTTGTCGCTCTGTCCGAGCGGTTGATATATGCGGTGATACCGCCTGCATGATGCGAGCTTTCGATCGCACCCGTATTCTTGCAGTTGAGCAGGCGCACGGCGCTGGTCGCATCGGTAACAGCCTCAATACGTCCCGTGATGCCGCCTGCGAACGGGCAGTTCGATGCCTTTGCGCCGCTGTTGGTCGCCGTAACTTTACCCGTGTTTTCGCAATTCTCGATCACGACCTCGCCTGCCTCGGCGCGAACATAGCCCGCGATACCCGCAAGGCGATTGCGATCCTCGGAGACGGACTGCACATCGGCATGATTGGAGCACCCGCTGACCAGAACGGCGGGCGATGCCGACGAGCTGATCTGGATTCTGCCGAAGAATCCGCCCGCGTTGCCGAAGGACGAATCAATTTTCGCCTCACCCGTGCAGTTTTTGACCGTGACCGTGTGTGCATCATAATTGTAAATCACGCCGACAAGACCGCCGACGTTGCCCGGCCCCTTGACCGTCGCGCGGGTTGTGCACTTCTCGATGGTCGTGCCCGAAAGCGCAACGCCGCAGAGCGCGCCCGTGCCGGGGTACTTGCCGTCGATCTTGGTCTCGGCATCGGTTGCGGCAAACGTGTTTTCCACGCTGCCCGTGACCGTGAGATTCCGGATCGTCGCGTCCTGCGTGACGCCGAAAAGTCCGGTCGGACCGTCTGCCGTGATGTTGACCTTGACCGTGTGTCCGGCGCCGTCAAAGCTGCCGGTGAACGGCGTTTCATATGTACCGATGGGGTCCTGCGCCGTGCCGGTGAGGTCAATGTCCGCACCGAGCTTGTAGCTGCCGCCCCATGCGGCGGAGTTGCCCATCAGCGCCGAAAGCGACGCTGCGTCCGAGATGACCGTCTCCCCTGCTGCCGATGCCGCGAAGGCGAGCAGTAAAACAAGTGTCAGGACGGTCAGAATGCGAATGCCGATTTTCATCTTCATTGTATTATCTCCTTTTTCAGGTTTGATTTGAACCGATCCGTTTTGCGGCTGCACAGATGCGCGTGAAGATCACACACGCCTCCGCGCGGATGATGCTGTCGCCGGGGCGGTAATTGCCGCTGCCCGCATCGCCGCCGACGATCCCCGCAGCATAGAGCTTCTGCACCGCGTCATAGCAGCCGAGCGATTTTGCCACATCCTTCGGCATGCCGTCTCTGCGCGCCGCATAGGCGGACGCCGGCAGTACGGCGGCAAAGACCTCTGCCATCTCGCCGCGCGTGATATTCGCATCGTAGGATGCAAACTGCCCGCGCGTGATGATGCCGAAGCGAATGCAGTATTCGACATACGGCACATACCACGCTTGCCCCGCATATGCCTGCGGCACGCTTGTGCCGAAATACGCCGTGTGAATATTGGCGGCGGCGGTCAGCGCCTGCGCGACCGTAAAGCTGCCGCGCGGCGAGAATGCAGACGCGCTTGTGCCGTTTGCCAGCCCGTAGGCGTAGGCAAGTCCGACATAGTCATAGAACCATTCATCCGGCTTCACGTCTGAAAAATTGCCCGTGTACGCGCGTACTCTGACAAAGCGCGCGGGGCTTTCCCGCAGCATGGGCGCCGATGCGCCCATCTGCCAAACGGTCTCAACGTCACAGCCCGCAAAGGATGCCGGGTTTGCAAGATCGCCCGCAGCGACCGCCGCCGCATCGGTCGGCGTGCCATGCATTGTGCCCGCGCCGACGATCGACGCCGCGATGCCGTCCGCATAGCGCATATGCGTGATGCTGCACGCCGCTCCTTCGGTTTTGGCGGCAAGCGCACCCGCAGTGGGGGCTGTCACGCCGCCGAGCGCGATGCAATCCGCAATGTCAAATCCGCAGCAGCGCCCGATGATGCCGCCTGCGGATTCACCTGCCTTGACAGCGCCGGTGCTCAGGCAATTTGTCACTGCTGTACGGGGGGATGCTGCTGCCTTGCTTTCACTGTAGCCGATGATGCCGCCCGCCCACTGTCCGCCGGTGACGGCACCGCTGTTTGCACAGCCATAGAGCGCGGTCGCCGTATCGGTGCAGGCAGCCGCACGGTTGACGTAGGCGGCAATGCCGCCCGCATATTTGCTGCTCTCCACCGCGCCGCTGTTTTTGCAGTTGACGACCCGGAGCGCCGCCGTGGCGTCGCCCGTCAGCTCCGCGCGTCCGAGAATGCCGCCTGCAAACGGATAATTGGCAAGCTCCGCGCCGCTGTTCTTTGCGGTGATGCTGCCGGTGTTTGCGCAGTTTTCAAGCAGGACGAACCCCGCCTCGGCACGGATGTAACCGACAATGCCGCCGAGACGGTTGCGGTCCTCTGCGGTGAGGGTCTGATCGGCGGTGTTGACCGAATCCGAAACAACCACCGCAGGGAATGCGACTGATGCCGTGTAGATCCTGCCGATGAGTCCGCCCGCGTTGCCGCAGAGCGATTCGATCGGTGCTTCACTGCGGCAGCCGTCGATGCGCACGGTTGCAAGCCCGAAATTGTAGACCACGCCGCAGAGCCCGCCGACATTGCCGTAGCCCTTGACCGACGCGCGGCTTGTGCAGTCTTTGATCGTCGTGCCCGAGAGCGCGACGCCGACGATGCCGCCCGTGCCGGAATAGCGTCCCTCGACGCGGGTCTCGGCGGTCGCCGCCGCGAAGGTGTTCTCCACGCTGCCGCAAACCGTGAGGTTCTGCACTGTCGCACCCTCGGTGACGCCGAACAGCCCCGCCGCCTCGCCGGCGGCGATGTGCAGCCCCGAAACCGTGTGTCCGGCGCCGTCGAAGCTGCCGGTAAACGGCGTTCCGTAATTGCCGATGGGAGTCTGTGTCTTACCCGTCAGATCAATATCTGCCGTGAGCGTCCAGTCGCCGCTCCACGCGGCAGGGTCGTTCATCAGCGAGGTAAGCGCGTCCGCGCTGCCGATCTCTTTTGCCGCCGCAGGCAGCAGGAGCACAAGGCAGAGCGCAAGCAGAAGGGGGATAAACCCGTATTTTTTCATGCTGATTCCTCCGTTCTCACTTGACGTTCACGCGGTCGAAGCCCGAAATCTTCTTGCCAAGCGGGGTCTTGTTGATGTTTGTCGTATAAACCGTGTCGAGCGGCGCGGGATGCCCCGAGCGGTTGCCGATAGAAACCCCGCTTGCGCTGACATAATACGGTTCAATAAAGGAATTGCGCTTGGATGAAGTGTCCTTGCCGAGGTATGCGTGGTAGCACGCCCACTTCGTGCCGTCCGCGTCGGTCATATAGGAGGCGTGTCCGCAGCCGTTGACCGTATCGGAGCGCGAGAAGATCGACTCGGGATTCTTCTTCCAGTTCTTCGCGTCGAGCGGGTCGCCGCCTAAGAACTTCAGGTAGCCGAGCTGGTAATAGACCGTCCAGTAGCCGCTGCCGGTGTACATGAGGTAGACTTCCCCGTTCTCACCGTAGACCGCAGCCGCGCCCTCGACCACCTTGGGATACCAGTTGCCGGGCTTTGATGTGCTCTCGCCGTAGCCGCCCATCTCCCATGTATATTCGGGCACGCAGATGACGGTCGGGTCGCCGATCGCCGTCCACGGGTTTTCAAACCGGATGATGTTGATGGTCTGGTGGAAGTCCGCCGTACCGCGCCCCTCCTCGCTGACATAGGTCAGATAAGGCTTGCCGTCGATGCGGATGACCGAGGTGCCGCCGCAGAGCATGTCACGGTTGATCTCGGGATGGCTCACAAAGTTCAGGCGGCGCGGCTTGTTCACTTCGCCGGTCACAGGGTCGCCCCAGCGCCCGAGCAGATTGTCGCCGTCGAGGCACTTGACCACATGCTGCCGCTGGTTTGCCGTCGTGCCGTCATCATAAGCAATGAACATGTACCAGCCCGCGTTCGCTTCGCCCACATCCGCAGCCGAGAAATAGTGGATCTCGGGCGACCAGAAGTTCTTGCCGTCGGTCGATTCCAGGATGGTATAGGGCGCTGCGGTCTTGATGTCCGCGATGTTGGCGACCTTCATCAGATTGATGGTGGTCGCGCCCGTGCAGGTGTAATAATAGAAGCCGTTGTAATAGAAGATGTACGGATCGGCGTTGTTCTGCCGCAGGTAGTTTGTAAATTTCACCGTGCCGCTTTCCTCGCGGTCAAGGTCGATGCTTTTTGCCACGTTCAGCGTGCTCGTCATGTCGCCGCCGAACGTCTGTGCGCCGCGCAGATCCGTCAAGTGCCCGAACGAGCCGCCCTCGATGTTCAGCGTGAAATTGCCGTGCAGCGTTGTGCCAAGGCCTTTGGCGGGCGCGATCGCGCCGTGAATCACACCGCCGCGCACCGTGACGGTCACGTCGTAGTCCAGGCGATAGCCCGCGCTGTCCTCCTCGTAAAGCCCGAAGATGCCGCGCTGCAGCTCGCCGCCGGTCACCGTGATGTCCACGCTGCCGCCCGTGCTGCCGCGCGAGCCGCCGGCAACATAGCCGTGGATCGTGCCGCCGCCGATCGTCAGCGTCGAACGCACGCCGCGCGTGATGAGGCGCGTGCTGTTATAGCCCGCGCGGATGTTGAACCAGTTGCCGCTGTTCACCGTGAGGCTGGTTGTATAAGAGGTAAAGAGAAGATTGTGCCCGCCGACCAGCGAAATGTAGCCCGCGTTGCCGTCAACCAGCGTGGTGTCCACGTCGTCGCCGATCGTGAGCGGATAGCCCTTTGCGTAGATGGTGGAAGTGCCGCCCGCAGTGAAGGCAAGCGCCTCCATGCGGGTCTCCCCGCCGAGCGTGAGCGTGCCGTTCATCGCAATGCACGCGCCGGATGTACGGTAGTCCGTTGTACGGTCCTTCGCCGTCAGGGTCAGCTTGCCGACCTGCGTCTTCACGGTATAGGCGCTGCCGGGCGTATAGCGCCCGCAGATCACCACCGTGCCGTCCCCGCCGAGCAGAGCAATCGCATGGTTCAAATCGCCGACGGGTGAGGATGCGCTCCTGCCGTCGCCCTTCCCGCCGTCAGCAAGGTAAACGACATTCGCCTTCTCACTTGCGGCAAATTTGGCTGCCACCGCTGCGGCAAGCGCGCTGTCCGCGCCTGCACCGATGACCAGTGTGCCCTTCTGAAGCGCGGATGCGACCGTGAGCGCGCCGACCTTGGCGGCGCCCAGCTCCAGCGTGACGGCGGCGGTCTCCCCGCCGATCTGTACCGTACCCACGCTGCCGCCGCTGAGCGTCATGGCGAGCGCGTCGGTCACGCAGTGATCCGCCGCAGCAAGACGCGTCACGCTGCCGCCTGTCACCACGACCGTGACCGACTTCGCAGCCGTCGCCCCGGTGCAGTGCAGCGTTCCCACGCTGCCGCCGGAAAGATACAGACTGTAGTCGCCGCTGCCAGCCCCGACCGTGACCGTACCGTAGCTGCCGGTGCGCACGACAAGCGCCGCACGCGTGCCCGCAGCGGCAAGATTCACACTGCCGCCGGTCGTAGTCACGCCGTCACCCATCGTCAGCGTACCGTCCGTGACCGTCATATCCAAATTGCCGCTTTGCCGCAGCGTGATATTTTCAAATGTGAGGTCGCCCGCAAAGCGGAGCGCCGCATTTGTGCCGAAGTTCAACGTGCCGCCGCCCTCGCCCGTCACGGTGACCGCACCGCCGAGCGTGCCGACGTCCGCCGTAAGATCGGCATAGCAGTTCCCCGTCACCACAATGCTGCCGCCGGTCTGCCGCAGCAGTTCAAATGCGCGGGAGAGCGACGTGGGGTCATCCGCGCGCGTGCCGCTGCCGAATGCCGACGGGGCAACATAGGCGACCGTCAGATTCTCCACGCTGTCAAAATCCTTCGCAAACGCTTCGCGCTGTGCCGCCGTATAGCGCAGCATGTTCAGCGCAAGCGTATTTTTTGCGCCCGCCGTCGCATGGAGCTTTTTCACCGCATCCGACGCATAGCTGACCGCGAGGGCACCGATCTTGCCGCCCATCAGGGTGACGACTGCGTTGCCGACAACGTTGTTGACCATGACGCTGCCGACCGTGCCGCCCGCGATCGTGATCGCGGCGTCGCCGTTCAGGCGTCTCGGACCGTCGCCGCCTGCCCACAGCGTGGTAATGCTGCCGCCCGTGACCGTCACCACGGCGCTGCCCGCATAATGGTTGTAGAGCGAGCCGCCGTAAAGCTCGCGCACAGATCCCCCTTCAAAGGCGATGTGCGCCGTGCCGGTATAGGTCATCGTGCCCGCGCCCTTGGTGCGCGTGGAGCCGCAGAGCTTGTAAAACGAGCCGCTCCGCACCGTGATGTGCGCATCGAGGTCGGCGGCAAGCCCGGTGTTTTCCGGCGTCTGATAGCCGCCGATCACAAAGGCATACTTTTCGCCGCCTTCCACCGTAAGCCCCGTGTCAAAGGTGAGGTTGTGGAACTGCGCCGTGAACATCACGAAGTTTTTCAGCGTGATGCCGAGGTCCCGGAAAGTCGTCGCGCCCGAGAGGCGGTAATGCGTCTCGCCCGTGACGTTGAAGATCAGCTTTGCACCGGTGTCGCGCGTACCGTCCTTCGCCGTGATAACGATTTCGCCGGTATGCTGCGGCTCGGTATAGTGTGTGCGGATTGTATAATCCGACAGCAGAATGATTTTGCCGCCGTCCTTTGCCGCGCCGATCGCCGCGTCCAGTGTGGCAAGCGCCGCACCGGCGCTGCGTCCGCTGTTCGCATCGCTGCCGTGCGCCGCGTCCAGATAAACGGTTTCCGCCGCCGCGGCAGAGACCGTCCATGCAGCAAAAAGCAGCAGAAAAGCGGCAAAGCAGACCGCAAAGCGGCGTTTTGTCCTTTTGTCCATGCGTGATACCTTCCTTTCGGAGAAAAACAGCCTGTCTTTCGGGTGTACTGCACAAAAAACGTGCAACTGCGCCCCGTTTTTTTGATCAGTTTCAGTATAGCAAATCCGTTCCGCCTCTGGCAATGACAATTCCGATTCAGTTTTTTGCAAAACCGATACTGTTTCGGAACTGCAATGAAAAAGCCCTGCCCGTGACAGGCGGGCAGGGCTGCCAAAGAGAAAAGAGAGAATAGCCGATTCAGAAGTCGGTCGGGCGCGGCGCGGTCAGGTCGAGATTCTCGACCACGGTGTGCATCGCGCGCAGGAGCGGCTGCTCACGCGACGAAAAGGTATCATAGCGCTCCACGCACAGCCAGCAGCAGACGCCGAGATACGGTCCGATGGCGCGGTGCATGCGGCAATAGCGCCCGCCCGAAAGAAACAGGAACGGCACCTTCAGCTCGCACTTCAGCGTGCGGATGGCGGCGAGGTTCTGCATCAGCTCCTCCTCGCTGTCCGACCAGGTGACAAACTTCACGACGTCGGCGCCGCGGCTCTGCTGTTCAAGCGCGACCGCCAGCACCTCCTCCTCGGGAAGGAACTTGTAGATGTGCGAGGACATCAGCACCTGCCCACCCATCTCGTGGACTTCGTCGATGAATTTCTTCTGCTTGTCAATCGCCGCGGGATTTTTCGTCAGCTCGCCGGGGGTCGGGTCAAAGGTGTCGCCCGTGATATCCAGCAGCGATGCGCCGCAGCGGAGCGCCAGCTTCAGCTCGTCGAGCCGCGCCTCCTCGGTCATCTCATGGTTGTATGCACCGCGGTAATTGGTGATGTAGAGCGGGCGGTCGCCGAGATGCGAGAACATCTTCGTCAGCATCTCCTCCGTGCGGAATTCGGGCTTCAGCCGTTCCATCTGAAAGCCGAAGGCGTCCGCCCCGTCATAGATAGCGTTGTGTACATTGGTGATAAACTGCGTCGGCGTCTCGACGATGATCATATCGACAAGCGGCGGACGCTTGAAATCTGCAAAACTCGGTCTCATTCCGGTGCCTCCGTGCGCGGCATGTGCGCGCTTTTCAGTGTGTGATGTGAAAATATCTTCTGCCGGGGCAAAGCGCTCTCGACATTTGCAGTGTAGCATTCCGCGTCCTGCCGTGGCAATGGGAAAAGCGACACTGTTTTGCAAAACATGATACTTTTTCGGTCATATCTGCCCGCATGGCTTGCGCTGCTTTATCAAAAATGATATAACGGTTTCAAGAGATTCCACAAACGAAAAGGAGTACGAGATGGACGCGATTACAAACCTTGCCGTGACGGCGTTCGGCAGTGTGGTCACGGTCACCAACCCCTGCTTTGAGGAGCGGCGCATCACCAATCGCCGCGCCTATGCGCTCTGCTTTGCAAAAAGCGGCAGAATGGTCTACTACCACGACGGGCATGAATACGTCTCGGACGCAACCCACGCGCTCATCCTGCCGATGGGGGCAACCTACACCTCCGCCTGCACGGAAGCGGGCGAATTTCCGCTCATCAACTTTTACACAACCGATACTTTCGCCCCCGCCGGCTTCATCAGCCTGGAGATCGCCGACACCGACGCCTATATGGCAGAGTATCAGAAGATGGAGAAGCTCGCGCTCATCAAGCCGCCGAATGCCTTTCTCAGCAATATGAAGACCTTCTACGGCATTCTCAACCGGATCTACAAGGAGAAGCTGCACGCCGCCGATGGCAAAAGCTATGACGTACTGCGCCCCGCCGTGCACTATCTGGAGGATCACTTCACCGACCCCGACCTGACCAACCGCATGCTTGCCGAAAAGGCGCTGATCAGCGAGGTCTACTTCCGCCGGATGTTCCGCGAGAAGTACGACACCTCGCCAAAGCAGTACATCCAAAATCTGCGCATCAAAAAGGCGGAGAGCCTACTCCACAGCGAGTATCTCTCCATCACGGCAATCGCCGAGCAGACCGGCTTTTCCAGCGTGTATCACTTTTCCCGCTCGTTCAAAAGAGCCACCGGCTACACGCCGACCGCCTATGCCAAGCTGTTCGGCGGCAGCGCCGACTCGATCTGATATGCCTGTTTAATAAATATTCCCCCGTAAAACGGGGGAATATTTATTATAAGTGCATGGGGACGGGCAGCTTGCGGCGGACGCATTCGCAGCAGATTTCACCCTAAATCAAAGTGCCTTGCTTCCCTTTTTCAGCCAATCTCTTTTTCAAGTTCAATTCTCTTTTTGTCAAGAATCCCGATAGCCTCTTTGGTGAGCCTCGTATGGCAAACTCCGTATGCAAGTCCGCTTATACCATAGTACCAATCGCCGGAATCTGCATCGCGATGCTGCAGAATAAACGCATTCAAAGCGGGCACAAGTACGGTTGGATCCATCGCCTCCAACCGCAGTTCAACATATGCACTTCCCGGATCATTCAAAGCTTCCACCCACTGCAACAAGTCTGGAAAATACGGGCAAGTTTCTCGTCTTCGATAAAAAGCAGCACCGCCGCGCAATAATCCCAGCTGCGCCAAAACGCAGCCGGTCGAATCAGGAAAGCAATGTCAGCCATCTCTGCGGCTTGATTCAATGCCTTTCTCTTTTCCTTTATGGGAGTTTCATAGGAAAGCATGGAAAGTATGGTTTGTTCCTGCCCGGTCATCTCAATACCCCCTCATTTTTTATTCACACGGCTGTAAATGACCGCAGCAGATTG
>ENA-UONW01003203-UONW01003203.1-human-gut-metagenome-genome-assembly--contig:-CS52-NODE-3203-length-14055-cov-4.206714_pt1 | contig 14055 bp, 10 predicted proteins | sample MGYA00242463_ERZ724010 | MGnify/ENA metagenome assembly ERZ724010 | reverse complement strand
TCTGCCGGGCGGAAATGCCCTCATACCGCGTCAAAGCCCTTGAGAATACACAAAGCATTCTCAGCCTGTAGAAAAAGCCCAGCCGCAGCCGGATTTTTTCGACAGACTGAAACGGGAAAGAATCGTTTCTTTCCCGTTTCTTTTTTATTCCGTTTTTTCCGCTTCGAGCTGCTTGGCGATCTTCACGATGCGGCTCGTGCCGAGGCGCTCCGCGCCGAGCTCGATGAAGTGTTCGGCATCCTCGACGGACGAGATACCGCCTGCGGCCTTGACCTTGACGGTGGGAGCGCAGTGCGCGCGCATGAGCGCCACGTCGTCAAACGTCGCGCCGCCCTTCGAGAAGCCGGTGGAGGTCTTGATATACTCCGCGCCGCTCGCCGAGACGATCTCGCAGAGCTTGATCTTTTCCTCGTCCGTGAGCAGGCAGCACTCGATGATGACCTTGAGGAGCTTTCCGCCGCACGCCGCCTTGATGCGGACGATCTCGTCAAGCAGCATATCCCAGCACTTGTCCTTCACCATGCCGAGATTGATGACCATATCGATCTCGTCCGCGCCGTTTTTCACGGCGTCCTCGGTCTCAAAGACCTTGGCGGCGGTGGTGTTGTAGCCGTTCGGAAAGCCTATGACGGTGCAGATCTTCATCTGTCCGTTTACATACCGCTTGGCTCCCGCCACATGCGCGGGCGGGATACACACGGAGGCGCAGCCGAAGCGGATCGCGTCATCGCACAGAGCGCGGATCTCCGCGGCGGTGCAGTCGGTGCGGAGGAGCGTATGATCGCAGCGGGCAAGAATGTCTTTTATATCCATGATGTTCTGCCTTTCCTTCTTATTGATGTCTGCATCATATCACACGCACGCCAAAGAAACAAGGCATTTTGTCCCCGGCGAGTGAATAGGCTATGGCGAGGTGTTACAAATGGATGAAATGCAAACCCACAATCGCGTCATTCTCTGCGGCACGCCGCTTTCTTCCCCGGTTTTTTCCCACGCCAGCCGTCTCGAACCATTCTACACGTTTCCGCTGGAGGTCGCGCGGCTCTCGGGAACGGTGGACACGATCAACGTTCTTCTCCGCGAGGAGCTTCTGCCGGAGCTCAAGCCGTCACGCGCGGGGCTCATCCGCATTGCGGGCGAGGTACGCTCGTTCAACAACCACAGCGGCGAGGGCAGCAAGCTCGTCATCAGTGTGTTCGCCCGTGAGCTGTCTCCGCCGGAGACGCCCGTATGGGTCAACGAGGTCGAGCTGACGGGCACGCTCTGCAAAAGCCCGAACCGCCGCACCACGCCGATGGGACGGGAGATCTGTGATCTGATGCTCGCGGTCAACCGGCTCTACGGGCGAAGCGACTATCTTCCCTGCATCGTATGGGGGCAGAACGCGCGCCGGGCCGCGCTCTGGGATGTCGGTACGCGCGTACATCTGCTCGGACGCATCCAGAGCCGCGAGTACATAAAAAATCTCGACGGGCAGGCAGTGCGCCGGACGGCGTACGAAATTTCCGTTTCGGATATCGCGGCGCTCCCGGCGGAATGAAAAAAGCATCCGGAGAGAAATCTCGCCGGATGCTTTTTCGTATGAAATTACTTATTGAAGATCTTGAAGATCGTGTCGAACGGATCCTCGCCGTCCTCTTCCGGGGCGGGGACCGCCGCGGGCTCCTTCTGGCTCTCGGCGCGCTCGCGCGCATCGGTGAAGAGGTTCGCGTCGCGCGGCTCTTCGATCTTGACGGTCTCGGGCTTTTTCTCGTCAAAGCCGGTGGCGATGACGGTAACGACGATCTCGTCATCGAGAGAATCGTCAAAGCTCGCGCCGAAGATGATGTTGGCTTCCGGATGCGCCGCACCCTGCACGAGCATGGCGGCCGCCTCGACATCGTCGAGCCCCATTTCCTTGGAGCCGGTGATGTTGATGAGCACGCCGCGCGCGCCGTCGATAGAGGTCTCCATCAGCGGGCTGGAAACGGCCATCTTCGCGGCATCCTCCGCCTTGTTCTTGCCGGCGGCACGGCCCACGCCCATGTGCGCGAGACCGGCGCCCTTCATAACGGCGGTCACGTCGGCAAAGTCGAGGTTGATGAAGCCGGTGTTCTTGATGAGCTCGGAAATGCTGCTCACGGCCTTGATGAGCACGTCGTCCGCGATCTCGAAGGCGTTGGCCAGCGTGACCTTCTCGGGGCTGGCGTATTTCAGACGGTCGTTCGGGATGATGAGGAGGCTGTCCACGCGGCCCATCAGCTCGCTGACGCCCTGCTGCGCCTGCAGCGCGCGGCGGCGGCCCTCCCAGGAGAACGGACGCGTCACAACGCCGACGGTGAGGATGCCGGCATCCTTCGCGGCCTCAGCCACGACCGGAGCCGCGCCCGTGCCGGTGCCGCCGCCCATACCGGCGGTGATGAACACCATATCGGTACCCTCGAGCGCCTCGGCGATGGCGTTGCGGCTCTCCTCGGCGGCGCGCTTGCCGACATCGGGGTCGGAGCCCGCGCCCTGGCCGTGCGTCAGCTTTTCGCCGATCTGGATGGTCTGCTTCGCGCCGGAAACGGCGAGAGCCTGTTTATCGGTATTGACCGCGATGAACTCCACGCCCTTCGTATCGCCGGCCGCCATGCGGTTGACAACATTGTTGCCGGCGCCGCCGATGCCGATGACTTTGATGGTGACAACGTTCTCCGCGTCTTTGGTGATTGCCATTCTATATACCCTCCCGGTTCCTATTTGGGGTTTATACTCATACTCTTGTCATTTTATAACGTTTTTAACCGCAGGTCAACAGCATTATGTTGACCTGCGGCTGGTTTTTGTAACAAATTTGAAAAGAAAACCGCCATTCTGCTCAATCCGGGCTGAAAGTCCAGGCGCTGCCGTTCGTATAATAGAGCGTTCCAGCGTCCTCCGCGGCGAGCTGGGAAACGACGTTTTTGAGCATGGCGATGCGGTAGAGCATCTCTCCCTCCGCACCGAGATAGACCGTGAGACGGCCGTCGTAGCGCAGCGAGGGGTTTGCTGGATCGCGGAGATCGATCCATTCCACGAGCGAGGAAACGTCCTCCGCGCGGAGCGCCGGGAGGATCGTCTGCAGCACGGCAAGGCGTTCGGCATTGGTTCCTTCCACAAGCATATCCTCCCCCTCGAGCACCGTCATCGGTTCGAGCGAGCGGATCTCCGGATACTCCCCCGCCGTGAGGGAATCGGTCGTGCCGAGCATTTTTCCGCTGCGATCGAGCAGCCAGTACTCCTCGTCAATGACCATATACGCCGCGGGCGCCGAGCCCTCCGCCTGAATGACGATCTTGTTCGGGAGCTGCCGCGTGATGCTCACGGTGTCCATATACGGCAGGTCGGAAAAGATCATGCTCGCCGCCTTGAAGCGGTCCACAAAAAAGAGGTTCGCGCCGCGCTCAACGCCGGAGGCACTGATGATCTCCTCGTCGGTATACTCCGAGGCGTTGATGACCTCGATCTTCGAGACGCGGAACGCCAAGCTCATAACCAGAATAACGACAAAGAAAAGCAAAACGAGGACCATCGGCCCATGCCACGGGCTGCGGCGCTTTACTTTATTGTGCTGACTGAATTCCATTTCCGATGCCATGTTCTGCTCCTTTTGTGTGGTGTTGCTCTCTGCTGTCTCGCGCCAGACGGATGCTCCGAGCGAGCGCAGCGTCTCGTCCAGCGATTCGTAGCCGCGCAGGATGTGACCGGCGTCGGTCACGGTACTTTCCCCTTCCGCGCCGAGCGCCGCGGCCACGAGCGCCGCTCCGCCGCGAAGGTCGGGGCTTTTCATGGAAGCGCCATGCAGCGTTTCCACGCCGGTCACGAGCGCCATCGGCCCGCGCAGGACGATCTGCGCGCCGAGAGCGCGCATCTCCTCGGCGTGGCGGTAGCGGCCGGAGAAAATATTCTCAATAAACATCGCCGGTCTTGTGCACCGGAGCGACGCCGCCATCAGCAGCGGCGCTGCGTCCGTCGGAAAACCGGGATAGGGCCTTGTGACGATCGCGCCGGGCGAGGCCGGGCGGCCGTGGGCAGTCATATGTATGCGCTCTCCGTGCGTGCTCACGGCGCAGCCCATCGCGCGAAGCGCGTCAAGCACGGGGACGATCTGTCCGGGCGCGGCGGCGGTAAGCTCGATCTCCCCGCCGGCGCACGCCGTGCAGCAGAGATACGTTGCCGCGGCGATCCGGTCGGGCGGGATGCGAAGTCCCGCGTGAGAGCGCGGGGAAAAGCCGGTGATCCGGATGACAGGCGAGCCTGCGCCGGATACGTCCGCGCCGAGCGCGCAAAGATAGCTTTGCAGCGTTTCGATCTCCGGCTCGCGGGCGGCGTTATAGATGACGGTCGTCCCCTCCGCCGCGCAGGCGGCGATCATGGCGTTTTCCGTTGCGCCGACGCTCGGCAGCGCAAGCGATATCTCCGCGCCGCGAAGGTGCGAAGCCCGGCACACGATGCTGTCCTCTCCCTCCTCGATCTCCGCGCCCAGAAGCCGCAGGGCGTGCAGATGGAGATCGATCGGCCGCGGGCCAAGCTCGCAGCCGCCGGGGAGCGATACCTCCGCCTCGCCGAAGCGGGCGAGCAGCGGGCCGAGAAATATCACGGAGGAGCGCATCCGGTGCATCAGCTCGCGCGGAATATCGCACCGCGCGGGCGCGGTCGTATCGATGCAGAGAGCGTCGCCGCAGCGCGCCGCGGTGCAGCCGAGATAGCGGAGAATGTCCATCGCCGCGTCAACATCGCTCAGATTTGGGCAGTTGAGCAGCTCCGTTTCCGCGCCGCAGAGAAGCGACGCCGCGATCACCGGCAAAACCGCGTTCTTTGAGCCCTGTACGCGGATCTGTCCGCGAAGCGGCGACCCGCCGGTTATATGCCATATACTCATAGTTCTTCCCCCGCACAGCATTTTCAAGCCATACTATGCAGAGAAAGCGCCGTTTGCCAAATTACTCCCCGGAGGCGAGAGAGAGGACGATGGACGTGATCTCGTCAGTAGCGTTCTCCACGGCAAGATCGCGCATATGCTCTTCCATTTCGGCGAGCTTTTCCTTATCGCTCAAAAGCCCGTTGATCGTGGAGAGCATCACGTCGGCTCCGGCGTCGCTCTCGAGCAGCACGACGGCGCCGCCGCCGCGCTCGAGCACGCGGGCATTTTTCTCCTGATGGTTATTCACCACGTTCGGACTGGGAACGAGGATCGCCGGTTTGCCGATGGCGGTGAGCTCCGCAAGCGTGGACGCGCCGCTCCGGCAGAGGACGATGTCCGCCGCTGCCATGAGAAGAGGCATATCATAAATATAGTCCACCACGTCAAACCCGGCTTCCTTCCAGTCGGAGAGGCCGAGCTCTTCGCTCATATACTCCGTCATGCTCTTTATGCCGCGCTTGCCCGCCGAGTGGACGAGCCGGAAGGGACGCTCCGCGCCATCCATGGCGAGAGCGATCATGCGCGCGACGGTCTTGTTCATTTCCGTTGCGCCGAGACTGCCCCAAACGGAAACGACGAGCGGTTCGTCCTCCGCGATACCGAGCGCGCGGCGCGCGGCGCTCTTATCCGAGCGCATGAAGCCGAGACGCACGGGCGTGCCGGTCACGACGACCTTTTCGGGGTGTTTATAGTTCTCCCGCGCCTCGGCAAAGCCGACCATGATCTTATCCACGCACTTTTCCAGCTGGCGTGTCGTAAGGCCGGGCTCGGCGTTGCTCTCGTGCACGACGGTGGGGATGCCCAGTTTTGCCGCCTCATGCAGCACCGGGTAGCAGACGTACCCGCCGGTGCCGACAACGACGTCCGGCTGAAATTCCTCGATGATCTTCCGGCACGCCGGGCCGGACTTGATGAGATCGGAGACAAATTTTATATTGTGCCTGATGCCCTCCACCGAGAGCGACCGGCTCAGATTGCTCACCGGCACGCCGCGGATCTCGTACCCCTCGCGGGGGACAAGCTCCATTTCCATTTTGCCGAGAGCGCCGATGAACAAAATTTCGCTCTCCGGCAGAAGCTCGCGGATCCGCCCGGCCACGCCGACGGCGGGATTAACATGGCCCGCGGTGCCGCCGCAGGCAAACAGAAAACGCATAGGTCATTCCTCGATTTTTTGATTTTTTACGGTTTTAAAGAGTTCCCGCGGCGCGTAGGCCGCGCAGGGGTTCTCCCGCGATATGCTCAGAAGTATCCCCGCCTCGCCCATCTGGATGAGCAGCGCCGTGCCGCCGTAGCTGAAAAACGGCAGCGAGATGCCGGTGCAGGGGACGAGATTCGTACATACCGCAACATTCAGCACGATTTGCAGCGCGAGCATCGTTGTGATGCCGCAGCCGGCAAGGAAGCTGAAGCGGTCGGTGCTCTGCAGGGAGATCCAGTATCCGCGCACGATGAGCATGGCGAAGAGCAGCAGAATTGCCGAGGCGCCGATGAACCCCAGCTCCTCGCACACAACGGAGAAGATGAAGTCGTTGTGTTCCTCGGGGAGATAGAGGTATTTCTGGCGGCTCATGCCGAGACCGAGACCGGAAAGCCCGCCCGACCCGATTGCATAGAGCGACTGGACGATCTGCCAGCCGTCGCCGGTGAGATCGGAGAAGGGGTCGCGGAACGACGCCACGCGCGCCGCGACATACGGCACGAACAGCACAGCCACTACTGCGCCGACGAGCAGCACGCTGGCCGCGCCGATGAACCAGTGCAGCCGTACCCCGCCAAGAAAGAGCATGGAAGTTCCGATGGCAAGGATGATGATCGTTGCGGAAAAGTGCGGCTCAAGCACGAGCAGCGCCGAAATGACCGCCAGTATCGCCGCGAACGGCGCGATGCCGTACCGGAAGGTTCGCATCCGGTCTTTATATTTGCATATCAGCGCCGAAAAGTAAAGAATAATTGCGATTTTTGTAATTTCTGACGGCTGGAACGTCGTGAAGCCGAGACTTATCCATCGTCTTGCGCCGTTTACGACCGTGCCGATGACCAGCACTGCCGCAAGGCTTGCGACGGAAACGAGCAGCAGCGGCAGCGCGCAGGCGCGATAAACGCGCATCGGAATGCGCGAGGCAATGAGCATTACACACACGCCTGCCGCAGCGAAGATGGCCTGCCGGGAGAAAAAATACACCGGGTTGTGTCCGGTCTCGCCCTGCAGATCGTAATACGCGCTCGCAAAGCTCGCCGAGAGCACCATCACCACGCCGACGCCGAGCAGCGTGAGCGTGATAACAAGGAAAGGCAGATCCGCCCTGCGGTCTGCCTTACCCGTTTTGACCGGCGCGGCGCCGGTCGAAGTATGATCCATGAGAGCCTCCGGTATTACCCTCTCAAAAGCTCAGAAGGAATAGCGTCCCGTTACGCCGAGAAGCGATACGACCGCCATCACGAGCGTGATGCCCGCAAACAGGACGAAGATCTCTTTTTCTTTCCATTTCCGGCCCGTCCAGCCGCCCATCTCCAGATGGTGGTGGAAGGGGGCCATTTTGAATACGCGCTTGCCGTGGGAGAGCTTGAAATACGCCACCTGGATGATGTCCGAAAGCGTTTCAATGATCGGCATGATGCAAAGCGGGATGAGCAGCAGCGGCACATCCAGCGCGAACGCCAGACCCGAGATGCACCCGCCGAGGAAGAGCGAGCCGGTGTCGCCCATGAATACGCGCGCGGGGTTGAAATTGTAGATCAGGAAGCCGAGCAGCGCGCCGACCATGCCGCTGGCGAAAATGCCCTGCGGCATATACTCTTTGCCCCAGCAGAACACAATGGCCGTGAAGCAGAGGAACACGGGCACGCAGGTGCCCGCCGCGAGGCCGTCTACGCCGTCGGTGATGTTCACGGCGTTCACCGTGCCGACGATGACAAACGCCGCAAAGATGAAGTACAGCGGCTCGGAGACAGGGACATAGGTGTTCCAGAACGGGATATAAAGATTCGGGCTCAGATAGCCGGTGAAGCGGAGCAGCAGCAAAAAGCACGTGGCGGCAAGGAGCTGCAGAAGAAACTTCATCTTTGCGCTCAGGCCGAGATTCTGCTTGTGGCGCAGCTTTTCATAGTCGTCCAGAAAGCCGATCGCGCCGAACACGAGACCGAACACGAGAATGAAAATGTGTCCCCACTCGCCGTTCGCCATGCAGGAGAAGCCGACCGTAAGACAAACGACCGTAACGGCGATGATGAACATCAGCCCGCCCATCGTGGGCGTGCCGGTCTTGCTCATGTGCCACGTGGGGCCGTCCTCCCGGATCGCCTGCCCGGCTTTGATTTTCCGCAGATACGGTACCAAAACCGCGCCTACGGCGCTCGATATACAAAATCCGACGACAAGCGCCAAAATCAGCTTCCAAGTCATTCTTTTTCCCGTGCCTTTCCTCTTTTGCTTTGTCAGGTGCGCTTCGCGCGTTCGGCAAGATAGTCCGCGACGATCTCGCGCTCGTCCATGTGGATCTTCTCGTGGCCGATGATCTGATAATCCTCGTGGCCCTTGCCGCAGAACAGGATGACGTCGCCCGGCTCATGATGGTCGATCGCCCAGCGGATGGCCTCCGGGCGGTCGCAGATGACCTTGTAGGGCGCTTTGCCCGCGCGCACGCCGGGCAGGATCTCCTCGATGATGCTCATGGGATCCTCGGTGCGCGGGTTGTCGCTCGTAACGATGACGAAATCGGCAATGTCCGCAGAGAGCTTTCCCATGATCGGGCGTTTTTTCCGGTCGCGGTCGCCGCCGGCGCCGAAGAGCATCACGAGACGCTTCGGCGCAATGCCGCGCAGCGTCGTGAGAACGTTTTCAATAGCGTCCGGCGTGACGGCATAGTCGATGAAAATGCTGTAATCGCCGTCCGTCGGCACCGGCTCCACGCGTCCCTTTGCGCCGTGGGCCGTTTCGAGCGCCGCGGCGGCGTCCGCGAGGGATACGCCGAGCAGCCGCGCGCACGAGATCGCCGCGAGCGCGTTATACACGGAAAACTGTCCCGGCAGGTTCGTCTTTACGCGGACAAGCTCGCCCTCCTCCAGCGCGCAGAAGCGCACGCCGCTCGGCGCGAGACGGATATCGCGCGCCGTGAGCGAAGCGCTGTCGCTCTTCGCCGAGAAGGTATACACCGGCTGCGGCGCGTCCTTCATAACCGTTTCGGTCCACGGATCGTCCGCGTTCGCCGCCGTCTTTTCGCACATGGGGAAGAGCATTGCCTTAGCCTTCGCATATTCCTCCATCGTGTTGTGGAAGTCGAGATGATCCTGCGTCAGATTCGTGAAGAGGCCGACGGCAAAATGCACGCCCGCCACGCGGCGCAGCACCAGCGAGTGAGAGGAAACCTCCATCACGCAGTGGGTGCACCCGGCATCCGCCATCTGACGGAAGAGTGCCTGCAGGTCGCAGGATTCCGGTGTGGTGTGCTCGGCGTGGAATTCCTCGTCGCCGATCATGTTCGAGATGCTGCCGATGAGCCCGACCTTCGCGCCGAGGGTCTTTTCCAGGATCTGCTTTATAAGGATGGTGGTCGTCGTTTTGCCGTTCGTGCCGGTGATGCCGATGACCTTCATTTCGCGGCTGGGGTCGCCGTAAAAGTTCCGCGCCGCGAGCGCGAGACCGAGACGGCTGTCGTCCGTCTGGACGTACGGCACGTTTCCGGCGGGCGCTTCCTCGCACAGCACGGCGGCGCAGCCCTTTTCCACCGCCATGGGGATATATTTATGTCCGTCCGACTCGTACCCGCGCACGGCGACGAATAGGTCGCCGCTCTTCACGCGGCGGGAATCGTAGCAGACGCCCGTGATCTCCGTATCGCCGGAGGCGGCTGCGGAGAGAACGTTTATTTCCTTGAGAATTTCCGATAGCTTCATGGTACTTCCTCATTGTCCCGGCCGGCTTTTCAATACCGGCCGTATGTATCGTTATCGTCGTTGACGATGCTGACCTCAATTACGCTGCCCGTGGGGACGCTCTCCCCCGCGCCGGTGCTCTGGAACACAACGCGCACCGTATCGCTGTCGGCGAGGATCGTGCTGTCCGAGCGGAGGAACAGCCCTCGTGAAAAGAGCGCTTCCCGCGCCTCGGTATAGGTGAGCCCCGTGAGCTCCGGCACGGTCTCCTCTTCTGCCTCCGGTATTTCACCGGTATAGATGAGCACCGTTGTGCCGCTCGCAACGACCGTTCCCTTCCCCGGCAGCTGGCCGGTGACAATGTCGCCGGTCCCTTCGATCCGGGCGGCGAGCCCTGCCTCGCGGAGCAGCTTTACCGCTTCCTCCGGCGTTTTGCCGGTGAGCGGCGGCACGGCGCGATCGATGTATTTTTCCTCCGCTTCGCTGTATTGCGGCTGTACGCCGAGATACGGCAGCACTTCGCCGAGGATGCGCCCGACGACGGGCGCGGCCATCTGCCCTCTCGTTCGAGGGCGTATCCATCAAAACGAGGCACACGACCTGCGGATCGTCCGCGGGCGCGTAGCCGATGAAGGAGACGATGTATTCCTTCTTTCCGCCGGCGGCGTCCTGCGCCACCTTTTCGGAGGTGCCGGTCTTGCCGGCGATGTGATACCCGGCAACATAGGCGTTTTTGCCGGTGCCCTGCTTCGTATCGCACACGACCTGCTCCAGAACAGCGTTCACCTGCGCGCTCGTCTTCTCGGAAATGACCTGCCGGAGCACCTCCGGCTCGGTTTTCGATATAAGCGCGCCGGTGCCGTCCGTGACGGAATCGACGATGTACGGCTTCATAAGATACCCGCCGTTGCAGCAGGCGCTCACAGCGGTGATGAGCTGGAGCGGCGTGATGTTGAACGTCTGGCCGAACGACGCCGCCGCAAGCTGCGAAAAGTTTTCGCTGTTGCAGAAGACGCTGCGCGGCCACCAGATGCTGCCGCTCTCGCCCGGAAGCGAAATGCCGGTCTTCCCCGTGAGAGAAGCATCCGGATTTTCGCTCGCGCGGAAAAAGCCGAAGCTCTCGCAGTAGCGGTAGAACGTCTCCTCGCCGATGCGGAGCCCCAGCGTGGCAAATGCTACGTTGCACGAATGCTGCGCCGCCTGCGTAAGCGTCTGCGGACCGTGACCGATCGTTTTCCAGCACTTGAGCGGCTTGCCGCGTCCCTGCACCGTCATGCTGCCGCCGCAGTAAAAGCTGTCGGACGGCGTGGCAGCGCCCTCTTCGAGCGCGATGGCAAGCGTGATGATCTTAAATGTGGAGCCCGGCTCGTAGGTATCGGAAATGGCCTTGTTGCGCCACTGGGCAAGCTGCGCGTCTTTCAGCATCTGCGCCGCGGTGTCCGGATCGGCGGTCGAATCGATCTCCGATTGGATGTCGGCGGAGACGCGCTGGTAGTTGTTGAGATCAAAGTTTCCGAGCGACGCCATCGCCAAAATTGCGCCCGTATTCGGGTCCATGATGATGCCGGCGGCGCCGTTTTGTATATCAAAGTCCTGCACCGCCTGGGAAAGCTGCTTCTCCAGATAGTACTGGACGGTGGTATCGATTGTCAAGTGGAGATTGAGTCCGTCCTGCGCATCGACGTAATCCTCATAGCTTGTGAGGATCATATCCGTTCCGGCGCTGTTCTTCAGCCGGAGGATGCTTCCGGCGGTTCCGGTCAGGAGCTCGTTCTGCGTAAACTCCAGTCCCGAAAGGCCGGTATTGTCCGCGCCGACGAAGCCGATGACATGCGAGGCGAGCGAAGCATACGGGTAATAGCGCTTGGTATCCGGCTCGAGCTTCACGCCCTGCAGGTCGTACTCGTTTTTAAAGGCGCGCACCGCGTCCGCCTCGGCTTCCTCGATCTGGCGCTTGACGGTTTTGTACCAGCTGCGCCGGTCGGCGGTCATCGTGAGGATCTTTTCGCGGTCTACGCCGAGGATCTCGGAAAGACCGGACGCAATGCGCTCGGCGTCCTCGCCGTTCATGGATATCTCCGCGGGGCTCACGTACACGGTATACGTTGTCGCGCTCATTGCAAGCACGCGTCCCTCGCGGTCATAGATCGTCCCGCGCGAGGCGGGGATCGCCGTGCGGCGGAGCTGCTGCTGCAAGGCGGCGCTCTCCAGCTCGTCGTGGCGCAGGATCTGCAGCCGGAAAAGCTGGAGCATCAATACGGCAAACGCCGCAATGCCGCACGCGGCAAGAAGGAACAGCGCGCGGCGGAGCATGGTTCGGTTGGGTCGGCTGTTGGGCGGCATGGCGTTTCCTCCGGATCGGCAAATGCATCATTCTGATGCATTATACCGCGCCGGGATCAAAAACATGCCATAACCGTGTCGAGAAGGTTCTCCCAGAAATACCGCAGGCCCTGTCCGCGGCGCGCGTGGAGCACCGTGGCCCGGTCGGAAAGCTCGGATGCGCCGGTATTGCGCTGATCGAGCCGGGGCAGCTCCATGCCGAGCGTTCCCACGGCGTAGCTCTCCACGGCGGCGAGACTCTCGGCTTTTTCGGTCTCCACAAGGAGCGTGCGCTCCTCCGCTTTGAGCTCCGAGATACGCGCCGACACGGCGACGAGCTCGTCGTTCATTGCCGTGAGCTCCGCCTGTCCGGTCAGCGAGCCGACAAGAAGCAGCATGGCCGCGACCGCGGCGGCGGCAAAGGCAAGCGCGCTGCGCCACGTCTTTTTCCGCGCCGGTTTCTCGCCCGTCTCGTCCGTTTCTTTCTCCATGCGTCCGTCCCAGTACCGCCCGGCAAACCGGTCGGCGATTAGGGGCAGCTCTCTGGTATCCTCATCCAGAACGGGGAAAGCGCGCGTTGCTTCCGCGCTCTCTGCGCAGGGGGTGAATACCGCGGTTTTCTGTTCGGTCGTTTTTGCGTTCACAGGTATCTCCCCTTTTATATTCTCTCGGCGACACGCAGTCTTGCGCTGCGCGCGCGCGGGTTGTCGTTCAGTTCCTCTTCCGAAGCCGTGATGGGCTTCGTTACGGTCTTCATCGTCTGCACAAAGCCGCACACGCACACCGGGAAATCGCGCGGGCAGGTGCAGCCGTCCTCGCGCTCGCGGATGGCGGTCTTGACGATCCGATCCTCCAGCGAGTGGAAGCTGATCACGCAGAGTCTTCCGCCGGGCGCCAGCCGGTCCATGGCGGTAAGGAGCATTTCCCGCTCCGCCTCCAGCTCGTCGTTCACGGCGATACGGATCGCCTGAAAGCTGCGCTTGGCGGGGTGCTGCTTTTCGCGCAGCGCCGCGCCGGGCATGGCGCTTTTGATGATATCGACAAGTTCCAGCGTCGTTTCCACGGGCTTCTTCTCCCGCGCGCGGACAATGTTTCCCGCAATGCGGTTGGCGTAGCGCTCCTCGCCGTAGTCGCGCAGGATGCGCACGAGCTCCCGCTCCGGCCATGTGTTCACGACCGTCCACGCCGTCACCGGTGCGCTTTGATCCATGCGCATGTCGAGCGGCGCGTCCGCCATATAGGAAAAGCCGCGTTCGGCTTCGTCGAGCTGCGGCGAGGATACGCCGAGATCAAAGAGCATTCCGTTCACCCGGTCTATGCCGAGATCGTCGAGGATCTTTCCGAGCGAGCGGAAATTTCCGTGGACGAACGTGATGCGCTCCGCCCACGGCGCGAGGCGCGCCTTTGACCGCTCGATGGCGGTCTCGTCCTGATCGATGGCGATGAGCCGTCCGGTCGTGAGCCGCTTGGCGATCTCCATTGAGTGGCCGCCGAGACCGAGCGTCCCGTCCACATAGATCCCGTCCGGCTTTATATTCAGATTTTCAATGCATTCGTGCAGAAGCACGCTTTTGTGTTCCGGCATATCAAAACTCCAGCTCTTCCATGACGGCGGCAATGTTCTCCGGCGTCATTTCCGCATCGTGGATCTCGTTCCAGCGCGCGCTGTCCCAGAGCTCCGCATGGTTGTTGCAGCCGACGATGGTCACATCCTTCGTGAGGCCGGCATAGTCCCGCAGATTCTGCGGCAGGAGAATGCGGCCCTGCGCGTCCGCCTCGCAGCGCGCGGCGAAGGCGAAGAGCGGGCGCATCCTGCGCTGCTTTACGAACGGCATTGCGTCCACCTTATCGGAAAAGCGCTGCCAGCTCTCGGCGCTGTACGCCGAAAGGCAGCGGTCCATCGAGAGCGTCACATAGAAAACACCGCCGAGCTC
>ENA-UONW01003199-UONW01003199.1-human-gut-metagenome-genome-assembly--contig:-CS52-NODE-3199-length-14082-cov-5.703572_pt1 | contig 14082 bp, 10 predicted proteins | sample MGYA00242463_ERZ724010 | MGnify/ENA metagenome assembly ERZ724010 | reverse complement strand
TGCCTCCGCCTCGATTTTGAATTCGGTGAGATCGTGGTCGCTCATCAGTTTGACTATCGTTTTGATTTCTTCGATTTTCATGGTGAGAAACTCTTTTCTGGTTGTTTTGTATTATTTTCCGGAACTGAACTTGTTATTTCTCGAGATGCGCGATCAAACCGCGCAACGCCAGGAGATAGGAATCGGCGCCGAATCCGGCGACGACCCCGATGCACATCGGTGCGGTCAATGATGTGTGGCGAAACTCCTCCCTCGCATGGATGTTGCTCAGATGCACCTCCACCGCCGGCAGTTTCACCGCCGCAAGCGCGTCGCGGATGGCGACGGATGTATGGGTGTAGGCGGCCGGATTCATGACGATTCCGACAAAGCCATCGGCCCGGGCGCTTCCGATCCGATCCACAATCGCTCCCTCGTGGTTGGATTGGAAATCCGTGAGTTCGTACCCCGCCTCTTCCGCCGCTTTTCGGACTCTCGCGACGATCTCCGGCAGCGTGTCGCCGCCGTAGATCCCCGGTTCCCTGACTCCGAGAAGCTGCAGATTCGGCCCGTTGATCAATAGAATTTTCATAATGAATACTATAGCACCATACTGCCGGTTTGTCCAGTTCCGGCATTCAATATCTTGCGGTTACGGGATCAGTTCCGTGATGATCAGTTTCGGAGCATCCTGGACTTCCACCGCCTGGGACTCGGTGAAACGGGGCTCTTCCGGCGAGCTGCCGGAGCTGCGCAGACCGGCCAGAATCAGGATTCCTCCGGCCACAAGAACCACTGCAACCAGCAGCGCCGAGGCCGCCAGAATCAGAATGAGCTGGCGGATCTTGCGTTCGTTCTCCTCGCTCACCTCGTGATCGATGACCGTTTTGGTGATATCCTCCGGAACCTCGTATTCGAGCCGGTCGCGAAGTTCCGCAGTGATCTGGTCGGCCCGCTCTGGAGAGACATGGTAGAGACTGCAGAGTTTTCGTACGTAACCGAGCACGTAAACCGGCTGCGGCAGGCTGCCGTAATCCTCGTTTTCCAGTGCGGTAAGATAGTCCGACTTGATCTTTGTTTCATTGGCGATCTCGGCGATGGTGAAGTGGTTCCGTTCCCGCAGCGCCCGCAGGTACTGCCCGAAGGACTCCTCTCCTTCAATATCGCTGATCCGCGGCTGCAGCCCCGGAGGGGGAGGGGTGTTCTCCGCCGGAGGCACTTCTCGAATCTCCTCTTCAAAATCCGGCACCGGCGGCGCCCCCGCGCCGTCTCCGGGCGCATCTTCGAAAAGCTCCAGCGTGTCTTTCTCCTGTTGATCACTCATTGTCCAGCCATCCTCAAATGGTTAGGGATGATGTTCATCCTGCGAATTCCGCCTCGTCAAAGACGAGAATTTCCCGTTTGTTTCCGCTCCCGGAAGGCGGCCCGACGATGCCGCGCTCCTCGAAGAGATCGATGATTTCCGCAGCCCGGTTGTACCCGATCTTGAGCCGCCTCTGCAGATAACTGGTGCTCGCTTTACGGTCGAGCAGCACCACTTCGAGCGCACGGCGAATGTTTTCGTCGTCGCCGGGGTGCAGGTATTTTCGGATCAGCGGCGCGATATCCGCCGCGTCCTCCTCGTCATAGTCGTCGATCATATTCTCGTCGATCTCTTCATCCTGCGCCTCTTCCTCGGCGATCACCTGGGCGTTGAAGTTCTGCGGGCGCTGTTCGGAGACGAATTTCACAATCGCCTTGATGTCCTTGTCGTCGACCAGCGCTCCCTGTACCCGTTCGATGTTCATGCCGCCCGGAGCGAGGTACAGCATGTCGCCCATGCCGAGCAGATTTTCCGCTCCGGGCACGTCGAGGATCACCCGGCTGTCGACCAGCTGCATCACACGGAAGGCGATCCGGGTCGGCAAATTCGCCTTGATCACGCCGGTGATGATGTTGGTCGAGGGGCGCTGCGTCGCCACGACGATGTGGACGCCCGAGGCGCGTCCCAGCTGGGCGATCCGGGCGATGTAGGTTTCGGAGTCCTTCCAGGAATCCTGCATGCGCAGCTCGGCCAGCTCATCGATGATGACGATCAGAATCGGCATTTTGCACAGCGGTTCGCCGTTGTTGTCGCAGATTACGTTGCCGTCGCTGTCCACAATCGGCTCTCCATTGCGGGAGAGCGCGTTGAATTCCGCCAGTTTTTTGACGCCCGCGCGTGCCAGGATTTTGTATCGGTTTTCCATTTCGGTCACGGCCCAGCGCAGGGCGATGGGAACCTTTTTCGCATCGTTGATCACCGGCGTGATCAGGTGGGGGAGCTTCTTATAGTCTTCGAATTCCACGATTTTCGGGTCGACCATGATCAGTCGCAGATCATCCGGGTTGAATTTGAAGAGCAGACTCATAATGAGTGTATTCATGCAGACCGACTTCCCCGAACCGGTGGAGCCGGCGATCAGCAGGTGCGGCGCCTTGGCCAGGTCGAGCACTACCGGTTTGCTGGCAACGTCCTTGCCGAGCACGATCGGAATCGCCGCCTTGCCGTTCCAGGCCTCCGTCTCCATGACCGCGCGCATGTAAACCGCTTCGCTGCGGGTGTTGGGAACTTCCACGCCGACCACGTTGCGGCCGGGAATCGGCGCGAGTACGCGGATGCTCGGCGCGGAAAGATTCATCGCGATGTTGCTGGCGATCTGCTCGACCTTCTTGACATTGACGCCTTCGGCGAGACTGATTTCATAGCGCGTGATCCGCGGCCCGGAGATGTGGCCGACCACCTGACCCGGAATCTTGAAGCTGTCGAGTGTCCGCTGAAGCAGCAGGGTTGCCCGCTCGATCGCGTCGGGAGCTTCTCCGACCGCATCGGTTCCCTTGCTGAGCATGGTGATCGGCGGAAGCGTATACTTCGGAGTACTCTTTGCAGTAAGTTTCTCGCCCTGCTCGATGACTTTGGCGTTGACTTCGACGTTCCGCATCGGTGCGGCGGGTGTGACCGGTGCGGCGGGGGGTACGGGGGACACGGGTGCGGCGGGTGCGGCGGGTTCAATTGCCGGCTCCCGGGAGTCCGCGGGCGTTTCAGACGGCTGGGGGAGTTCCTCCGGGACTCCGACAGGAGCTCCTCCCTGCAGGTGTCGTTCCCGCAGAGCGTTCAGTGCGGCGCGGGCGCTGCCGAACAGGCCGCCTGGAATGGCGGCCGGTGCCGGTGCCGGTGTGGCAGGCGCCGGAGCGGGCGCCGGAAGCGTTTCCCCCTGCGTAGTCGGAGCGGGGATGGCGCGGGGCGTCTCCTCGCCTCTGGGAATATTGAAAACATGATTCCGGAAGAGGACGTGCCAGTCGGAAAAATAGATGACGATCAGCCCGCCGGTGACGAGTGCCCAGCCGAAAATCATCGTGCCGACTGCGCCGATGAGTTTGCGCAGCACCCCTTCCGGAAGTGCGAACGCCTCGACGGGAGGCGCGGCGAGGACCTGCCCGACAGCTCCTCCGGAGAGGGCCAGTTCCGGAACCCCGGTTCTGCCGATGCCGAGGTGGTCGGTGAGGGTGACGAAAGGATAGGGCGAGAGGGCGAAGAGCAGCATCAGGCCGAAGAGCAGCATCAGCTCACCGGTGAGGAAGAGGAATGGTCGTCCTTTTCCCGGCAGGAGGGTCCGGATCACCCGCAGCAGCGTGAGACCGAGCAGGACATACGTGGTCAGGCCGAAGAGGTTGAAGAGCCAGTATGCGAGGAATGCGCCGAGGTTGCCGATCCAGTTTCTGGGGGGGGCGTCGATGCCGCCGGTGATGGAGGCGCCGTCGGCGGGGCTGTAGGAGAGCACGGCGAGAAAGATCAGCAGCAGGCCGGCGAAGTAGAAGACATAGCGGACCCGGAATCCGGATTCCCTCTCTTCCATGCCGACACTTCCGGCCGCCCCATTGCTCATCTTGCTTCCCGTCCTCGTTACCCGATGCAGATTCAATCGGATGTAATATAACGCGCCATTTGCGAATTGCAACACTCCGGGATCGATTTGCGAAGAGAAAACAGACGCTTTTTCCCGGACGGTTCTGGATAAAAACAATCGAATTTTCCGTCTTGAAGAAAAGATGTTTTTTCTCCCCTGTTTTCTTTCGGCTTGAAAAGTCAGATCTGGATAATGATGGTTTTTGTCGTTTGTAGTATATTAACAACCAAATGAATATGAATTATCTTCTTTCGTTTCACAACAGAATTTTTGATTTTTTAATTTTATCAGGTTGATTTTTCTCGATCCTGTACTATATTCAACATAGATAACTGTGATAGAGGAATCGTTATTTTTTATGAAACGTTCAACGCTGGAAAAACTGCAGGATTTCCACCGGGCGGGCAACGCTGGAATTCATCAGGAGCTGGCGCTTTTTCTGCGGGAGAAGATCGCTTCAGGCGAACTTCTGGCAGGCGAGCAGTTGCCGTCGCTTCGAGAACTCTCCCGGCTGTGGAAGACGAACCAGTTTTCCATCCGGCTGGCGACTGATGAACTGGTCGGGCGTGGACTCTTGAACAAGCAGCAGGGGAGGGGAATGTTTATCGCTCCCTCGATAGAGATGATTCGTCGGGTGGGAATCTTTGCTTCTCAACACTTCGGGCCGCCGCGCAATCTGCTGGCTTTTGCCTATCTGCGGGAGGCGTTGACTGCCCGGCTGCGGGAATTGAATTTCGAGTATCTGTATCTGGACGACGCCGACGCGCTCCGGAGTGCGGTTCTTGCGAACCGGATTCAGGCGGTGATCGGATTGATCGTTTCGGACCATGACAAAATCTGGTTCGACCGGCTTCCACTGCGAAAGGCGGTTATCATGCGTGATACGATGCTTGATTTTACCTCAATCGCAACCTATCTGAATGAGTACAACCGCCGCCGCATTGCGGCGATTGTTCCTGCGGCGACTCCCGGCGGAGCGATCAAGGTCAGTTTTCTGATTACCGGGCTGAAGGCGGCCGGGGTGAAGATCATGGAACGGAATCTCCGGGTGATCTCTCAGGAAACGCTCGCCTGCCGGAATTGGGATGAAATCGGTTATGAGAAGACGCTCGAACTGCTTCGTGCACCACTTCGGCCGGATGCGCTGATCGTTTATCCTGACAATGCGGTCACGGGAGCAATTCAGGCGATTCTTCAACTTGGAATCTGCGTGCCGGAGGAGCTCAGTGTCGTGTTTCACCGGAATGTGGAGCTCCCGTATTTCTGCCCGTTTGCCGCCCGTTTTCTGGATACGCGACTTTCTGATATCGTCGACAAATTGATCGAAAGCATCTCCGTTCAGGAAATTCAAAGAAAGGAAACAGTATCATGAGTCCAGCGTCGAAGAGAAAAAAAAGTTCCTCTGATTCCTTCTCCGGGATTTCTGACGGGGGGCCGAACTTTCCTTCCTTCTCTGTGTTGATTGAATTTCTGACTGCGAACACCAACTCCGCATTTCATCGGAACATTTCTCCGTACCGACCGGTGAGAACGCGAAGCGGGAGAAGGAATGCGACGTTCGGCACCACGTCACTTCCGATCTCCCTCTGCTTTCGTGCCGCAGCGCCCGCGCATGCCGGTTTCGGGGCGGCACCCTTTCGACCGGTTACATCTTCCTCCTCTCCTGGGCGCTGTTTTTTTACTTTGATAGAACTTCTAATCGTAATTGCAATCATCGCGATTCTTGCCGCCATGCTGCTGCCAGCGTTGAACGCGGCGCGTGAAAAGGCGCATGGCACCTCATGTATCAACAATATGAGGCAGCTCGGTTACGGCCTGCTCGCCTATGCCGGAGATCATGCCGATATGATGCCGTTTCCCATGCGGAACGCGGAAACCTTTCAGACCTGGGGGGATCTGCTCATCGGATATCCCCGGAAGAGAAACTATGTGCCCATCACCATACTGCATTGTCCTTCCATGCCAGTGAATCCGGTGGACGGCAGTTCCAACTGGTACATCACGTGGCCGCATTACGGCATGAACCGGGATCTGTTTTCTGGCGGCGGCTGGACAGTCCTGAAACTCGGAAAGATAAAAAATCCCTCCGGAAAAATATTTATGACAGATACCTGGGCGCACCGCTCAGACGGTACACAGAACCGGGAGCGCGGCTATTATCGCTGGGTTCGAAGCGGGGAGGCCGGCAACACGAACTGGGGAGATGTCGCCGCGCGGCACGGATCATCCGTCAACACGCTGATGCTTGCCGGCAATGTGGAGGCGATACGTATTCCCAACCCGTATCAGCCGCATGCCGGAATCAGTCCGTTTTCCTCCAATGCAGCAAATAATGCGGCGCTTGATTGCCGTTATTAAGGTGGAAAACATGAAAAAGACAATTTCTGCCGCTCTCCTCATCTCCATTTGCTTTAGTATGCTTCCGGCCGGGGAAGATCTCTTTGTGGAAGGAGAGAGTGCCCACCTGCAGCAGGAGGGTGAGACGGAATTCTCCTGTGAGATTCGTGATGCGTTCGGTTCTCCGGTTCAGTTTCGAACTGCCGCCGACGGTCGGATCGACCTGTCCCTCCTTCCTGCCGGCTATTACCGCCTGCGTTCCGACGGAAAGGAGAAAACCTTCTGCATCCTTGCAAAAATACGAAAAGAGGGGGTGCATTCGCCTTTCGGAATTGATGTGGCGGTACGCGGCGGACTCGGTCCGTTCAAGGGACGACGGGCCGAGGGGCTTCAATTCTATCGGAGGCTGTTGAAGAACGCCGGCGGCGCCGCCATTCGTGAACGTTTTTACTGGTCGGAAATCGAATGTACTCCGGGAAAACTGGATTTCCGTTCGACGGAGAATGTGATCAACTCTCTCTGCGGAGACGAGATCGACAGTTCCATGGTCATTTCCAATCCGCCGCACTTCCGAACTGTTGCGGGGGATCTTTCCCGTGATCTGGTTGCCGTTTACCGCTTTGCCCGAGCCAGTGCAGAACGGTTCCGGGGGCGGGTTCTCTGCTGGGAGTTCTGGAACGAGCAGGATCTGAGTCCCGTCTTCGGGAGTGCTCCGTGGAAATTCACCGCTCTTCAGAAAGCCGCCTATCTCGGTTGCAAAGCCGGAGATCCGGATACTCCGGTCAGTGCGGGATCATTTTCTCTATATCCAGTCGGCGACGGCATGATCAGCGGGCAGATGTTTGCCGGAGACATGGCCGAATACTGTGATCTCTTCAACTATCATATCTATGCTCCGCTGCGTGAATATCCAGCGATTTTCGACGGGATCCGCCGCTTCCTGCGCGAAGAACTCCAGCATGACATGCCGATCTGGGTCACGGAATACGGAACTCATGCGGAAGGAAATGCCACGGAAAAAGGCATTTCTCCGGGAACGCCCTCACTGAATGCGGAACAGGAAATGCTTTGGAGCGAATTTCTGCCCAAGGCGGCCATCCTTCTTCAACAGAACGGTGTAACCAGGAGTTTCGCATTTGTCCTGCGGCGGCATATCGAGCAGAATGGCCTGAAGGAGTGGGGGATGCTGAGAAAGGATCTCTCCGTCAAACCGCTTTATGCAGCCTACGCGGTTTTGAATCGAGAGATCGGTTCTGCAAAACTTTGCGGAGAACTGAAACTGCTTCCGAAAGGCAGATGCTTTGTCTACCGGCAACCGGATGGTACCTGTTCGCTTGTGCTCTGGAATCGCTCCGGTCTGGAGGAGGCCGGCGGTGTCCTCCAGAAGGGGGAGTTGAGCAGGAGATATGACTCGGAAACGGAACTTGTCTGCCGCGATGCACTCACTGCTAAACAGATATTCGGAACCCCCGTTGCACTCAAACGAAGGGCAGGGCGCATGATTCTTCCTGTTACCCGCTATCCACTCTATGTGCATGGTTTGAAAAATGTTCCGGAGGGAATCGAACCGCCGGAACCGGAGGGGAGAAAACCGGCGCCCCGGAGCGACCTGGATAAGGCCGTCGTTCTGGATGCCGATGTGACTGGGGAGAATTCCCTGCTGATCCGGATTACCAATCTGGACGAACGGGAGAAGCGAATCCGTCTTTCCCATAACTTCACGAAAGCCGAAGGGATTCCTCAAATTCTCTCCATTGGGGCATTCGCTGCAGTCCAGCTACCGGTAACCAAGCTCAAACTGGAGGAGGATGGGGCGATCATCTGCGGAACTGCGAATGATAAGAAAATAACGCGCTGCTTCATTCCTCCTCATTTTTTCCAGATGCGCAGTGTGCCGCTTTCCGGGGCGGATTCTCCGTCACGCTGGCGGAAGCATTCCTCGGGTGAGATGTCGATTCTCTGGGATGAAAATGTCCGAGGACTGAAGATTGACGGCTCCTTCCCGCGCCTCGATCGCTGGATCTATCCCCGCTTCATCTTCGTGGCCGAGGAGCGGGAACTTCTGAAGCAGGCCGTCGGCATTTCCTTTGCGATTCGGACGGAGCAGACCAGAAAAACACTCAGCAGCCCCTCTCTCGTCTGGGTGATTGTTGATGGAAAAAAATACCGATTCTCATACCGTCCATCTACCGGTGAGTGGGTGGAAAATAAAATTCTGTTTCCGAAGGGGAGAGTGGAGGGATTTGAGATCGGCATGAATCCGAAAAAGGAGAAGATCACCTATTGGATCCGCAACGTCCGGCTGCTCTACAGCAGTCGCTGATCGACGGAGTGGAGAGCTCCACATTCTCTTCCCTTCGCGCAAAGAAGGGATTTTTAAGAGAAAAGGGTTGACAATCATCGGAGAATCTGGTATAATACCAGATATCGTGCGGCCGGCCGCCGGATGGGATGAATAATACGGTGCGCCGGTCGTTTCAGCCAGGAAAAAGAAAGGAGTCCGTCATGAAACTGTTTGCCACTCTCATTCTGACCGCCGCCGCCGCCACATCGCTTCTCGCAGCGTCCATGCCCCGCTGCGACATCTCCGGCGTGAGCCAGAAAGGCAACGTCAAGCTCACCCCCGGAACCATCGAAGGCGGATTGCAGGTCGGCCGCCAGAACTGGGGGCCGGAAGAAACCCGTCCCTGCCGCCTCGTCGCTTCCACCAGGAAGGTGGTCGGACCGGAATGGACGGTCTGCAAATTCGTTTTCACTCCGGAAGAATCCGGTATTGTGACTCTCTCCCTCGGCGGTCAGTGGGCCAGAAACGTCGAGGATCGCGGCTGGCTCATGGTCGGCAACTTGAAGATCAACGGCACTCCGGTGACGAATGCCGATATGAAGAAGACCTATGAGCGCAACGGCAGAACCATGCCGAACGGTTTCTGGCTGAGCGGCAAGAAGAGTGAATACGTCGCAGATGGCGGTCCGGATGGTGCCGCAGGTGTGCTGGTCAATCACGACAACCGCCTCGGCCGCTCCATCAAGGTGGAAGCCGGCAAGCCGGTCACAGTGGAATATATGGCCAAAGCGGCCGAGGATCCCGGCAAATAACAACGATACCCGGATAAAATCGAGAGCGTCTGCCGCAACCGTGGCAGACGCTCTTTTTCATGGTTTTGCTTTCTCGCGTAAAGTTCCGGCCGTGTATCCGGCGGATCCTATCGCTTGTGCTTGAGCTGCCATTCGTAAATGGAGGGCACCGCCGGTTGAGGTCGGGGTAGGGCGGTATTCAGCGGAATGATTCGGTTCCCCTTTTCCAGAAACGGCTTGTGCAGCCCGGAGTACAGTTTTCCGTTCCCGCCGGAGAAGGTGTTGCCGATCAGTTCCACCCCGCCGCAGTCGGGGGTGGCGAAGAGGAGGAAGGGGGAATTTTTATCTTCCAGAATCACCGTGTTTCCGAGGAGAATATGGTCGAAGCTGGAGGTCTTGAGAAAGAAGCCCACCCCCTTTTTCACCCGGAGACGATTCCAGGCGAAGATCCAGTTTTCGTTCATTCCACCGAGAAAGACGCCGTCTGAGATGGAACTGCCGTCGCAGTTGTAGACCACGTTGCGGGGGCCGTTTGGACCGTGTCCGCCGTCTTCCGGCGAGGAGGCCCAGAAGATGTTGCCGTAGCCGCCGAACTCCCGGGTGTCGCTGATGATCGTACAGTTTTCGAACAGGTTTTCCGTGCTCCATCCGGCGTGCCACTGCGCGTCACTGTGGTAGAATTTGCCGTTGCGGATCACGTTGCCGGAGGCCCCCCATTGCACGAGCGGCGCATGGCGCATCCGTCGGGTGATGATGCCGTCGATCAGGCAGTCGGAACAGTTGTCCCATCCGGCATAGGCGGTACCTCCTCTGTCGTTGAATCGATTCCCGTCGAATTCACAATTCAGAATGGAGCAGAATTTCGCATGAGTTCCGTAAACCGGATTGTGACCGCACCGGAGAACCCTGAGATCTTTGGCGACGCAGTCGGAAGCGTATTCAAACGTGACCGAACTCAACCAGTAATCGAACTTCGTCTCAAGGGTCATTCCCTCGATGCGCCCGCCGCGGATACTGTCGAATTTCCGCACGAACGAGAGATCTGCCGCCGGATAGTCCTGCCGCAGCGGCTGATTGAAGGTCAGTTTCCGGCCTTCCACCTTCTCGATGAACAGATGGGTGCTGCGGAAGTTGCCCCAGTTGCAGGCGTTGCCGGTCACGGCGCGGCGTGCCGGAGTCTCCTGTGCCCGCAGAACGACGATATCTCCCTTCCGGAAAGGATGAGAACTCTCACAAAGTTCCACGGAGAACTCACCCCTTGTCCCATCTTTTGCAATCCGGTAATCTCGATACCGAAATCCCTTCCCTTGAAACGAAATGAAACTCCTGGCCGCATTCGTCGGCAGCGTGGGGAGGACGGCGGGGTCAATGATGACCTCCGCTTCTGCCGTGGAGGTTTTTTCATCCCAGTATTCCGCCGTCCCGCGCAGTTTATGTTTTCCCGGCCTGATGGAGTTCGGCAATTTTTTTACATGGAATGAGACGAAGTCAGAATGCAGATTCCGGGTATATCTGCTGAACTCTTCCCCATCCACTTCCAGTTTCAGCGAACGAAGTCCCGCCGGTCTGGCGTAGAGGTGAATCGGTTGTTCCGGTGCAATCCGGCTGCCGTTCTCGATCCCGTACAGATCGATCCGATCATCACCGGTGTCATAGGTCAGATCGATCCGGGTCTGATCTTTTCCCGCTCCTTTCAGGGACACGAAATCCTTTGCGATGGTCAGCATCTTCGACAGCTTGAAGTGACCGGCGGGGATTTCGACCGTCCCGCCATCGACGGGCAGTGAATCGATCGCCTTTCGCAGCGGCTCGTAAAGGTCGTCTCCGCTTCTCACCGCAAGGTGGATCACGGTTTGCCCCGCCTGTTTCAATACCTCTTCCCGGGCCCCGGCATAGGTGAAGTCCGGGTAGACGATGCCGTCTGGACCGGGAAAGTCCGCCGCCGTCAGCTTCGCTTTTTCCGACGGGCGGATCTTGTACTGCGGTTTCCATGGAGGAGGTTCCGAAACCACGGGCAGAACTTCCAGCCGGATGTCATCCAGCCGGACAGTCTGTTTCACCCGGTACGGGATGTAAAGTTTCAATATCGCATAGCTGGTATCGTCGGAATAGGCCGCCCCCCTGAAATCGACATCGAGCCATGCAGATGTCGATACCGGAGCACTGCCGTAGTGAAATCCGTTGTCGCCGATTTTGCGATTCTTCGCATCGTAGAATTCGATTCCGACGGTGGCACCGTATCCTTTGGCAAGCTGAATTTTTCCGGTCACCCGGTAGAGGCCCCGGGAAACCGGAATTTTTCTGGACCGGAGAACGCCGCAATGACGCTTCTCCGGATTCCCTTTGGGGTCGAATCGGATTTCCGCGGCTTTCCCACCGGTTGCGGCTGCGCCGGTAATGGTGACTGCCGCCCGGCTCCCGGGAATGTGCCATTCCTTCAGACCGGATTCGAAACCGTCTTCAAATCTGATTTCGTTTCCCCATGCCGCAGTGCACAGAAATGCCGCGGCCAGCAGAGTGATCTCAATTTTGCTCATTTTTATCTATAGAAACATATTGTTGATGCTGTTGGGAAACATCTGAAGCAGTTTTTCATCGGAGTCGTAGATATTGAAACTTGCGGCATGGCCATCGAGAAAAACGGCATTGGCTCTCTCATTGCCGTGGCAGTTGTTGATATATCTCGACGATGTGCTTGTCCAGTTGTTGCGGTCCCAGAAGGAAATGGAGCTGTAATTGCCGAAACACTGGTTGTCCTGAACAAAGGTATCCAGAAATCCCGGTTTGGCCGCCGGGGCACGGTATCGGTTGATTTTCGGCATCTGCTGGTTGTTGGTGGATGCCGCGCTGTATCCGAGTACCCGTGCCGCCAGCCCGTAAGTGCCCAGCGTCAACGGAGTGCCAGACAGCGGCAGGTTGATCTGTCCGACGTTGGAAGGAGGAGTCCCCTTGTAGTTGTCGTAGGCCGGACAGAAGGTGACTTTGCTCCTGGATGGTGTATAGAAGAATTCTGCGGTTGATGTAACCGGCGAGAAACAGTTTGAGCCACGGATAGCAGCCGGAAGTGTTGTCGCAGGCCGGAATAAACCCGTCGTAATCATTGACGTAAAGGGAAATCCAGGTGCCGTGCTGCTTGAGGTTGCTGATGCACTGCGTGTTTTTCGCCTTGTCCCGCGCCTGATTCAGCGCCGGGAGCAGCAGGGCCGCCAGAATCGCAATGATTGCTATTACGACCAGAAGTTCAATTAAGGTAAAACGATTTTCCATCCGGAACCAGTTTTCTGACCTTGTCGCCATGAACGCCTCCCGTTTTTATGCAGTTTTCAGATCTGCGTTTTTGATTTCAAGAAAAATTCTGACCGCATCGGCCAGTTTTCTCAAAGACTCTTCCAGCGGTCTTTCCGGTTCCCGGATGATCTGGCAGATTCCGCTCTGGATCAGATTCATCAGCTCGGGGGAGTTGAGGTTGTACTCCGCGAACATGTTGTTCATCTCCGTCAGGAAGAGAAGGTCGCGCTTGTCGGTGAGATCGATCGTCTTCTGCGCGGAGGATTTGCGGATCGGAATGCCGTACTTCTCCGCCGCGATGTAGTCCTGCACCTCCTCGGAAAGCATAAATGCGAGGAAGCTGCGGATCATATCCGAATCGACACACTCTTTGCGCACACAGAGCAGGTCGGTGGCCTGTGACATCTTGTCTGTTCCCCCCGGCATACGGGGCATGGGAACCACGCCCCAGTCATCGAAATTGCGATGATTCAGATAACAGAGAATCTCCCGTTCCGACAACAGGAAGGCCGTTTTTCCGGAAATGAAGGATTCCAGATGAGGATCCGCAATCTCCTGCTGTTCCAGAACTCCGGAGAGTTCTCGCACCGCCCGGATTCCGGCCACCGTCTCCGGGGAATCGATCCGCACCGGATTTTCCGGATCCTGTTCCACCAGGGCTCCGCCGCTGCGAATGACGAAATTGATCCAGTAATGGGGATCCGAATGGTAATTCAGGAGCAGCCCGGGCTGCATGGTCCGTTTCAGGAGTTTGACCGAATCGATGAAATCACTCCACCGCCAGTCGAACTTCGGCTCCGGGCAGTTGTTTCGCTTCAGGACACTCCGGTTGTAGAACATCACCTTCGGCGAGAAAATGAACGGAACGGCGAACATGCTCCCATCCGGATTCTTAAAATACCGGAACGGAAAATCAAAGAAGAGAGTGGAATCCGGGAACAATTCGTTGAAATAAGGTGCGAGATCCAGATATTCATCCCGGTGCTGCTGAATGTAGAGGGTCGGCTGCAGTTCGAACATCCCCTTGTGAAATTCCCGGCAGAGCCGTACGTCCGGAAGCCGTTTCGCCAGAAGTTTCCGGAACCCGGAAATCCAGAGCAGTTCCGTATCCGGTTTGAAGATGACAAAATGGTTCGACAGCAGACCGTTCCGCCACCCTTCGCGCACCACGGAGCCCTGTCGGTTGATCGAACGCAGAATTCCGGCATTCGACAGAACGTTGACCGCATGCTGAACGATCGCGAACGAGGCGCCGACCTCCTGTGTCAGCTTCCGCGCTGCCGGAATCGCCGCTCCCTCCCTATATTCCCCGGATTCAATCCGGTTGAGAATATAATCGCAGACCTGTGAAATCTTGTCTTTCATCCATCACCTGTTCGTCTCTATATAAATTATACGATATTTCTCTGATTATGTCAATAGCCCGGGCGAAAAATTTTGGAAAAAAAGTTGAATTTACCGTCAATATGGATGGAAA
>ENA-UONW01003198-UONW01003198.1-human-gut-metagenome-genome-assembly--contig:-CS52-NODE-3198-length-14086-cov-5.348229_pt1 | contig 14086 bp, 14 predicted proteins | sample MGYA00242463_ERZ724010 | MGnify/ENA metagenome assembly ERZ724010 | reverse complement strand
GAAATGCTCCTAAAACTTTTCCTGAAATATCCTTGCGAAAGGGGAGGAAGCTCAAGAGGCTTCGCTCGCGTTTCGCGTCTCTTGTTGAGAAAAGATTAGGAGCGGCCGGATTCATTTGGAATCAGCCGTCGGAAGGGGATTCTGCTTTTCTGGAACTAGTCCTTCAGACCGAAGAAGAAACCCGGGACGCCTCAGAAAGACGTGTCTTTGACCGGATCGCCTTCTGCGAGAAGGGAGCACAAATTTTTACAGATAAGTCAATCAGTTCCTATCGAGTCGATAGGGCGCCGAAGGCTTGAATTCCCTCAGGCCGGCACTTCCCGGATAGCGCCGGCCAAGGCGTCAGGATGCGTTCTCTGCCCTCAGGATGAAAAGCGTATGCGAGACGCCGAGGTCCGGGTGTTCGGACTCAATGGCGAAGCCCGCGGCGGCAAAGATGCGCCGTAGTTCCGCGCCGTTGAAGAATTTGCTGTTGCCGTTCGCGAGCACGGTGAAGTAGAGGCTCGTTGCGGCAAGCGACAGTTCCGCAGCCCGATGGCGCTGCTCGTCGACGATGGGTTCGAGCACGGCAAGGCGCGAATTTTGGGCCATCGCGCGTCTCGTGCGCGTGAGGATGCTCACGGCTTCCGCTTCAGAGAAGCAGTCAAGGAACTGGCTCATCCAGTAGAGGTCGGCGCCCTCGGCCTGCGGACGGTCGGTGAGTTCGTCCGGGGTGAGCCAGTCGATGGCGACGCCTGAGAGCCTCGCGCGTACCTCAGCGAGCTCGGGTCTCCGGGGAAGCGCGTCGACCTCGACCGGGAGATCCGCAATGACGGCCTTTGCTTCAGGGAAGCGCACGAGGAAGGCCTTTGAGAAGCGCCCGGTATTGCCGCCGATGTCGACGAGCGTCATGGGGCTCGTCTGCGGGAACATCCGGGCAAGGATGTCGAGCGCAGCGCCGTAGGCCTGGTCGCTGTGCCAGTGGTCGAACCCGAACCAGGCGCTTCTGGCTTCCCCGGGGAGTTCCGGCAGATGCGGGTAGATGGTCTTCCATCCGGGGTTGAAGGCTTTGAGGCCCGCGGGCTTTCCTTCTGCGAGCGCCTCGCGCGTAAAGGCAAGTCCCGCATAGCAGACGGATTCGGAAAAGAAGAAGTTCGCCCGCGTCATCTCGTCATAGACGAGAAGGTCGCCCGTCGGAGTGGTTTTGAGGCCATGCCCGGATTTTCCGTTCTCTTCGCCCTGGGCCAATGCCGTGCGTTCAAGAATTCCGGCGGGAACGAGCATGTCGGTCACGACTTCGGCCGCATAGGCGGTCATGCCGGCTTTTCCTGCCGCTTCATCAGAGCTGATGCCGGGGTTTTCTGCAATGACTTTGAGAAGCCCGGAGCGAAGTGCGGCCGCGGCGGCCTGAAAGATCAGCGGCGCAAAGGCAAGGCGCTGCGCGCTTTCAAGGGTCTCAAGGTAGTTCGGACGGGTTCTGCGAAGCATGGGAATTGAGAAAAAAATCAGAGAAAAGCCCGGACGTGGGAATGGAATTCCTCGAGGAGCTCCTCAGGGGAGAGCGTGAGGATTTCGACCGATCTTTCGGGAGGGAAGCCCAAGAGCGTGAGGTGTCCGGCAGGCGTTTCAAGAAACTCGATGGGGACGGCGCGGCCGGCGGGATTCCTGGCGATGAGTCCGTCTTCCCAGAGAATTTCGACCTCAGGCGGGCGGGCGTATTTGGAGAGGAGCTCCTCATGGAGCGGCGAGGCAGCGGCCGACTTTCTGTCTTCGCCGTTGAATTTCTGAGCGCATTCAATCGCGCCCCAGGCGGCGAGGAAGGCTTCATCGGCCTGGCGTGCGTCGGTTTTCTGAAGCGCCCCGATGGCTTTGGCAAAATCCTCGCCGAGGGCGAACTCCGCCAGACCGCAGAGGCGTTCGTGGGTCTTCAGAATCTCAAGGTCGATCCCGGCGCGGCGGCGCGAAAGGCTCGCGGCGACGCCGTCTTCGGTGTGGGCGATCGCAATGCGCCCGAAGGGGCGCCCCTCATAATCGGCGAGGAGCGGCCCTTCGGGGGGCTGCTCGCGCAGAAAGTAGGAGCCGGAGGAAACTTCCGAGGCGATATTGGCGAGCCGCTGCGCGAGAAGTCTCCCGTAGAGGCTCTGGCGGCGGCGGTGCGGATTCTGAAAGCGCGAAAGGCGCGAGCGCGTCTGAGCGGGAAGCATGGCCTCGAGTTCGCCCTCGAGCGCCGGATCGATCTCGCGGGGGAGCTTCGTCACGAGAACGACGCCTCCTTCCGGGGGCTCGGGCTCCCAGGCTTCGTCGTCGATGTCGGCGGGAAGCTCCCCGGCATCGTCGAAATCGGGAGCGAAAAGCTCGGAGAGCACCGCCCGGGAGCGGCGGCCGTCGGAAAAGGCCTGAGGCTTCAGAAATCTGAGGCCGCTGAGAGCAATGGGCATGGCTGGTCAGTCCTCAAGCTTTCGGAAGATGAGGCTCGTATTGATGCCGCCGAAGGCAAAGTTGTTGCTCATCACGGCGCGTTGCGGGAGTTCGCGCACATGGTCTCTGACGTACGCGAGCGGTGCGCAGGCGGGATCGGGATTCTCGAGGTTCAGGACCGGCGAGGCGAAGCCCTCGAGCATTCCGTGGATCGCGAAGATCGCCTCGAGCGCGCCGCAGGCGCCGAGCGTGTGGCCCATGTGCCCCTTGTAGGTGGTGTAGGGCGTATTGCCGCCGAAGACCTCAAAGGTCGCGTGGCTTTCGGCCACGTCGCCGCGGTCGGTGGCCGTGCCGTGGCCGTTCACGAGGTCGATGTCGGCGGGCTCCATCCCGGCATCCTCGAGCGCGAGCCGCATGGCGGCGGCCATCTGGGCGGACTCGGGGCTCGTGATGTGTGAGCCGTCGGCATTCGTGCCGTAGCCCGCAACCTCGGCGTAGATCCTCGCGCCCCGGGCTCTGGCGTGTTCGTACTCCTCGAGAATGAGGGCGCCCGAGCCTTCGCCCACGACGAGGCCGTCGCGGTCCCGGTCGAAGGGCCGCGGCGTATGCGAGGGGTCGTCGTTCCAGCGCACGCTCGTCGCAAAGAGCGTGTCGAAAATGGCCGCATCCGTGGCGTCAAGCTCTTCGCAGCCGCCCGCGATCATCACGTCCGCGCGGCCGGCGGCAATGGTCTCATAGGCGGATCCAATCCCCTGGGAGCCCGACGTGCAGGCCGAGGAGGTCGTGCAGATTCGGCCCTTGCAGCCGAAGAAGACGCTGATGTTGACGGGAGCCGTGTGCGCCATCATGCGCACGTACGTGGTGGCCGTGATGCCGCGGCAGCTCGAGGACAGTATGAGGTGAGCGAGCTCGGCGACGGCGGCGGGCTGCCCGGCAGAGGACCCGAAGGCGACGCCCGTTCTGGGCGAAGCGACGACGGGGTCGTCGAGAAGCCCCGCGTCGATCAGCGCATCGCGCGCGGTTTTGACCGCCATCAGGGCGACGCGGCCCATCGAGCGCGTGCGCTTTCGCGTGAAAATCGCCGGATCGAGCTCAAAGGGCGCTGCAGGAGCGGCAACGCGCGTATTGAGGTCCTCGAGCTTTTCCCATTCCGTCATATGACGGATGCCGCTCTTATTGGCTTCGAGCGACGCGCGGACTTCTTCCCAGGTCGAACCGATCGGGGAGATCGCGGCCATGCCGGTGACGACCACGCGGCGGGGAGTACTGGGGAGCTTCATCAGAAAATGCCTCCCGAAACCGGAATGACGGCGCGGGTGATGTAGCCCGCTTCGTCGGAAAGGAGAAAAACGGCGAGACCGGCAACTTCCTCAGGCTTCCCGAGGCGCCGCATGGGGACGTAGGGAAGAATCCGTTCGCGGTCCTCCGCCGTCACCATGTCGGTGTCGATTACGCCGGGCGCGATGACGTTGACCGTAATGCCGCGGGAGGCGAGCTCGGCCGAAAGGGCCTTGGCCGCGCCGATGAGCCCCGCCTTGGCGGCGGAATAGTTGGTCTGGCCCCGCGTGCCCGTGATGCCCGACACCGAGCTCATCACGATGATGCGGCCCGAGCGCCGTCTCGCCATCGGGAGAATCAGGGGCTTCAGCACGTTGTAGAAGCCCCCGAGGTCCGTTTCAAGCACCAGATCCCAGTCTTCCTCGCTCATGCCGGCCAAGGGCCCGTCGCGGTTGATGCCGGCATTGAGAATAACGCCCCAGAAGGGGCCCTGTTCGGCCGTGAACTCCGTGAGGGCCGTTTGGGCGGCCGCACGGTCGGTCACGTCGAAGTAGAGCGCATGGGCCTTGGCCCCCATGTCCTCAAGGGCATTGAGAACTTCATCCGCCTGGGGCGAAGGCTTCCTTCCGGTAATCACGACTTCGTAGCCCTCGCGCGCAATGCGCAGCGCCATGGCGCGTCCGATGCCGCGCGTGGCGCCGGTGATCAGAACGCGGCGCGGGCCGGTTTCAGCTTCAGCTTTCCTCTGGCGCATCACGCCGGATGCGGCTGCCGGGGAAGAAGGAGACATAGTGCAGGAATTCAAAATGGTTGAAGGGAGAAATTGTATTTCGGGAGCGCTTCTCTGCGCAGAGGATCCCGGGGCCGGAATTTCTATTGAAGACGGTCGAAATAGCCTGCCGGGGGATTGAAGACGTTGAGAAGCGCCCGGCCGGCCGGTTCCTCGCGCGCTTCGTCCCCCTGGGGGCAGAGCGTCACGCGGCAGTCGAACTGCCAGAGACCCTCGTCGCTCTCGAAGCTCTTTTCCACGCTGCAGAGGAGCATGTCGCCCGGGAGGAACCAGGGACGCTCGAACTCCATTCTGCGCGTCCCGAGAAGAAGCCCCGCCCCGGGCGCCCTGCCGTTCATGCGCTCGATGCGGCCGGCGTAGATGCCGATCGTCTGCGCCATGACTTCAATGAGGGCGAGGGCCGGAAAGCGCCCTTCATCGTCGATCGCAATGGCGTCGGAACGGATGAACGTACGGGACTTGGCGCCCTGGTCGTCCGCCGAGAGCACCTCATCAATGAAGCGCATCGGGGGTTCCTGGGCGATGAAGTCGCCGGCGGGCGCCGGAAAAGCGAATAAGGCATCGGCCGGAGTAGCGGTCACAGGCATTTTTCAAATAGAAGTGCGGCGTTGCTGCCGCCGAAGGCGAAAGCGGAAACGAGGATGCGGGGAATGACGAGTTCGCGTGGGACGTCCGAATCCGTAAGCGACCTGAGAAACGCTTCCGGGAGCCTCTCGTCGGCGAAGGCGCGTTCGCCCGCAAAAAAGTTGTTGGGGAGCATCCCGCCTTTTTCAAGGAGCGCGCAGGCGGCAGCGGCGTTCATGGCGCCGGCGCCCGCGAGCTGGTGCCCGACCGCACGCTTGAGGGAGGCTGCAGGAACGCCGGGAAGGAGGTCGGCCATCACGCGCGCTTCCATGGCGTCGTTCTGCTCGGTTGCCGTGCCGTGAAGGAGCGCAAAGCCTGTTTCTGAAGGGGCGAGATCGCCCAATGCTTTAAGGATTGCGCGCTTCGCGCCGTCGCCCGTCGGGTCCGGGGCGCAGATGTGGTGCGCGTCCGAGGATTCGCCGAAGCCGCGAAGGCGAACGTGTGTTTCCGGAAATTTATCCGCCTCGGTCGTCATCAGGAGAAAGCCGCCCCCTTCCGCGAGGTGAAGACCCGTGCGGTCCCGGCGGAAGGGCTTCGCGCGTTCAGGGCTTCTTGCGCCGAGGGCTGAAAATCCTGCCAGGGTCATGGGCGAGAGCACGTCGAGACCCCCTGCGACCACCGCCTTCACGCGGCCGCGTGCGAGAAGCCTCGCGCCTTCGGCAATGGCCTTGGCGCCCGCCGTGCAGGCGGTTGAAACGGTAAAGACCGGGCCGGCAATCCCGAATGCGCGGGCAATCAGGGGCGCCGTGCGGCCGATTTCCATCATGCGCCAGCGCTTCAGGGGCGAAGCTTCGTTTTCCCGGATGCGCTCCGCTGCCTCGGGCGTCCCTGCCGTGGTGGCGCCGAAGATGAAGCCGATGTCGGAAAGGGCGACGCCGGCGGAACGCGCGCGTTCAAAGAGCGGCGCCGTGAGGGCGAGCGCGAAAAGAAGTTCCCGGGATTCCTCTTCTTCCTTAATGCCGAGCTCCCGGGCAATGCGGCGGCCTTCTTGCAGAACCGCTTCAGGCGCGCTGCCGTCCGGCGTTTCAGGAAAAGGCTCGGGCGATGCGAGGCGCTCGAGGAACGTGTCCGGATCGTCGCCGAGGGCGGAGAGCATCGTCGAAGCGGGAATCAGAATGGTCGGATTCAGGCCGGAGTCCATGGGCATCACGAAAGAAGAGAAGCGGAAGAAAGGAGAATTATAGGAAGGCAGGAATCGGGGCTCGGCTACTCCGCGACTGCCGCGGCCTTCTGCGAAAGGATTTCGAGCACCGTTCCGAGAACTCCCGAATCGGCTGCCGCGAGAATGACGCCGTCGCGGATATGCTCAAGGCGCGCGAGGCGTCCGAGAAACAAAATGAGTCCGGCGATGTCAAGGGCCTCGAGCTGAGCGCGGTCCGGGCGCTCGGGGAAATCCCTGGGGAGCGCCTCTGCGATCTCGTCGGCAGGAAGAAGATCGGCGAGGTTCTTTTCCATCGCTTCCGCGCTTCTCCAGAAGTCGATGGTTTCGCGCGCGTAGCGTACGAAGTAGATCCGGTTGTCGGAAGCCGCCGCCCATTCGCCCGCCCGGGCTTTGGCGAGAAACGACCGGTACCCGAGGAGCGCCTTCATTTGAGGAGACCCGAGGAGCGCCAGTCGGCTGCGGGCCTTCTCCCGCAGCGCCTGATAGGCGTCGATCGACCCATCGCTTCCGACCGCTTCCTTCGGATAGCGGCTCTCCAGAACGGCAAGCTTTGCGGCAATCGCCGCGTCGAGGTTCACGCCGAGCCGGTCGGCAATGAGGATGAGATAAGAGGCGACGTCGGCGATTTCTGAAGCGGCCGCGGCTTTTTCGCGCGGCGTGAGTTCGGCTTCGGTCGTCTTCCACTGAAAGCATTCCAGAAGCTCGGCGGCTTCGATGACGATGGATTCGGCAAGATTTTTCGGACTATGGTGCCGGGCCCATCCGCGGGAATCCCGGAATCGGAGAAGCGCTTCCGCCGCAGCGGGGGAAATGCCGTTTGGAAGAGATGACTGCATGCTCGAAGGATGGTGAGAAAGACAGATCGAATTTTGTTACGTGCTTGAGGGCTCGGGCGCTCTAATATTCGCTCCCGAATGGGAGAGCGGACGGGAGCTTCAGGCTTCGGTCGAGGCGTCTCCCGAAAGTTTATCTTGTGGGACAGATATCTAAATGCCGCTTCTAAAGAAAACCGCGTTCGGCCTTATTCTTGCCTTTGCTGCGGGACTTGCCGCCGCAGCCGGGAATACGCAGATCGAATCCTTCAATCAGGCAAAGAAGACGCTCGAGCGCGAGGTCTATCAGGACCACCGCATCACGTTCTACTGCCAGGCGCCCTTCGACAGCCGGAAGAACATCACGCTTCCCGCGGGCTTCACGACCCCGAAGCACGAAAAGCGCGCGCACCGCATTGAGTGGGAGCACGTGGTTCCGGCCGAAAACTTCGGGCGCGCCTTCAGCGAATGGCGCGACGGCGCTGATGTCTGCGTCGACAACAAGGGCAGGAACTTCAAGGGCAGAAAGTGCGCGGAAAAGGCGAATCGCGAATACCGCCTGATGCAGAGCGATCTCTACAACCTCTATCCGGCAATCGGCGCCGTGAATGCGCTCCGTTCCAACTACAACTATGCGCTGCTGCCGGACGTTCCCCCGACCTTCGGCTCCTGCCCGATGAAGGTCTCCGGCAACCGTGCGGAACCCCCGGAATACACCCGCGGTGCGATCGCTCGTACGACGCTCTACATGGCGGAGAGTTATCCCAAATACAGGCTCTCGAGCCAGCAGCGCCAGCTGATGGAAGCCTGGAACCGCATGTACAAGCCCGATGAGTGGGAGTGCCTGCGCGCGAAGCGCATCGAGCGCATTCAGGGGAACGAAAATCATTTCGTGACGGAAGCCTGTCGCGCGGCCGGAATCCGTCAATAACGTCCCCGCGCCTGCAAAGCGCTTTGCGGGAAACGCCTGTTAACGAGTTTCCCGGCTGCGGGCTCATTCCGAAGGGCCCGCAGCCGGCGGGCCTCGCGTAAGATTTGAGGCGAATTTCAGGTTTCGGGCGCAATATTCTTCTATCCGAAGCTTCGGCTTAATAAGGTGGCTTTTGCATGCATCGGCTCTATGGATTCATTCGGGCGCATTCCGGTGCCGTTCTTGTTGTCCTTGCGGCAGCGCTTGCGGCTGAGGCGGGCTTCATCTGCTGGCAGCGGTCCGTGCAGGCGGAAATCGTGAACCGCCTGATCGAGGGCGACGATCTGCCGCCGGAGATTTTGATAACGGCTACGCCGGTAGAGGACAGTCTCTTCGTGAGGCGCGACCGGCTTTATGTCATCGTCGCGTCGAGCGTCTATTCGTCGGATTCATCGGTCGCGCCCCTTACGCTCGACTTTGATGTCGTGGCGCATTTCGGCCCCTTCGGCCTCAACGGCGACATTTATCCGCTCAACTCCACAGCGAGCACCGCAGAATTGCTCGTAAAGCTTGCGGGAACGCATCCGAGGCTTGCCATCCGTTATCACTACGCCGTCTTTGCTCAGGAACTTCGGATTACCGCGACGGCAACTCCCTTTGACATGCAGCTCGACGCCGTTGAGCGCGGGGTCGGCCCGGTGTCCTGGAGCCTTGCGGCAAGAAAGCCCGTTGCGCTCAGACTTGCGCTCACGAAAAAGGAGGGGTTGAAGGCCGAGATCGAAGCCCCGGAAATTTCGGGGAGCCTCACGGATCCTGCAGCCAATATTCTGAAGGGAAGCGCTGAAGACGTGAAGGCTGCCGCCCGTCTTGAGCTTGCCGGAAAAAAGCCGGGCGACTGGTACGTCAAGTCCGCACGCGTGACGGCCGCGAAGGGCGGCTTTGAAGCCGGGGACTGGCGGGGCGCTCTGACGGGAAGGTTTACGAAGATTGTCTCGAAAATTGAGGAAAGTCCTGCCGACCTTCAGGAAGGTCGCCTTTCGGGCGCCTATGACGCGAGAGCCGCGACCTTTGACATCGGCGTGGATTCCTCTCAGCCCGGGCTCGCAAAGCATGTCGCCGGGAAGGACTTTATTCTGAGATTCACGGCCGACCGGGTTCCCGCCGAGCTCTTCAAGTCGCTCGATGAATATCGGATCGGGAGGCTTCTCACGGAGTCGGGGCCGATGCACCTCAGGATTGAGGAATTCGCCATGCGCTCCGTCGGACGGGAAGGCGAGGCAAAGTTCACGGCTGATCTGAAGGCCGGGCAGTCTGCGAAAACTGCCATGGAGCGCTCCGCATCGCGCGGCGCAGCGGCTCTGCGGTCGCATTCAGACGAAGAAAAGCCGGATCTCGACTGGAATTTTTCCATCGATGCGCCCGAATCCCTCATCGATCTCGCTGAAATCATTCTTCACGGCGCCCGGCCGGATATGCGGGATCTTTCCCTCAAGTCCCTGATGGTGCCCAAGGATGAGAATGGCATCCGGCACTACCTTTCGGAACGGTCAAGCGCATCAGCGCCATAAATTGAATCTATGTTTGTATACGCATTATCCGAAATCAGCGTTGAAGGGGTAGTTTTAGAGATTTTTTAAAAATACTGAAAAATCAATCAAATGTTGAGGGGGTGCGGGTTTGCCGCTCTCCAGTGTCTTTAAGGCAATGTTAGAATTAAGGGTATAAAAATAAGCAAATCCCCTTAATTCATCCACGCGGTACCTTTGAGCGCGGATGATTTGGAGCATCCGGATGCCCTCAGCCCGAAATCAGACAATTCAGACGGCGGCCCTTCAGGCCGGCGCTCAGGGGCGCACGCGATCCCGGCGCGCGCAGACGCTTCCGAGAGAAGCGTCCCGCAGCGAATCCAAAGCAGAGGAAGCGCCGAAAGCGAGCGTTTCCGATCTGATGGATCGCCCGCACCAGCTCCCGGGGTGGATCGATCCGGTTGAGCCCGCAGATCTCGTCGCCGCACGGCGCGACATTCACCGCACGCCCGAACCGGGCTGGAGCGAATTCATCGCGACGGCGCGGCTCGCGGAAGCCTTTCGCAGCGCGGGCTTCTCGATTACGTACGGACCTCAATTTATCTCGCCTCAGTTCGTAAGAGGCCGGGACCCTGAAGAAGTCGAAAAGGGACGCCGCTTTGCACTCGAGGTGGGCGTCCCGCCCGAGGAAATACGCCGCATCGGCGACTATCCGGGGCTCCTTGCCGCCTGGGATACCGGACGGCCCGGGCGTACGATCGCCATTCGCATCGAACTCGATGCGCTGGCCGTTGAGGAACCTGAAAGTCCGGCGCATCTGCCTTTCCGCGAGGGGTTTGCCTCGGTGAGGCACGGCGTCATGCATGCCTGCGGTCACGACGGTCATCAGGCCGCGGCGATTGCGCTTGCGCGCTTTATTGCCGCCAATGCCGACCGTCTCGCCGGGAAAATCATCTTCATCTGCCAGCCGGCCGAGGAAGGATCGCGCGGCGCCTATCCGATTCTGCAGTCGGGCGTGCTTCACGGCGTCGACACGATTTTCTGCGCTCATATTGCGCCCGAACTCGAGGTTGGGGAAGTCGTGGCGGAACCCACGAAGCTTCTTTCGACCACGAAGATCGACTTTGAATTCACGGGCCGCGCGGCCCACGCGGGCGCTCATCCTCAGGCAGGCCGCAATGCGCTCCTTGCAGCCGCAAATGCCGCCATCAACATCATGGCGTTGCCGCGGCACGAGGACGGCATGACGCGCGTCAACGTCGGTCAGCTCCACGCGGGCGAGGGCAGAAACATTGTTCCTTCGTACGCCTGGATGGAGGTCGAGGTGCGCGGCGAAAACGCCGCCGTCAACCGCGACCTCGCGGCCGACGCGCTCCTGCGCGCTCAGGGAGCCGCAATGGGCTACGGCGTCGAATGCCGGCAGAAGATTGTCGGGGAAGCGATCGACTTCGTGCCCGATCCGGCGATTTCTCAGCTCATCACCGTCTGCGCGAGACGAGCAAGAGGGTGCGTGAAGGTCGTTCCCTGCTGGCCCGTCAACAGCTCCGACGACGGCACGCTCCTCATGCGCTCCGTCCAGGATGCGGGAGGAAAGGCCGGCTACTTCATCGTGGGAGGCGCCTTTGCGGGAAATGCCGTGAAGCCCGCAGTTGATTTTGATGAACGCGCGCTTGTGACCCTATACGACACGTGGACCAACCTCATCGTGGCGCTTCTCGGCAACTGGCGGTGAGGCATCCGGGGTGCCGGCGGAGAAGCGGCGAAAGCGAAAAAAACGTAAGGATCCCATCGGTCGGTTCCCAAGATATTGACCGGATTTGAAAATGAAGGCACCTACCCGCCGGAGGTGCCTTACGACCTGCCGCATCGATCCGCAGGCGCTGGACTGGCCCTTCTGCTTCAAGCGCTGGAAGGACTACGGCCTCAGCTTCGTTCCCTTCTTCCACGACGTACTGCGGGAGCAGTACCCCCTGGCTTTCGCTCAGGGATGCCGTCATCGGCATGTGCCCCTTTGAGACTCATAAGTCCCAGGAGGAAGACAGGCTCTCTGAGCCAATCTATCCGCCCTGCAGATTCAGCCATTACGGCAACGTCCTGGTCTTGGTCCTCACGGATTTGTCGCCGGACGTTGAGGCGTTTCCTTTGTGGCAGGCCACTTTCACTGACGGGGAGCAGCAATGATCAAGATTGTTTTTGCCGACGCCGCGTCACGATGGCGGTTTGCCCGGTGGATGGCCGGTGCGGCTTCCGCCGCCTTGCCGACATCGCCTGCGAGGTCTTCAACATCAACGTCACCTTCGGTGAGGACTCCGTCGACTTTGTTTCGAATCGAGAGGCATCTGCAAGATTTCACTGCGACGAATACGGCTCGCTTCTGCAGGCTTCACCGAGGTCGGCTCGAGCGGTTTCTTATGGAAGCCGAAGGACTGGCGGCAGGCCAAGATTGAGAATCTCCCTGCCAGGCAGTCCGGGAGTTTGACCGTTCTGCCAGCGCCTGCGGCGACTTCGTTAACTTCGATATCTGTCGCATGTCCGCACGTTCTGCAAAGAACTTGTGCGATTCAGCAAGAATGCGTGCCAGTACCGGCGGCAGATCTTTGGCCGGAACAGCGAGGCGCTGAAGCCAGCCCTAAAGGCTGAAGATGGCAAGACAGCGCTTGATGAGGCCTGAATGACCTTCAGCAGCCTTGAGAACAGCATGAGCCTGATGAGGCGGCAGGTGCAGGCGCCTCTTCCCGGTCTGGTTGAAAATTTCCGAACAACCGGCGAAACGTCTATCGCTTTTGCACACTTGGGAGGCAAAACAGGCGACAATGATCTCATCTTGAAATCGAAATGCAGTCCCTCGGGGTGCATCGAGGAGGTGTGATCATGAATGCCGTCTTTAAGGTCGTCTACAACGAAGCCCTGAAAGTTTTCCAGGTTGTCAATGAGATGACGCGCAGTCGCGGCAAGCGCGCCTCCTCTGGTTTCGGGGGGGCAACAGATTGATTTTTCTGTAAATATATCAAGGTTTCATTTTTCCGGCGTTGCGGTCGTTCTTATGGCCGCCGGAATCGTGGGCGGGATGCCTGCTTCAGCACTGGCTGAAGATCTGGAGATGAACGACAGCTACACAGTTGATTCGGATAAGACGGTGGATTCGATTACAGCATCGATCACCGATAAAACGCTCACGATCAACTCTCCGCATACATTGACAATCAGTCAAAATGGCAAGGACTCCTTAATCGCTTCAGCAATTCAGGGAACCGGGACTCTGAGTCTTGAGAATGTCAAGCTGAGGGTTAAGGACAACGCTAATACTTCATTTGACGGCACCATCAACCTGCAAGGCAATACAGTCGTCAATGTCGTCCACCTGACCGGTCTCACGGGGACAATGGGCACAGGAACGATTTGCGTTGGTGACGGATCCAAGCTTGTCGGGGACGGACGAGGGAACAGTAATTCTGATATACAGGTCAATGCCCGGCTATCCGGCGGAGGCAGCATCGAGCTTATTGAAGAACTTGGCTCGAAAATTACGCTCGCAAATGATAAAAACGACTTCTCCGGCACCTTCAGTCTGAAGAACGGCACGCTCACCTGGGCGAGTGACGTTGCAGTCAAATTCTTCAGCTATGAAGACACGAAGACGAAGCTCGACGATGTCACGCTCGACGTGACGTCCGACGTGACCTTTAAGTCGCTCGAACTGACAAGCAGTATGATCGATTTAAATGAAGGGGCCACGCTTCAGGCTGATTCACTGACTCTCACCGACTCCGGCTACCAAAACACTATCGTTGGCAGCGGTACCATTAATGCGCTCCTGACAGGCGGCGCAAACTCGCAAATACTGCGTATTGGCAACGTAAACGAGATCTGTAATGTGAACCTGAGCGCCGAAGTCGAGCATACCTATATCGGCAATATCATTATTTCTCCGGGGGCTACCCTTGACGTTGCAGGGAGCCTTAGAGACCCGATATATAGCACCCGCACAATTGAAGTGCGCGGCACACTGAACGTGAGAGGCAAAGATAACCGCTCTTGTGGCACCATCACCATCATAAGCGGAGGAAAGGCAACCTTTGAAAAAAACCTCACTGCCTGGTCGCTTAACGTTGAGAGCGGCGGTGCGCTTAATCTGCTAGGGAGTCAGCCAGGGATCTTCGTAACTCTGACTGGTGAAGTGAGCGGAAAAGGCAGAATCAACATTGGAAAAAATGTACGGTTAATGATTCAATCTAAGAAGAGTGAAACTGAAGCTCTGAAAATCGGCAACGAATTCCAGGGAGACGGCACTCTGAATATCTTCCGCCTAACACCTGGTGATGTCGTCTTTGAAGGGAACAGCGCCAGCAGCCGGATTGGTACTTTGAACCTCACGAACTCGCGTGTAGCTTCTTCAAACGCAGGTGCGGTTCTGGAGAAGGCACAAAACACGAGCATCATGAGCGGCAGCGTGCTGACGATAGATAGTGTTCAGAGCGTCCAAAACCTTAAGCTCGAGAGCGGCGGCAAGCTTTTGTTCGAAGGCGGTACGCTCAGCCGGTGAATGTCAAGTGAGCTTTCGCCGATTTTGTTCTTAAAAAGTAGGTT